>Ga0209641_10000192_pt1 | contig 50362 bp, 52 predicted proteins | sample RifCSP16_1_FD_184022 | JGI IMG/M metagenome (GOLD analysis project Ga0209641, IMG submission 184022) | Soil microbial communities from Rifle, Colorado - Rifle CSP2_sed 16_1 (SPAdes) (version 2) | ecosystem: Environmental > Terrestrial > Deep subsurface > Rock core/Sediment | place: Rifle... | reverse complement strand
TCAATGAAATAAACGAAAATCGAGCCTGTCATATAATTACCATAGAAGATCCTATTGAGTTTATTTTTAAACCCAAGCGTTCGATAATATCGCAGCGTGAGATGGGTTTTGACACGCACTCATGGCAAATTGCCCTCAGAAGCGTTTTGAGAGAAGATCCGGACGTTGTACTTGTTGGCGAGATGCGGGATTACGAAACGATTGCATCTGCCCTAACCGTTGCCGAGACGGGGCATTTGGTCTTTGCAACGCTTCATACAAATTCAGCAGCCCAGACCATTGACAGAATAGTTGACGTTTTCCCCGAGGAGCAGCAGGAGCAGGTCAAGCTTCAACTTTCAAACGTGGTCGAAGCGGTATTTTCGATGCGGCTTGTTCCGTCAGTTTCCGGGAAGCGTGTAGTTGGATACGAGGTGATGTTAGGTACAAGCGCAATAAAAACCTCAATTAGAGAGGGTAAAACTCATCAGATCGATAATATCCTGCAAACTTCTACCGAAGTCGGAATGAATACGCTGGAAATGTCTTTGGCAGAACTTGTGGGGAATGGCAAACTTGATATGGAAACGGCTCAATCATTTTCCCTTCGACCGGAAGAATTATTACGTCTTATCAGATCCTCGAAATAGGTAAAAGGTGGATGCCCTTTTACCTTTTACCTGAAAATGAAACGATTCAGATATAAAGCAAAAGATGCTGAAGGAAGACTTGTAGCCGGTGAAGTTGAGGCGTCAAACCCCGAACACGCGGCTAAGCTTGTCAGAAAACAAGGCCTTGTTGTTATCTCCATAAGTGTCATACCTTCCATTTCTCTGAATTTACTCAAGTTATTTACAGAGAGAATAACGGGTAGCGATGTTACCAACTTTACAAGGCAGCTGGCCACAATGATAAATGCAGGCCTTCCTTTGACCGAAGCCTTGTCTATACTTCGAACTCAGTCAAAAAGTTCGGTTCAAAAAGTTGTGTCTCAAATCTTAGGGGACGTCGAAGAAGGGCAGAGCCTGTCTTCTTCCCTCTCCAAACACCCCAATGTTTTTTCCAAAACATATGTCGCGCTTATCAAAAGCGGTGAACTCGGCGGAGTTATGGATGAAGTTTTGGTCAAGCTTGCGGATGATCTGGAAAAACAACAGGAATTCAGAGGAAAAGTAAAGAGCGCCATGATTTATCCCATCATAATCGTCGTTGGCATGATTGTGGTTGCTCTCATTATGGTCATTTTTGTAATCCCCCGTTTAACTTCGATATACGAGCAATTCGGCGCCGATCTTCCTTTATCAACAAAAATTCTGGTTGGCTTTTCGGATATTATGATTAAGTTTTGGCCCTTGGTTCTTGTACTCGTGGGAGCTGCCTTCTATGGACTGAAAGTCTATAAGGCAACCGAGGCAGGAGGTAGAAAAATAGATGAGATTATCTTCAAAATTCCTTTAATCGGGGAGCTGCAAAGGCAAATAGTACTGGCGGAACTTACCAGAACTCTTTCCTTGATGATAGGTAGTGGTGTTTCAATCATGGAATCTTTGACCATTTCTTCTCAGGTTGCCAGAAATCAGATTGTTTCCGAGGCACTTACCGACGTTACAAAACTGGTCGAGAAAGGTTTTCCTCTGGCCTTTGCTTTTTCAAAACACGTAGAAGCATTCCCTTTTATTTTGTCCCAGATGATTGCAGTCGGAGAAGAAACGGGAAAAATGGACGAGGTATTGGCAAAAGTAAGCCATGTTTTCGAAGTTGAGAGCGAGCAAAAATTAAAGGCTGTGACAGCTTCGATTGAACCCGCGATTCTAATTTTGCTTGGCATTGGGGTTGCCTTTATGGTTATATCGATAATAATGCCGATTTACAATTTGACGACACAGATTTAGTAGACATAGAGATTAGACACTGGTATTGACAAGGGAGTTTAGATGTTAAATACTGGATATATTAGGAAGGTAACGGATTTAGGTTACGGTTAGGATGCCCGTTTAGGCTAAGTCGTTCGTTTACGTAACCCTTGCCCGATTACTACACGGGCTTCGTTACCCTAACCTTAACCGATTTCGAGATCCTCCTACGCCAAGGCTACGGAGGACGAAGGGGGGTGAATATTATTTTATGACTGCCCTAAAAAGAGGATTTACATTAATTGAACTTTTGATCGTAATGGCAATATTGGGAGTTTTGGCGGTAGTTGTACTTGTGGCAATTAATCCAGCAGAACAACTTCGACGAGCCCGAGACTCAGGTAGAATTTCCGGAACCCAACAGATTGGAAGAGCTTGGTCTGCATACTTTACCGCAAATGGCTGTCTTCCTGGCTCTAACGCGGGTGTACCTTGTCCCGCAACTGCCGCTTGGGGTACAGATTTGACGACGTCGGAAGAGTTGCAAACGATACCTGCACAGGTAGGTACCACTACTGGAACTTGTACACCAGGTACGGCTGTTAATGGCTGGTGTGTTGGAACAGATGATGTCGAAAATTTTGTCGTTTACAATCAATTGGAATCGCAGCAAAGAATAAGTTCTTGTGGCGCTGCAGCCACAACCGCTTTTGCAGTTTTTTCGTCGTTTGATGCACGCGGAGGTGTCGTTGAAAGTGAACCTAGCGAAGGGGTTTCTTTAACTTACTGCGGCCAGTACAAAAAACCAGGGGTTTATTGGTTTAATAACCTCTGGTTTTTATTGGCATAATACGTTCCAACCCGTCGGGTTGATTATTTAAAGCTATCTGGCACCTTGTTGTGTAATAATGTCCTATAAAAAAAATTATCAACCCCATTTTTTTTGTAATTCTACTCTACTTTTTCTTAGGTCTTTTAAATATTAACAATATTTATTTTCTAGCGGACGAGAGCGTATATTCTAATAGTGTTTATTCGATAATTGACGGAAAGCTTGATAATAATAACCATCCCCTTTTAGCAAAAACAATCTGGGCATATTTTGTTTTTTTAGCTCAAGGAATTTCGGGAATCGATAAACCGATTTTTTGGAGGATTGGCACAATTTTATTTTCTGTTGCAGGACTGATAATTTTTTATAAGTTGGCTAGAACTATTTTAAACAAAAATTTCGCGTTTCTCGCTGTTTCCTTACTGGCATTTGACCCGATGTATTTTTCCTTCGGGAGAATAATGAATTTGGATACAATCTCTCATTTTTTTAACTTAGCGTCACTTTATCTATTAATAAAGTATTTTCAAAGCAAACAACAAAAATTTATATATGGCGGAGCATTTTTATTGGGACTTTCTTTGGCGGTAAAACTCTCTGTAATTTTTCTTGTGATCTTTCTTCCATTTCTTCTTGTAGTACTGGGAGATTTTAGAAAAAGAAGAATTGCAGAAGTTACCGTTTCTATTTTAAAATTTTACTTCTTCGTGGCTCTTGGATTTGTATTGGGAAACTCAATTTACTTTTTTATAAACCACTTCGGTGTAAGTTTCATTACCTACTCGATAGACTTGGTGAGTTCTCAAATTACTATGCAGAAATTTGAGGAAGGATATTTGTATTCGAGCACCATCAGTTGGTTTACGGTTCCTCAAATTCTTACTTTATATAGAATTGATTTCGGCAAAAACGTAGAATCAATTTTGGCGTTTCAAAACCCGATTATGTTTATGACTACTTTCGTATCCATAATCTGGACAGCTGTTGCTTTATTAAGTAAAAAACTTGAAAATTCTAAAGTTTGGATATTAGTTTTATTTTGGTTCTTCTTGCAGTATGTTCCATACTTATTTAACATCCACACAACCTACTATTACTACATAATTACCCTACTACCTATCATCATTTTGATATTTATAAACTTGACCAACTCGTTAAAGTATTCAAATCTGATATTTCGAATAGCATTTGCTATTAGTCTGTTTATTTTTATACTTTACTACCCTTTACTTATAGGCTTAAAAGTTCCTAAAAAATATGAACTCACGCTTTTTAAGTATTCCCTCTATAACTATCCCGCAAAAGACTCGATTTTTTGTCAGAATTGCTCTCCCCGAAAATAGTTTTGAACCTAATGAGTTGAAAAATTTCAAACTTCAGTTGAGAATATAAAGTAATGCTTTATATTAATATGATCTTTTTTCTTATTCTAGGACTGGCGGTTGGTTCTTTTTTGAGTGCATATACTTGGCGCTGGCCAAGAGGCATAAGTATTGCAAAAGGCCGTTCAATTTGTCCGAAGTGTAAAAAGCAGATTGCCTGGTATGATAATATTCCTCTTTTTTCTTATTTAATCCTTGGCGGCAGATGTAGGAATTGCCGTAAAAAAATTTCTTTACGATACTCTCTGATTGAGGTTTCGACCGGAACTTTATTTGTGGTGACAATCCTTTTGTTAGGCGGATTAGGAAGATTAGGGTTTCCGCTTACCACTTACTACCTACTACTTACTACCATCCTCATCGCCATTTTCATTATTGATCTTGAGCATCAGATAATTCCCGATGAGTTGGTATTTATTATTTTCGGCCTCTCGCTATTTATGCTGATAGTTTCTTCAAATGACCAACTTTATAAAATTATTTTTGCTTCATTTATGGCCTCAACTTTCTTTTTGCTTTTGCATTTTATTACCAGAGGACGTGGCATGGGTTTGGGAGATGCAAAACTAGTTCTTGCCCTCTCCCCTATCTTGGGCTGGCCACAGATTATGGTTTGGATTTTTTTAAGCTTTATAATTGGTGCAGTTGTGGGTTTATTTCTGATAGCTATAAAAAAAGCTTCGTTTGGTAAACACATTGCTTTCGGGCCGTTTTTGGTGATAGCCTTTTTCATAACATTGTTTTGGGGTGAATATTTGATTGGTTTCCTATTGCCTTTTTTATGAGTCGGCTAGGTATTGAGGTAATGGTGAGGATGCTAGTTTTGTAGATAGGTTAGGGTAAAGTATGGAAAATTCGAAAAGTAAAAGTTCTATTAAATCATTCAAAGATTTGGAAGTATACAGAAATACTTACGAAGCTTGTATTATAGTTCACAGGAAAATTCTGCCTGGATTACCTAAAGAAGAGAAATACGGTTTGTATGATCAGCTTTCCAGGTCAACTAAGGCTATTCCAAGATTGATTGCAGAGGGTTATGCAAAAAGACATCAGAGAGCGGGTTTTCAGAAATATTTAGACGACGCCATGGGAGAGTGTAATGAAAGCATAGTAAGTATAGAACAAGTGAAGGATATCTATAATATAGAGTCTAAAATATGTGATGAAATAATTGCTATTTATGATAAATCAGGAAGACAGATGTACAGACTATCAGAAGCATGGTCGAATTTTAAAAGCAGGTCTAAGGAGTAAAAAAACTTAACCCTAACCTAAACGGGCATCATAACCCCGACCATAACCAATGAACGTATTCTTATGAAACCTTTTACAAAGACCGAAGCCATTATTGTAAGCCTGATATTTTTAATAGTATTTGGCATAACCTCACTTGGCTTAAAAACTTCGTTACGACGCTCTCGTGACGCTGGGAGAAAGTCTGATTTGGGGGCATTATCTGAAGCATTACATGCCTTTTACGAAGATTACGGGTTTTTCCCACCGAGCGATGACGGAAAAATAAAAATGTGTAAAGCTGAAAATTTTGATTCCGTACTAGCTCGAATGAAAGAAGAAAAAAGATTCGACTTGGGCGGGCTGGAGACGGCTTTAATACCCTGTGAATGGGGTAGTGACGCTTTAGCCGACATACTTGACGAAGCCGGGCTAGTTTATTTAGAACGCATTCCGATAGATCCCAGAGACGGTCAGGGAATAAAATTTCTATATCTTTCCAATACCAGGCGCTTTCAGATTTATGCCTATCTTGAGGGTGAAGTGGAAGAGGGCGGTTATGACGAAAAAATAGTTGCCAGAAATCTTCCCTGTGGTGAGAAAATTTGCAGTTTCGGCAAAAGCTCGGGAGATACTCCCTTGGATAAATCTTTTGAAAAATACGAGGAGGAATTGGACAGGTTGCGTACTGGAAAGTAGGTGTGAATTAGTGCTATAAATAATAATCTGCTCATGAGAATAACGGAAATTGGAAATTGGAAATCCCAGCACCGTTCGGTGCGGGACAGGTTGGAAATTTGGAAAGATGGCTTGCCCCGCATAAACGCTCTTACGACGCGAACACGTAGTATTCGGGAGAAAGTAAGTTCTGTGCGGGGTTTTACGCTTCTTGAGCTTCTAATTGTAATGGCAATCTTAGGAGTGTTGGCTGGTGTTGTAGTTGTACAAATTGGTCCCGCTAGTCAGCAAAGAGCGAGAGATACGATAAGAAGAAATGACATAAAACAGTATCAAACCGCCATAGAAATTTATGCTAATAAAAATAATGGCAATTATCCGACCGCAGGAAATCTATCAACTCTTTGTGGTGCTAGTATTTTAAATTTGACTGGGAGTCTTTGTAGAAACGATCCGAATTCGGGGGATTATGAAGTAAGTAGTGCAGTTACCGGTTATCAAATCTGGGCGACTTTGGAATATAAACCCGGAGGAACGCAGATGTATTTTATATCTTGCTCGAATGGTTTGTCCGGCGATGACGATACAGAACCATCAGGTACCTGTCCATTATGAGAACAAAATCAAAACTAACAACCAACTGCCAACTATCGACTGCTAATTCGGGTTTTACCATAATCGAACTCCTTATAGTTATGGTGATAATCGCAATATTGGCCGGACTATCAATTTTTGCCATGAGTGGTGCAAGAGAATCAGCCCGCGATGCAAGAAGAAAAGCCGATTTAGAACAAATCAGATCAGGTTTGGAGATATATAAAGCCGACTGTAACAATTATCCGGCAAGTCTTCCTGCGGTTGGAATTTCCTTAACTGCATCCTGTCCGACAGCCAATACGTATATTCAAAGTATGCCAGCCGATCCAAGTACTAACGCAGGTTATTGTTATAACCAATTAACCGGTGTTACGTATGAACTTTGTACCAACTTGGAAGATAATCCTACAAGCCCTTCGGCCTGTGCTGGTTGTGACAGCGGTAGTGATACTGGAGATTATAAGGTTAAAAATCCTTGAATTTATATGGTATGGCGAAAGAACGATCAAATATTATTCGGAATGCTTCTCAAAAAAAAATAAACTCTGTTGGTTATACCCTGATTGAACTTCTTATAGTAATGATGACAATGGTTCTTCTTTTTGGTTTGGGTTTTGCGAATTATAGGGGTTTTCAAAGAAGACAGACACTTGAGGGGGTTGTAAGAAAGGTTAAGGCCGACTTGAGATTTACACAGTCAAGTGCATTATCCGGCAAAAAGCCTTCTTCCGGAAATTGCAGCGGTTCCAGCGAGAATATACTTTATTATTCTTTCGTTTATAGCGATGCCGATACTTATTCAGTAAATGCCGTATGCCCGAGCGGATCTAATACTGTTAAACAGGTTGATATAGCAGGAGCAGCTATGTCTGCCTTTAGTGAAATTCGATTTAACGTTCTTGGTAGGGGTACGAATATTACGGGGCAAACTGTAATTACCATTACCTCAGGATCCGGATCAAAAGATATTACCGTTCGTTCAGGTGGCACGATAGAGTGAAATCTAAATATGAAGAAAATATTTATTTTAGGCCAATCTTTGTACGAAGTTGTGTTTGCGATAGGCATTGCGGCAATAATTATTACAGGAGTTCTTGTCGTTTCAACAACGTCTGTCAGAAACTCGACTTATTCCAAAAATAACGCCCAGGCGACAAAGTACGCTCAGGAAGCGATTGAGTGGTTAAGAAGCGAGAGAGATGCCAGTGCGTGGACTATATTTGCCGGTTATGCAGGTGTTGAAAGAAACTTGGGAGATCTTAATTGGGCATCAGTAAACTGCACCGTTGGAACTACAATTTTCTGTAGGAAAACTACTTTAAGTATCCCCTCGGCCGATACCGTTGACGCATTAGTTACTGTTTCATGGGATGATGCCCAGGGAACACATACGGTAAGAAGTGTGTCAAAATTTACAAATTGGAATAAATGAGGCGATGCAAATGAACCTAATGAATTATTCGTAAATCGGTTAGGGTCAGGAAGCCCGTTTCGTGAGTCGGTAACGTATGTCGTAATTAAAAGACGTTACCTTTCAACTCTAAACGATACGGGCATCGTTACCTTTACCTATTAACCAATATCATTTCGCGTAATAAGCATCGATCTTTTTGCATACTGAAATAATTTACAAATATGACAAGGTCAAAAGCTTTTAAACCAAGATCAAATCTTTCAAGGGGCTTGCCCCGCAGTTACGCTCTTGCGACGCGAGCACGCAGTTCTCGGGAGCAAGTAAGTATGGTGCGGGGATTTTCTTTGATTGAGATGCTTATTGTTGTTGCGGTATTTTCGATATTAGCTGTTGTTGCAACACAATCTCTTTCTTCGTCTTTGAGAGGTTCCAAAAAAAGCGAATCACAGGTTATTGTTCGGGAAAATGTTGATTTTGCACTAAGCACGATGGAAAGGTTATTAAGAAATGCAGATAGTTTAAATTGTGCTTCTTCTGACGCGAACACCTTGGTTTATATAGACGAGTACGGTAATTCCGTTCGTTTTGATTGTAGTTCGGGTTCAATTTCGTCAGAGTCATCAACACTAACATCCCCCGATATTGAGGTAGATTGCACATCTGTTTTTACCTGTAACAATACAAGTATTCCTCACTCTGTGGATATTACGATTAAAGCCGAAAGAACGGGGATAACTGGTGCGGAAGGATCGCAGATTACTGAGACAACAAAGATACTTTTGAGAAATTATTAATAATAGACCAAGCTTGGCGTGGTAATTGACCCGGCTGAGCTGGGTTGTTAAACTTGAATAGATGAGAAAGCTGCCTTTAAATAGAGCAAAAGTTGATAAGAATTTTCAAGGTGGTCAGGCGTTACTGATAGTTCTTCTGACAATGGCCGTAATTTTGACCGTGGTCCTGTCTGTTGTTTCCCGATCTGTTACCGACGTAACAGTTACAACCTATGAGGAAGATGCCCTGCGTGCCTTTTCCGCAGCCGAAGCGGGAATAGAGGAAAAGCTTCTCAACCCATCTTTAGGCTCATTCGGCCCTGTTTTGCTCGGAGATCCGAGTTATAAATATGAAGGCGAAGTTACAAACCCTAGTGAGGTAGACAAACAATTTAAGTATCAGAAAGATTTAACTGCAGGTGAAATTGCCACATTCTGGTTAGTCTCACATAACTCCACTGGTCAATTAACTTGTTCCGGAGGTGTGCCTTGTTTCAGAGCTAACATTATGAATGTCTGTTGGGGAAACCCTACATCAGTTGTTACGCCAGCGGTTGAAATACTCTTTTTTTATGATACAACAAGGTTATCTGTTGATTCCTCCAACAATTATGCCTCGGTTCGTGTAAAAAGGTTTGCGCATTCCCCTACTGGCGCCGGTGGATTTCAAAATCCGGCAGGTTTAAATGCGGGCTGTAATTTTACAAATGGGGATAGCTTCAAATACCGTTCACAAATTAATGTGAATAATGATATAGATGCTATCTGTGATGACTCTCCACTGGGTTGTCCTCTAATGGTAAAAGTCAGAATGTATTATGCCACTTCCGCCGAACCTCAAAGAGTAGGTATTTGGACAACCGGACCAGCAAGTTCACTTCCTGCGCAAGGATTAAATATCAGCTCAACTGGTACGGCGGGTGAATCTTCACGAAGAGTAAACGTTTTTCAGGGCTATTCCGAATCCCCCACTTTTTTTGACGCCGCGGTTTTCAGTCTAAAAGATCTTGTAAAATGAAAATTGTGTGATGAATTGTTTTAGTTTTCTTTGCCAAACTTTCTTTCCGAAAAGAAAGTTTGAGGTAAATTATGTCTGTAGGACTTGATATCGGTTCTAAAACTATAAAAATTGTCGAGCTTGTCAACGAAAAAGGTCGATTTCGTTTGCGTGCTTCAGGCGTTGTTGCTCATAAGGGTGCAAGGCCGGAGCAGTTTAAAGACGACAAAGAGTTTGCATTTTTAGGGGACGTCGTAAAAAAACTTCATAAAGAAGCAAAAATTTCGTCGCGCGAGGTAGGGATAGCGCTTCCCGAGGCACAGGTTTTCACCAGGAGTGTAAAATTTCCGACTCTGACCGACGAGGAAATAGCTTCAGCCGTCAGGTGGGAGGCTGAGCAGTACATTCCGATACCTGTTGAGGATGCAATAGTTCAGCACCAAATCGTCGAGCGGAGGGAAGATACGACTCCTCCCCATGTTTCTGTTCTTTTAGTTGCTGCCCCAAAAGTGTTAGTTGAAAAGTATGCAAGAGTCGTCGAAGCGGCAGGTCTAACACTATTTTCCGTTGAAACAGAGCTAATTGCTCTGGTTCGTTCTCTTGCACCCGAGGATCAAACCGTGATGATTGTGGATTTCGGCGCCGTTTCAACAGACATCGCCATTGCCAGAAACGGACAACTCGCATTTTCGCGTTCGATTCCCACAGCCGGTGAAGCCTTCACCAGAGCCGTATCCCAAAGTTTGGGAATAGAAGTAGCACAAGCCGAAGAGTATAAGAGGACTTACGGTTTGTCACAAAGTCAACTTGAGGGAAAAGTTAAAAAAGCACTCGATCCAGTTTTTAGAATGGTTTCTGACGAAATGAAAAAAGCAATCCATTTTTATCAGACTGAAGAAAAGGGCGAGGTACCCAGATCTGTAATTCTCTCGGGCGGAACCGCGGGAATGCCTGAAGTAGCTAACGCTTTGACAAAACTTCTGGGAATGGAGGTTGTTGCAGGTAATCCTTTTTCTAAAGTTGAGGTAGATCCTGAAGCGGTTAAGTCTCTAGCCGGTTACGCACCTTTCTATTCAATTGCAGTAGGACTTGCCATGAGGCAGGATTGATTATTGGTATTTTATGGCTATAAATTTACTCGTTCAGGAACTAAAACCTAAAGCTTACGTAGTTAACTTTGCCAAGATTTTAAAAAAACTTGCCTTAGTAACCCTTCTGATTTTTCTCGTTGGAGTAACGCTTCTAGTCGGTATAATTACTATTTTTTCCCAAAGAACAAAAACGGCTTTCTCCAACCAGGAGTCCCTGAAGCGCGAAATAAAAGCCCTGCAAGAAACTGAGCAGAGAATAGTTCTCATCAAAGATCGAATCGACAAAGTCGAATCTGTTTACAAGAAGGAGAATGCCGGGGATGGCGTATCTTCCTTAAGAGAGATTATAAGGGTAATTCCCGAGGGAGTATTAATTCAGGCGTACAATCTTGAAGCTGATAACTTAGAAGTGACTCTTGCCGCTGATAGTTTATCAAATTTGGCGAAGTTTGTTTCCGGAATTATCAACCTAGAAAGTTTCGAGAAAATTGTTCTAAAGTCCCTGGAATTTGATTCCACAAAAGGATACGTTATCAAATTTGATTTTAATAGAACTAGAGTATGAAAGGTTTCAGTCCATCATCCAGAGGTTTCTTTTTTAACTTTAGGATATTAGTAGGACCCTTACTGTTAATTCTAATAATTTTATCCTTTGCATTTTACGCAGCAACCACAGGTTACGGGCGAGTTAAAAAACAAATTGAAGAATATAGAATTGCAAAGAAGGAGGAAACTAATCTCAGGGAAAAGCTTGCCTCCATCAAAAATATCAGACCCGATGTTTTGGATCAGGCTGATTTTACGCTTGTTGCTCTTCCCCAAAAAAACCCCGCAACTTTTTTGATATCACAGTTAAGATTAAACGCAGAGGAGAGTTCAATAACCATAAAAGAGATATCTACCTCCCGTTCTCAAAAAAAGGATGATTTGGTTAATAGCATGATTATTAATGTTGATACAGAGAGTTCAGACGTAGGCTCGATCACAACTTTTATGGAAAATATTTCCGATTTGACGCCCATTTCGTTGATAGTAGGATCCGAGGGTACTCTTAATCAAACCGAGGCTAAATATGAACAAGAACTTGAAATTTCTTTTTATTGGTCGGCTCTTCCCACAACACTGCCCTCAATAAGTGAACCGCTTAAGAACCTAACCAGTGAACAGACGGAGATATTAGAACGGATTTCTTCTTTGAAACAACCCATCTTGGGTGACTTAAAATCTCAACAGCCGCTAGACAGAGAAATTCCGTTTAACTGAATTTTTTTCTTCTAAATTCACAAAAACCGACTTACCTTCAAGTTTTCCCTTGACTCTTAAAAGTGTTTGTATGGATTTAATGGTTTGTCCACCTTTACCGATTATTAGACCGCAAATTGCCGGATCGGCTAAAATTTTAAAGTCGACATGTGAGTTTTCCTCATTTTCTTCGATCTCAAAACTTCCTTTTTCAATAATGCCTTCTAAGATGTATGTTAATAAATCTTTCATTTGGAAAGGAGCTTATCTACGCTCAAAGTTTTTCTTGCACCTCGTGCTAGCCAACTTTCTAATTTCTTCTTATCAACTTGTAGATGACTTTTAGAAGGATCCCAGGAGCCAATAATATCAAGAGCTGCGCCCGATCTCTTTTTTCTTTTATCAACCACAACAATTCTATAAAAAGGTCTTTTTTTAGAACCGTATCTGGCCAGTCTGATTTTGGTCATGGTAGCAATTTTATCTGAAATAGGTCTTTTAAGCAATCATTTTTTTTTGCGTTTTGGAACAAGGTCTTTGAGCGCCTCTTTGGCCGCTTCTTGGGCGGCCTCACTTTTGCTTTTTCCTTCCCCTTTGGCCAGAACCTGTCCGTTTGTGGAAACTTTAATCGTAAACCGCTTTGCGTGATCAGGTCCGGACTCAGAAACAACATCATATTGAGGTGCCGGAGATCCTTGTGCCTGAATATATTCCTGGAGTAAGCTTTTGGGGTCTTTCAGGGGTTTGGCAAGTTTGTCTTCGATGCCCGATAAAAGGTATTTTTCAATAAATTTCTCGACAACCTCTTGGCCTTTATCCAAAAAAATCGCGCCAATTATTGCTTCAAAGGTATTAGCAAGAAGGGACGGGTTTTCTCTGCCTCCTGTTTCTTCTTCGCCCTTTGAAAGATAAAGTTTGGCACCCAAACCTAATTTTTTTGCGATTTCTGAAAGGTTAATTGTATTTACAAGATTTGCTCGTAGTGCGGTAAGATACCCTTCCTCTTTATTGGGGAATCTTTTGTAAAGCTCTTTAGAAACTACAAATTCTAAAACCGCGTCGCCCAAAAACTCAAGACGTTCGTTTGAACTTCTTACTTTAGCGTGTTCATTTACCCAGGATTTGTGAGTCAGGGCAAGGTCATAAAGATCTTTATTATCAAAATAACTTTCTAATTTCATATTCATGATTATTCGTAGCCTATGGCTTCGATGAGTTCTCCCACGGTTTCGATTTCTGTAAGATCAATATTTTTAGTGTCAAGTTCATTTGACTTCAGCGTTTCCAAAAAATCCGTCAAGTCGCTTGGTCTCATATGTAGATCGTGTGTTAATGAATCATCGTCATCTATATCTTCTATTTCTACTCCCAAATAATCTGCCAGGTGTTGTTTGACAAGATTTTTAGTTTCTTTTTGATCAGTTGTATTTATCATACTGCCCCCTTTTCATTAAATATTGTACCCAAAACACCATTGATAAAGGAAGGAGAACTTTCGGCTCCAAATTCCTTTGCCAGTTCAACGGCTTCGTCAATTACAACTTTTGGAGGAGTACCTTCTTCCATTAGTTCATAAACCGCGAGTCTTAATATTGCCAGGTCGATTTTGTTAACTTTGTCAATCGGCCACTGGGGGGCAGAGTTTTCAATATTTTGGTCTATTTTTTTGACTTTCTTTAGAATTTTTTTGACTAAGTATGAGTATTCTCCCTGTTTAGTAAAAGTTTCGGCAAATAGTGCCTTAACAGTCTCGCGTCTTATTTGGTGTCTAGGATCTTTTGCAGTTTTCATTTATAGAAGCCGCAATGTGGGCATGCCTTGTGGGGTTGTCGTAGTTTTCCACAAGAGGGACATTTTGATAAATTCTGCAAAGTACGTCGGTTAGACGGACTGTTTCGTCTTTTGCCACTTCTTGACCTGGTATGCTTTTTCTTTGGTAGCGGTGCCATGGGACAATTTTAACTTAATAGATTGAAATTGTAAATTCCAATCTGGATATCAATTTGGAGCGATATTTTGAGACTCGATTTTTTGGATGAGTTTTGGGTAGGTCTGAGGATTTGTAACTACGTCTTGGGCGACTTCTCGAGTCATTTTGATTAAACCCGCATCGCTCCAAGAGGCAATTTTTAATTCAGGAAAACCGTGTTGTTTGGTGCCGTACATTTCTCCTGGACCTCTAAGTTTTAAATCCAGCTCCGAAAGTTCAAACCCTGATTTATTCTCCTTCAGTGCTTTCAGCCTGTTCAGTACTTTCTGCGATTTACTTTCCGTAAATAAAAGGCAGTAAGATTTCTTTTCTCCCCTACCGATTCTGCCTCTTAATTGGTGAAGTTGGGCCAAACCGAATCTTTCTGCTGCCTCAATAATCATGATGGTAGCATTGGGAACGTCAATTCCGACTTCTACAACCGGAGTTGAAACCAAAATGTGTAACTCTCCTCTTTTAAAAGCGTCTAGGGTCCCATTTTTTTCTTTTGCGCTTTGCTTTCCGTGTAAAAGTCCGATATTCAGATCTTTAAAAACTTCCTGTAATTTTTTATACTCGGCTGTTGCCGCTTTTACCTGTTTCATGGTTTCTACATGCGACTCTTCGATTAAAGGACAGACAATGAATGCTTGTATCACCTCTTTTTTTATAAAATTTCTTATCCAGTTATAAGCTGCCCCTCGTTTTTCTGGCGGAACAAGCCAGGTGGTTATTGGCTTTCTGCCTTCCGGAAGTTCTGTGAGCGTCGATAGATCAAGGTCTCCATATACGGTAAGAGCAATAGTTCTGGGAATTGGTGTTGCGGTCATGGTTAGAATGTGTGGTGAGGAGCGCTTAGTTTCCGATTTATTGACCAGATGGGCTCTTTGTTCGACTCCGAACCTATGTTGTTCGTCGATTACTACAAGCGCCACATTATCAAAATCCAACTTTTTGTGGATTAAAGCATGTGTTCCTACAAAAATGTCTGTTTTGCCAAGATCTTTTTTTACCCCTTCTGATGTAACCAGACTGACTCTTACCTTATATGGGTCAAAGATGCTCTTTAGCGTATTAAAGTGCTGATTAGCAAGAATCTGCGTCGGCGCCATAAAAACAGACTGGTATCCGTTTACAAAAGCTGCAAAAGCTCCTGCTGCCGCGACTACCGTTTTTCCGCTACCAACATCGCCTTCTAAAAGTCTGTTCATGGGATAATTCTTAGCAACGTCTTTTAGAATTTCTTGGATAGAGCGTTCTTGCGAGAAAGTTAAACTAAAAGGAAGCCCTTTTTTAAATTTTTCCAGAATCTTTTTGTCCACTTTTAATGAATGAACTGTTTTGATTTTTTGCCAATCACTTTTCCTGTAAAGACTTCTGAGCTGATAAAAAAGTAGTTCGTCAAATGCAAGTCTTTCTCTGCCTTTTTCGGCTTGGTCTAATTCATTGGGATAGTGTACATAATGTAAAGAATCGATAATTGTTGGATAATTAAGCTTGGATATTAATTCGTCAGGCAGATATTCTTTGATTTCATTGATCGAAGTAGAAAACAAATTAGATATTTTTCCACGGATCCATTTCGAAGACAGCCTTGCCGTTTCAGGATATACCGGAACAAGCCTTGCCGTATGAACCGTATTTAGGCCATCCTGAATATTTTCGTATTCGGGTGAGATTAAACTCTTTTTTCTATCAAACCAATCGCATTTACCCGAGAATGAGTACTTCTCATCTTTTCGGATGCTATTTACAAGATATGGTTGGTTAAACCAGACCACTTGCATGGATCCTGTTTTATCTGTTACTTGGGTAAGCTGGATTCTTTTTCCAAACTTTGTGTAGATATTTTTAATCGAATCGACATTTCCTTGGATGGTTACTGTTTCTCCAACCTGAACTCTGCCGATTACTGAGATTAATCGGTAGTCTATGTAGCGATGTGGTATATGGAAAAGTAAGTCTTCAAGCGTTTCGATCCCCAACTTTTCAAGGCGTCTCGCATATGCCGGCCCTACAAGAGGCAAGTTTGTTACAGAAGTCGATAAATCCATGTCGGTAGCTAAATAATATCACTTTTGACTAGCGGAAGGCGAAGGACAAAAAAGGTAAAAAAGTAGTCAATAAAAGTGCAAGTGATGCAATTATCACCAATATTTTTACAAGTTTTTGATGTTTTTTACTCCCAAACATATAACTGACCACCCGTCGGGTGGATTAGCTTGACACCCGTTACTTATAGACCTTTCTTGATCTTAATGAAAATCTTTTTGCCAACTTTGATTTCTTCACCACCTCTAATTTTCATTGTAGGATTAGTAACCACTAAGTTGTTTATTTCAACAGCCTCTTGGGCGATCAGTCTTTTGGCTTCACTCATGCTTCCGACTAATTGAGAAATTGTTTCGACTAAAGTTTCTTTGGCCGCTAATTCTTGCCTGAATTCCGGTTTATTCTCTTGAAAATTTTTTTCGAAATGTCCTTGGGCTTTTTTGGCATCACCCTCTCCCCAGAGTATATTGACAACCTCATGTGCAAGTCTTTTCTTTTCGCCCATCGGGTTAGACTTAACTTTTTCAACTAACCCATCAAGTTCAACTTCTGTTAAAAGCTCAAATCCAAGCTCGATTACCTCATCCGGGAAGGACATAATTCCTGCGAAAAAATTCTCAGCGGTAGTATCCAGGAAAAGCGCATTCCCCGTCGTTTTTCCGACTTTGTTACCTTCTTTATCCACCAAAAGCTTTGTTGCAAGAACAAACTTTTCTTTGCCTTTCATCGCCTTCATGAGCGTCCGACCCGCCAGCATATTAAATATTTGGTCAGACCCTCCTATCTCAAGGTCGACATTCATTGCCACAGAATCGTATCCTTGTGCGACAGGGTATAAAAATTCATGAAGATAAATAGGTTTATTTTGTTTTAGACGTTCTTGATACATATCTCTTTCAATCATTTGCTGCACCGTGAGACTGGAAGTTATTTCAATTAAGTCTTTAAAATTTACCTTGTCGCTCCACTCGGAATTATATTTAATTTCTGCAGGATTTTCCCCTTCAAAAAATATGACTTTAGATGCTTGCTCTTTATATTTTTTAGAATTTTCCAAAACTTCATCTCTTGATAATTTTTTTCTGACAGCTAATTTATCAGAAGGGTCCCCTATCATCCCGGTGAAATCACCGACTAGAAATATCACTTTATGACCGAGTTTTTGGAATTGTCTAAGTTTCATTAATCCTACGTAATTTCCCAGGTGCAAAGATGGCATAGAAGGGTCGAATCCTTGGTAAAGGGTTATTTTTTTCTTCCCCATTAACTCTGCTAATCCTTCTTTCGACGGCAAGATTTGCTCCACTCCCCTTGTCAAAACTTCATCAATTTTGTCCATACTTTGAATTTTAGCCCCAAATTTCTTTGAGGTCAAAGGATATTTTGCTAGAATGGTTAAGTATGTCTAAATGGAGAGAAGTCAGGAGAAGAAAAAGATTTAAAAAAAGGTGGTCTTATGTTCCCGTTGCAGTAAAGAAAAGTCGGTCGTTGGCGAGATTGGCCAAACTTTTATTCCTGGGCGTAATTGCCTTATTTATCGGCTCTTTCGTAATCCTGCCTCTTTTTGCCTTTAACCTACCCTCTCCCGACAAAATAGTAAGGCGTGAAGGTTTTTCAACAAAAATTCTGGATAGGAATGGCCAGGTTCTATACGACATTTTTGCCGAACAAAAAAGAACGCCCGTAGTCTTGTCGGATATTCCAGAAGATTTAAAGAATGCAACGGTTGCGATTGAAGATAAGAACTTCTATAAGCACCAAGGCTTTGATCCTTTCGGAATACTCAGGGGGATTTCGCGGATATTTACTCGAGGTTATGCTCAGGGTGGTTCCACATTAACTCAGCAACTTGTCAAAAATGTTCTTTTGACCCCAGAAAGAACGATTATTAGAAAGATAAAAGAGTTCCTTCTGGCAATCCAGATCGAAAGAAAATATTCGAAAGACGAAATTCTTCAGATGTACCTTAATGAAGCGCCCTACGGCGGAACTGCTTGGGGTGTGGAAACTGCTAGCGAGACTTACTTTGATAAAGAGGTAAAGGATTTAAATTTGATTGAGTCGGCAATTCTGGCTGGACTTCCCCAAAGACCTTCCTACTATTCTCCATACTCGGGTTACCCTGATGCCTATATTGACAGGACCAAACAGGTTTTAAGACGAATGCGTGAGGATGGATATATTTCCGAGGATGAAGAAGAGGATGCTCTTAATGAACTTCCAGTCGTTGAAATTCAGGAAAGAGGTGCCAACTTCAAAGCCCCGCATTTTGTTCAGTATGTTCAAAGAATTCTGGAAGAGAGATATGGCGAGAGAGTTGTCGAGCAGGGCGGATTAAAAGTGACAACGACACTTGATTTAGAACTACAGGAGGCTGCGCAAGGTATCGTCAAAGGGGAAATCGAGAAGGTAGTAAGTTTACATATTACAAACGGTGCGGCTGTCGTGATAAATCCTCAAACAGGGGAAATTCTGGCGATGGTTGGTTCGCGCGGATTTAACGACCCCGATATTGATGGACAGGTGAATGTTACGCTTTCTCTAAGACAGCCGGGAAGTGCCTTCAAACCCTTTACTTATGTTACGGCTTTTAAAAAGAGCTATACCGGGTCGACGCCAATAATGGATGTTCCGACAGAATTTCCGGGTGGTATCGGGCAGCCTACATATAAACCCGTGAATTATGATGGGAAAAGCAGGGGTCCTGTTCAAGTTCGCTTTGCTCTCGGAAACTCAATTAACTTGGTTGCAGTAAAAATGCTGGCCATGGTTGGAATTAAGGATACTCTCTCAACCGCCTATGATTTGGGAATTTCCACTCTGCCGCCAACACAGGACACCCTAAGTCGAGTAGGCCTCTCGCTTACGCTCGGTGGGGGTGAGGTTAAACTGCTTGAACTAGCAAGCGCATACGCTCCTTTCATGAATCAGGGTTTTAGGGTTGACCCTATTGCAATTCTTAAAGTCGAAGACTCTGAAGGAAAAGTATTAGAGGAGATAAAGCCCGAAAAAGGAAGGCGTGTTTTGACTCCCGAACAAGCCTATTTAATTGCTGACATCTTGTCCGATAACGAAGCCAGAAAGGAAGTATTCGGGTTAAACTCACTTCTTAATATTGCCGGGCGTCAAATTGCGGTAAAAACAGGAACTACTAATGACAAAAGAGATAACTGGACGGTCGGTGGAAATTCCCAATCTTTAGCGGGTGTTTGGGTAGGGAATAACGATAATAGCGAGATGCTTCAGGTTGCATCAGGCGTAACGGGTGCGTCACCTATTTGGAGAAGGATTATTTTAGAAAGTTTAAAAGAAAAACCGAATATAAGCTTCGAAGTTCCCGGTGGGATTGTAACAAAATCCATTGATTCGGTTTCCGGTTATTCTGCCCACGATGGTTTCCCTTCCCGAATTGAGAAATTTATTGTGGGAACCGAGCCGGGAGAAGATCCTGTACACGTAAGATTGAAGGTATGTAAAAGTGATGGGCGTTTGGCAACTCCTTCTGATATAGCCTCCGGGAATTATGAAGAAAAGGAGTTTTTTGTATTTAAAGAAGAAGATCCGACCGGAGGAATTGATGGCGTTAACAAATGGCAGGAAGGAATATTAAGCTGGATTGGAACTCAATCTGACCCAAGGTATCGACCTCCAAGCGACTACTGCGGGACAAGTAATCCTGTGAATGTTGAGTTTTTGACTCCTCACGACAATGATTCAAATCTCCCAAATAAATTTGCAGTAGAAATACGGGCTGATTCGACAAATAACATTATCCTGGTTGAATTGGAAGTCGATGGGACGAGAATCAGATCATTTACGAGGCCGCCCTTCAGGGAGGACGTGGAGCTTTCGGATGGTATTCATAGGCTGCGTGCAAAGGCCAAAGATTCATCTGGGAAAGAATCGGATAGAAGTATAACAATCGGCGTAAAAGTTCCCTGGGATTATTCCCCCTCCCCTATTCCAACGGGGACGCCTACCCCAACCCCAATTTAGCCTTTGATTTTCAATCCTTTATTACTTAGAATTTTAACAATCTTCACTCTTATTTTCTCGACTTCTTCGTTATCTAAAGTTTTTTTAGGATCTTGGTACCAAATCTTGAAAGTGTGTGAATCTTTATAAATATCTATCAATTCGACTTCCGATACATTATTATCAACTGATTTTATTGATTGAATTACCTCTCCTATTTTAGTTCTTTCAGGGACGACTAAAGTTATATCTTCTATTTGCGGGGGATATTTTGGCCAGAGGGTTACCTGCGGAGCACTTATGTCTTTAAGTATTTTGTCTAGGTCAATCTCGGCATAATAAATATTGTCAATCTCACCGCCAATTCCCACTATTTTGCCATACAAGCTTATTTTATACGAATTTAGAAAGATCGGAGAATCCATTTCAATAAAGATTGCACCGACTATACTTATCTTTGTGAAGAATGCTTCAAGAAATCCTTTGAACTTAAAGTAACTTTCTTTGTTTTTACTCCAATAGCAAATACCCGCTTTTCTTTCTTCAATATAATTCTTTTTATTTTTGAAATATATCTTTCCAACTTCAAAAAGCCGGACTTCATCTCCTCTTTCATTTATTATTTTTCGCGTAAAATCAGATAAGTTTGGAAAAAGTGTCATTCTCATTTCTTCGATATCGGGAGATGGAGGATTTACTACTCTTACGGGTAGCGTTATTTTTTCGAACAGATATTTATTGAGTCTTAGATTTTCTTGTCTAACAAAAGGAAGGCTTATAATTTCGTCAAAGCCTAAAGAAACCAGATTGTTTTTTATGTTTTGTTCCTGATTAATAAAATTCGGTGTGATATTTTTCGGAATTTCAACTGATAAGATTTTTTCCGGAATTTTATCGTAACCATCTATTCTTAAGACCTCCTCTATGAGATCCTCTTCAGATTTAACATCGGTTCTGTAGGTTGGACATTCTACCTCTAAGTCTTTCGAATTTTCTTTAATGATCTTGAAACTAAGCCGCTTTAAGATTTCGATAACCTTTTTTGGCTCGATTACCCTTCCTGACAAGGTGTTCAGGTAGCCAAAATTTAAATTCAGGTTCCATGGTCTAGTTAAACTTGGATAATAGTCTAAAATTTTATTTTCAATTTTTCCCCATTTGTTTTCCTTTATAAGCTCCAAAAATCTGTAAATTCCGAACTCAACCAAGTTTGGATCTAGCTCTTTTTCGTGCCTAATGCCTGCGTCGGTTAAAAGTTTGTGCCGGTGGACACTGCGACGGATATTGGCCTGATTGTAGCTGGCGCTTTCAAGCAACACATTTTTTGTTTCATTTGAGATTGAGTGGAGTTTTCCTCCTATAACCCCAGCAATTGACAGAATATCTTTTTCGTTAGCCCAAACTAGATCATCATTTGTAAGACTTATTGTTTCTCCTAAAAAAGTAGTCATTTGTTCACCTTTTGTAGCCAGTCTGATTGTTAAGTTTTTGCCAACTCTATCAAGATCAAAAGTATGCATCGGTTGACCGGTTTCGAGCATTACGTAATTACTTAAATCAACAATGTTATTTATAGCGGGGATACCGTATTCTTCGAGTCTTTCTTTTAACCAATTAGGAGATTGGGTTAATTTAATATCTCGAATAATTATCATAATGACTCTTTGAAGATAATCGGAAGTCACCTTTAACCCCACTTCATTTAATTGAAGTACTTTATGACTCTTTTGATAGATTTTAGGATAGTTAAGGGGAGTATTAAATAAAGCAGAAACTTCTCTGGCAATTCCTAATATAGAATAACAATCAGCCCTATTTCCCCGAAGTTCAAGATCGACTATGACGTCATTATTGACTTTATCCAGTTTATCCAGCATATGACCCGCCATAGTCAATTTACCGGTAAGCTCCGATAAATTATCAGGTACTTTTACATATTCTTTCAGCCAATTAACCGGTATTCTCATATTTAATATCTCCGTTATAAAGGCTTCTAATATCCGCAATTTTGAATTTGTCCATCACAATTCTGTCCAAACCCATTCCGAAGGCGTATCCGCTTATTTTTTTAGGATCGTATCCGAAATCCTTTAATATGTTGGGGTGGATCATTCCGCTTCCCAGCATTTCCAGCCAACCACGTCCTTTACAGACTGCACAACCCTTCTTATTGCAAAAAGGACAATCTAAATCTAATCCTGCGCCAGGTTCTACTTCGGGGTAGTATTTGCAACGGAAGCGTATTTCTCTTTTCTCGCCGAAGAATGATTTAACAAAATAATATAGAGTTCCTTTCAAGTCTGCCATTGATAACCCCGCCTGAAGTGCAAAGCCTTGGAATTGGTAAAACATTGCGTTATTACTGGCGTTGACATTTTCGTAGCGATAACATTTACCGGCAACGACAATTCTGAAAGGGGGTATAAGAGTTGATAATGCCCTAGCTTCGACCGAGGATGTATGAGTTCTTAAAACTATATCAGGCTCTTCTATATAAAGAGCGTCCTGTAAGCTTCTTGCAGGATGATCTTTGGGTAAATTGAGTTTGCCAAAATTGTACTCATCGTTTTCAATTTCAGGACCCTCCAGAATCGAGAAACCCAGGTGTTTAAAGATTTCATACATTTCATTTATGACCAGAGTTGTAGGATGGTGATGACCGATTTTTACTTTTGCTCCCGGAAGTGTCGGGTCAAACCACTCACGCCTGACAACCTTAAATTGATTTTTTTTAGACGCTGTAGTTTCTAGAAGAGCGTTTTTGCTTTCATTAATAAGCCTTCCCACCTCTTCCTTTTCAGAACCACTTAATCTCTTAATCTCTTTAATTAACTTCGTCAATTTTCCCTGTCTTCCCAAATATGCGATCCTTAAGCCTTCCAGCTCTTCCGCGCTTTTTGCCTCCATGATTTGAGCCAGAGCTTCATTTTTTAGATTTTGTATGTCGTTTGGTGATAACATTGAAATTAATTCTGGCAATTCGGGTGTAATCAGTATATTAGGGTCGCTAAACTATTTTACCTCGGAGACGATTTTTGCGAAAGTATCGGGGTCGTTGACTGCGATGTCGGCGAGAATTTTTCGGTCTAGCTCGATTTTTTCTTTCTTCAAGCCAGCAATAAATTTGCTGTAGGAAAGTCCGTGTTGCCGAACGGCGGCATTAAGGCGTTTAATCCAAAGACTTCTCAAATCTCTTTTTCTAAGCTTGCGCCCAACATATGCATACTGACCTGCATGAAGCAAGGCCTCTTTAGCGGCTTTTACACGCGTTCTACGAGCTTGTTTAAAGCCGCGTGCAGCCTTTTTAATTTTACGATGTCTTCGCTGAGCGATACTTTTGACTCTAGTCATAAAAATATAATGCTAATCTATTTTCCTAAAACTTTTTTAATTTTTTTAGCCCAGGGATTTTTCGTTGCAACTACTCTTGATAATCTTCTTTTCCTTTTGGATGATTTTTTAACATTCAAGTGACGTCTAAATCCCTGTAAACGCAGGACTTTCCCCTTTTTGGTTATTCTAAATCTTCTTGTGATTGATTTTCGTGTCTTTTGCTTAGGCATACAAATGATTATAATGCCAATCTGCGAATTTATGCGAATGCTGCGAATAAATACTAATTATGTAGATTTTGACGCTTTTGTCTAAATCCAAACAATTCGTATCTATTAGTATGCATTGGCATTATTCGAATCATTAGCATCATTTATTACCTTACCTTTCTTTATGGGAGAAATAACCATGGCCAGGTGTCTTCCGAAAAACTTCGGTTCCATGTCTATTGCGATTCTATTTCCCAGATCGCCTTTTATTCTTTTTAAGAGAGTATATCCGAAATTTGTACTTCCCATCTGTTTTCCCATAAAGACTACGACTATTTTTACCTTGTTGCTTTCGTCTAAAAACTCCCTTACTTTATCGAGTCTTGTTTGATAATCGTGATTGGCAATAAAAGGCGAAAACCTCACCTCTTTAAGCTCGCTTGATTTGGCCTTTTTCTTTAGTTTTTGCAACCTCTTTTCTTCCTGATAACGAAATTTTCCCAATTCTACGATTTTTGTAACAGGAGGTTTAGCGTTTGGGGCAATTTCTACTAAATCTAAACCCGCCTCATGAGCCTTTGAAAGAGCCTCATTAGTTTTAAGAATCCCAAGCTGTTTACCATCCGCACCAATAACCCTAACCTCGGGTGCTCTTATTTGATTATTTAATCGCCAGTTAAAAAGACCGGTTTTCAAGTTTAGATTAGGTTTATTTTATATTATTAAGCTTTATCTATCAAGCTTCAGTTTATGATTTTCTCGTCGATTTCTTTTCTAATATCTTTTATAAATTCCTCCAACTTTAGCATTCCATGATCTTCCCCGGATCTTACTCTTACTCTTACGCTTACTTTTTCCTGCTCTTTATCCCCCACAACCAGCATATAGGAAACTTTTTCCATCTGTGAATCTCGGATTTTTGCAGGCAAAGTTGCATTTCTGTCATCAAGTTCAACCCTGATTCCCCCCTCCTTCAGCTTACTAACAATTTCTTCCGCATACTTTATATGACGAGTCGATATCGGAAGAACTTTCACTTGAATCGGAGTTAGCCAAGTTGGAAAATTACCATTGAATTTTTCTATTAATAAAGCCATAACTCTTTCGATTGCACCGATTGATGAGCGGTGGATTACAATTGGTTGTTCTTCTGCTCCTTTTTCATTTACATAGGTTAAGTCAAATCTTTTTGGCATTACAAAATCGTACTGTACTGTAAAAGCTGTTTCTTCCTTTCCTGAAATTTTTTTCATCTGAACATCAATTTTCGGACCATAAAAAGCAGCTTCGCCTTCGGCTTCAAAAAAGGGAGACTTTGTTTCTTTAAGTACCTTTCGGAGTGTTTCTTCCGCTTTGTCCCAAGCCTTGTCATCTTTGTAATATTTTTTATCGTCGTTTCTATCCCCGAGGGAAAGCCTATATCTGTAATCTTTGCCTTTTTCCAATCCTAAAGCTTCTGAAATGTAATCGATTAGTTCCAGTACCTCTTTAATTACAACCTCTGCTTGGTTAACCCTGCTAACAATATGCGCATCGGCAAGACAAAACATCCGTACTCTCATTAATCCAGATAATTCGCCGCTTTTTTCATATCTAAACTGCGAGGCCAACTCCGCTATCCTTAAAGGAAGTTCTTTATAGCTTCTGGGGCGCGATTTATATAGCATAAAGTGGTGAGGGCAAGTCATTGGACGCAAAATCAGCTCATCCTCGTCAACCACCATTGGCGGATACATTGTATCCTTATAATACGGATAATGACCCGAAGTTTTGTAGAGGTCGGTTTTAGCAAGGGGTGGCGTGATAACGTGCTTGTATCCTCTTTTAATTTCTTCATCCTGGACAAACCTTTCAAGTTCTCGCCTGATTGCTGCTCCCTTTTCGGTAAATAGTGGTAAACCTGCTCCGACTAGATCAGAAAAGACAAATAAATCTAATTCCTTGCCAATTTTTCTGTGGTCTCTTTCTTTTTCTAGTTCAAGATTTTTAAGATATTCGTCGAGTTCTTTTTGGGTTGGGAAAACGGTTCCGTAAATTCGGGTAAGCATGGGATTTTTTTCAGAACCTCGCCAGTAGGCACCAGCGATGGAGAGGAGTTTGAAATGCTGAAGTTCTTTGTCCGGATGCTCAACGTGTCCCCCGCGACACAGGTCCCAATAATCTCCGGATTTATAAAAACTAACTTTCTTTTTACCTTTTTCCGAAAACTCTTCAATCATTTCGTGCTTGTAAGGATTTTTGGGGTACTCCTTTTTTGCATCATCGGCTTTTAGTTCATGTCGTTCAAAATTTTTCCATGACGGCAATATTTCCCTCATCTTTTCCTCAATTTTGGGAAGATCTTCTTCGGATATTTTCAGGTTATCAAAATCATAATAAAACCCGTCTTCTATGGGTGGTCCAAGAGTCGGTTTTGAATCGGGATAAATTTCCAATAAAGCTGCCGCTAAAAGATGGCTTGTTGAGTGCCTTAGGTTATCGAGGTTTTTTTGGGACTTCATTTTATGTTTAACGAATTATAGGGTTTCTTTTAAGAAGCTGCAACTGGGTCTCTTCAATAATATTCGCCGTCCAACTACCGATCAGGGGAAGACCACCCAATAAATTCAGGATAATTACAAGTAGAGAGGAAATAATTACAAAACCAACAGTTACTCCCAAAGCCCAGCCTATGCCGGCAAAAAAGCCTTCTTTGAGAAGTTCGTTATACGGAATATAAGCAATCTTCAGTTTTTTCAGAGATTCAAATGAAGTTTTAACGGCATTTTGAGTTTCGGCGTTTTCCTCGTGATATTTTTTAATTCTTTTGAACACAAATACATATTAGCAAATTCTAGAGTGTTTTTGTATAATACTTCGAGCGGACGACTAGCTCAGTGGTAGAGCCGTCGCCTTGGGCGACAGGTCACAGGTTCTAAAATGTATTTTGTCTACGTCCTTAAGAGTTTGACAAATGGCAGATTCTATACGGGATCTACTAGTAATCTTGAAAGGCGGCTTAATGAACATAATCTTGGGAAAAGCAAATATACGAGGTTAACAAAACCATTTAATTTGATTTATAAGGAAGAATATAAAACTAGGGTGGAGGCGTATAAACGAGAACTGTTTTTTAAAACTGGAAAAGGAAGGGAATTATTAAAAATCTTAATCAAGCAGAGTTAGTAGATGGACGACTAGCTCAGTGGTAGAGCGCTTCGTTGACATCGAAGAGGTCGTTGGTTCAATCCCAACGTCGTCCACAATTGAGGTTAATTTAGTAGAGCGGTCGCCTTGGGCGACAGGTCGTTGGTTCAATCCCAACGTCGTCCACAATTGAGGTTAATTTAGTAGAGCGGTCGCCTTGGGCGACAGGTCGTTGGTTCAATCCCAACGTCGTCCACAATTGAGGTTAATTTAGTAGATCAGTGTAAAATTAGCCGGGTACGTAAATTAGGGCCGGTGGCACAATTGGTTAGCGCGCCTGGCTGGCAGTCAGGAGGTTAAGGGTTCAAGTCCCTTCCGGTCCACAAATTAAAATTATCAAACAAATCTCCTTGTGATTTTCAATCAAATTACTATAATATTCTTGCACCATGGGTTTAATTCAAGGGGGCGATATAGTAAAACTAGAAGAGACTCAAGAAACCCTTTCTGAAAGGATATACCGATATATACCACCCGAAGAGGAATTGCGAAAGTATGATTCACCATCGTCAGACGATCTTAAAGAACAATCAGAATTTCTTGAGAGATTTCCTGCAGCAAAATTGGTATTTAGATATTCACATCAATTAGGTAAGCCAATTTTTGTTCCTCCACAACACCCCTTGAATAAAAAAGGAGTCTCGGTTCCATATGATGATTACGGACAGCGTGTATTTGAGGGATTAAGTCTTGAACCTATAGTGGAAAATGATGTAAATGGCCAACCCAGAATAGTAGGAGGTAATCTCATACTCTTTGGACCAAGATTGACAAGAGCTACAAGGTCGGTTGAAACTCATCACTTCAATCTTCCAATGTCTATGAACAATTTTGGCCAGGCAATTGTTGATTTAGGTAAAGTTTTGGGGTCACAACTTCTCTCATCGAACGGGAGACCTTCAAGAGCCTATGTCCGCCCCGCTATCTTCAGGGGAAATAGTAATGCAGGAGTCAATCCTCCAAAAGGCTTTCAGACTGAAATGGTAATAGAAGAGTGGAATTGGCCATTTTATCATCCAGAAGAAACATATACAGAAGGAGCAAATGTGGTTGCCTATCTTGATTTACAAAGACATGGGCGAATTTGGGCTAAAGAAGCCGCCAACTATCCACGTGGAACACTAATCGGTTATAGAAAAGAAATTATGCAGGAAAAATTGGGCATACCGATTCACGAGTGTCTCTTTTTGGCCCCTTTTTGGCTAAATCCTGAAACAGGTAAAGTTGAGTTGGTTGACTTTAGCAGATTAGATACCTCAGATATGGTAAAGGCTAAAGGTGCAATATTTGCCGATGGGGCCGGAGAAGAAATTAGTACTGTGAGAGGAAATTTAATGATTTATCCCCCAATGGAAGTCAATAGACTCGGAGGAACCACTCTTGATTATGCAGTTGCGTATATGGCGCCGAGAATGGGTGTGGAAACACAAGTCGGAACGTTCGGATTAACTGACTTTGAAAGTGGCGAGACATCACTATTGATGCTTGGAAATGCAGCAAAGATTGTTGCGGTGAAAAGATTAATAATTGCAAATTCAGCTTGTGAAGTCGTCGCGGACTTAGAATTACCCATCGTAAAGGTTGCCAGACAATTTGTTTTGGGATTTGAGGATGAGGTAACAGGAAGAATTCCGCCTTCACATCCGAAGCTTTTGACGGGGATTGTCTTTGACGACAAAACCATAAAAGCGAGAGAAACTATATATAGTGCTTATCCAGGATGGGTTAATAATCGATGAAGATGCTAGCACCCGGACCCCACCCGTCGGGTGATCACCCACATGAAGTTTTTAGTGTCTGTTAAGCGCTGTGGTAATATTTTCTCTGGCACTGTCAGGTGATGTTTTGGTTACCAGAGCAACTTCCTCAATAATCATATTTATTGCTTTTTTGAGAAGATCTTTTTTGGATTTTTTAAAATCAACTCCTTTTTTTAGACTTTCTTTCCAAAATTTTCTGATTACGTATGCAGCGTCACTTATATTATTCAAGCTTAAAATGGCGGATGCATCGTCAAGATCTAATTCTTTGTTTTTTCTCAACTTGACAGATAAATAAAAGAGAAGTTCTTTTATTTCTTTTTTTGACGCGGGTATCCTGAGGTCGGTATTTAAAATACTGCTTTCGGGAATAGAACATACGAGCGTACTATTGTAAACATTTTTGAAATATGGTTTGTAGTGGATTATTCTTTCTTCCTTATCTTGCAGTTTTTCTTTTAATATTTTATATACTATATAAACAACTCCCCCGTCTATTAGTTTTGTGCCGACTTCAGTCGTGTTTGATGGTTTCATAATAATTTCTCTAATAATAGCTTTAACAAATTGCTGAAGATTAAGAAGAAGAAATTTTTTGTTGACGGCTATCTAAGTGACAGTATAGCACATTTTTCGGTTGGATGCTCATGTCTAAATTGTTAGGTGCCTGACATACTATCAGGAGGTTGGGCCCAGCACCATTCAGTGCTGGATTAGTCCCGTACCGCGTGGTTCTGGGAGGTTCGAGACCTCGGGTCCACAGAATACGGCTAATTAAGTGAGAGTAAGAAGGTTTTTAAAATATTGTACTACTGCTCTAAACTTTTTTAATAGTCACCCAATCGTTATCGGTGTTGTATACCTTTCCTTGTTACGGTTCATACGAGCCTGTCGGTTACATGATATCTTTGATTTTTTTAAATCAGAAATTGTAATTCACTGCCATCTCAATTATTTTTTGACATAGTAGAATTCTCTTCCAAAGGAAATCTTTAATAATGTACTCATTCCTCGTATGTGCTTCAGCACCACACGCCCCAAGTCCGTCAATCACTGCCATACCCCTGTCTGCCATGAAGTTTCCATCGGATCCGCCACCTCTTTTTTCTAAAATAATAGGAAACTCCATATCGTTGGCTAGTTTCTTAATTTCTTTAAGCAAAATTAACCCATTTTTCGCTGGAACCATGGGTGGTAAATATGCTGTTTCTTCTAAGTTTGCTTTACTTCCTTTTATGCGAGATTTACTTGTTATATGTTTTAATAGGCTCCTTATTCTGTTAAGTTCTTTTAAATAAGTGAATCTACAGTCTATTTCGATAGTGCACTTATCTGCAATTATATTTGGCCTTAAACCACCGTCTATTTTGCCGATGTTTACACTCGTATCTTTATAAAGAGAGCTTAATATTCTTATTTCTAAAATCTTATAAGCCATTTCTTCAATTGCGTTCGGGTATTTATTAACAAAATAACCAGCATGTCCTGCCTTACCCTTAACAGTTAAGCGAAATTGACATACACCTTTTCTTTGGTAACAAATTTCGTTATTTAAACCTCCGCCCTCAAAAACCAACCCTATTTTATGGTTTTTATATATTTTCCCAAGTTCGCTTGAAAATTCTTTAGACCCATCTTCCTCGTCCGGTGTAAATACTAAGGTGCAGTGGGGAACGGTTTTGGTTTTTTTATAGTATTCTAATAAACCAAAAAGAAGTACAACTATTCCTCCTTTCATGTCGTTTATTCCTGGACCGTAGAATTTTACATCTTTTTCTGAAAAATTTGAGTAATGATTCTTATGGACAGTATCTAAGTGCCCAGAAAGTAAGAGATTGGGTTTGCGTGTACTACCCATATTACAAATCATTGAATTGCCTTTATTACTCTTATTGCTAGATTTTAATATTTTTATGTGGACTTTATTTTCAGGAAAGTTGTTTATTAAAAAATCTTTAACAATCGCGCCGCATTTGTTCACTCCTACGCTATCGAATGTATAGCTTGAGACGTTTACAAGCTCTTTCAGTAGGCTAGTGGAAGCGTGTTTTATTTCTTTTTTAATTTTCATATATTCAGTAAAGAATTTTCCAAAACCGTTCTTATTTTTGTTTGGATAGGTCCTTTCGAGAAGTTTTTTCTTACACTAGTTTTGGCATTTTTTCTAATTCTTAACCTTAATTCTTCATCCTCAAGTAAAGTTTTTACAGCTTTACCAAGGTGGACAGAATTTTTACAGTCGATTTTTATACCCGTTCTGCCGTCTTCCAGAATTTCAGATATTCCTCCATAGTTTGGAACAATCACAACCCCACAGCTAGCCATTCCTTCTATAACAGTTATACCAAAATGCTCATTTTTCTGGGAGGGTACGACAACGACACTTGCGGATTTCAGTATATCAACTTTTTCTTGTTCTGAGATAAAACCCTTGACTGATACGTTTTTACCTTTAGCTTCTATTAATAGAGCAAGAGCACCGTCACCGATAAAAATAGTTTGAGCTAAATCAGAATACCATGCGCTTGCTTCAGCTAACACTTGTGGTCCTTTGGACTCTATCATTGATCCAACATATACCACTGACTTCTGTTGCTCTTCAGATTCGATAATATTCATTTCGCCCGAAAGTCTATCGAAATTATCATCAAGATGCGGAGGGATCACTACAACTTTATTTTCAGGATAATTGATATGGGGTAAAACCAAACTATTTCGAACATACTGAGAAGCAGTTATAAGAAAGTTTGCCTTCTCAAGGGAAGCCAAAATTCTATTCCATAGAGTTGGGTCACGGTTCTCATTATCAATATATCCATCCATACATGTTCCGTGCACATAAACTACATATGGGGTTTTCGATTTCTTAGCGGACTCGGCTGCGGCAACTGTAGATAAATTAGCATGGTGAAGGATCATTATTTCTGGTTTATACGTTGTTACCACCTTTTCTACTACTTGCCGATAATCATTGATATATTCTTCGGCTTCGACGGCGGAAAGCTTATTGGCTTCAATTTGGGAATGACAAGTAGGAAGAAATTCGTGAACAGGTATAGGTTTTCCTCCTAAATTAACTTGATGGAAATTATAAGGAGCGTTGATAATCTGTTTTGGCAATTCAGACGACACAATATGGGCGGATGCGTTTAAACTTTCGTGAATAGTATCAACATGTTGAGCAAAGGTGAGACCGCTTCCCCTGCCGCGATTTAGAGAAACGATCAAAGCATTTTCAATTTTTTTTACCATAATTATATATATGTATCAAATTCTAAATTTGAGGCACGACCAAAAGTGGAGAAAATTTAGCTCCTTGGGTGACGTTTTTTAGAATTCGGGGATCATCTTCTTGAAGCCCTTCTATTACATTAAACCTACCAAAACCTGTTTTTGTAGGCTTTCCGCCAACGTAATATTCGGTATAATCAGAACTTCCATTGATAAAATGGATACTTCCATTATCTTTTAGAGCGAAAGGTCTTTTAGGTGTTGCTACCATCCCTTCGATTTCTAAAGCAGAACGATCAAAAGCTTTTTCAACTTCCGCAACCAACTGATCTACAGTTTGAATTCCATTTCCGCCAACACGTAAGATATCATAGCCAGAACCGCCAATATTCTGCTTCATATATACTTGCTGACCATGTTTATTTAAAAAGTCTTTCCAAAATAATTCTGTTCCATCGGGAGTAATAACAGTTGGGGAATATGTAGGGTGTATTACATCTTTCCAACCAAGCGCTTTATTGATTGCAACATTTTCTTCTTCTGTCAGTCTTGAGTCTTTTGTTCTTGCTGCCCTTGAAAGAATACCCATTGCTGTTTTGGCGCCAAACAAAACTTCACTAGGTTTTCCTACAATTGGGAGACCTCTAAGGTTATCCACAAAACCATTTAAACCACTTTCACTGAGTTTATGAGAGGTATCAAATGCTCTGTAAATTGCGTCATATTGGTAGAGTTGCACACCAGAAGCATTGTGTTGATTGATAAAATCCACATTCAGTCCTTTTCCTCGAAGATATGTTGCAAGGATAGGCATTTCGCTGTCTTTAGCTATATGGTTACCTTCTTCCAAATAGACTAATGCGACATCTTTGATACCATCTCTACCATATATTATTGCTACGCGTTGCATTTCTTCAATAAGGTTATCCCATACGAGAGGAATATCTGGGAGATTTGTTCCACTCCACCTCCGTATAGCAGGTAAGACAACCTCATTAAAGGCTAAGGCTAAACCATACTGGTAAGCCCCACCATCAGGGGAATTTGAATTCTCTTCAATGATTTGTCTTTCGTCTGTCGGACCTAAAAGTAAATTATATTTACCTCCTAGTCTGTCGATTCGTCTAAACATCCTCCTATCCAGCCCATTTGCGGTTCTTTCTTCCAAGTCTTCTAAGACTAATCTTTGTTCGAAGGGATTAAATCCGCTGAGAATAATCGATGACTCATAAGTCAGTGGACTTCTTAGAATTTTCCAAATAGCCCTGTCAATAAGGTAATCTTGTTGTGTATATTGTTCTTGTCTTTCATCGCTAATCACCATTGGAATTAAACTGTAAGGAAAAATAGGAGTAGCGGTATTAGTAAATCGATAACTGGTTCTTTCTAGAATTTCATCAGCTTGCCCTGTCAGAGCTTGCATTTCCTGTATATTTTCTTCCACTGCATGGACTAATACTTCCTGTAAATTTCTTTCTCGTTGTTCGAAATCTAAATTTAATGGTTCACTATCTTTTATCATTTTACCCAACTAAAAAACCTCTCGTGGTGAGAGGTTGTTCTAATTTTTATTTTTTAGTTCTTAATTTTTGTTTAATTCCCTCACCACGTTGACTAGTCCTCAATAAAGAGGACAAAGTTAACAATGGTGAGAGAATAATTTCTCATGAATTTGTGATATTTTATTTAATTACGCTTGACTTTGTCAAGACTCAAATAAAAATCTTCCATTACCTCAATTCCTTTAAAGTAATTTGATAGACTGAAGTGCTCGTTGGGGCCGTGAATTTTTGCTCCCGGTAAAGCAAAGCCAACCATTATTACCGGAACTTTGAGTTCCTTTGCCATAATCGGAACAAATCCGATTGAACCGCTAACTCTTTTAAATATTGGATCTTTTCCATATACCTTTCTTAGACTAGCCTTCATTAAATCAAAAACCGGATGGTTTGTTGGCGCGAGGTAAGGCAGACAATCGGCGTGTCTTATGACTTCAAGCTTTACCCATTTTGGAATTAAAGTCTTAACATATTTTTCAAAGGCAGAATAAATCTTGTCATTGTCTTGGTCTGGAACGAGTCTCATACTTATTTTTGCGGATGCTTTAGCAGGAATGATTGTTTTACTCCCCTCACCCTGGTAGCCACCCCAGATGCCGTTTACGTCGAGAGTCGGTTGTGCCCACTTTCTCTGACCCAATGTATACTTTGCTTCCCCCCCGCCAATCCCAAAAAGTTCAGCGTCTTTTATCTCTTCCTCTTTTGATTTTTCAACCTTCTTAATCTCCTGCAATTCCTTTTTAGTCAATTTTCGAACCTCTTTATAAAAGCCCGGGATTAAAACGTGTCCCTTATCGTCTTTCATTTGATTGATTACTTTAGCAAGTAAAATTGCCGGATTTTCGGCAATTCCACCACATTCGCCTGAATGAAGATCGTGTTTTGCGGTTTGAAGAGAAATCTCTGTATATACCAGACCTCTTAAACCTATATCTATGCTGGGTTGGCCAATTCTCATTCCGGTGTCGGAAACCATTAAATAATTACACTTCAGAAGATTTTCAGAATATTTTGCAGCAAGTGAATCGATACTTGGGGAACCTATTTCTTCTTCACCCTCGATTATGAATTTAAAGTTAGGGAGTAATTTTGTAGCTTTATTCACTCCAGGAGTGTGATCCTTATTTTTGTTAGTAGATTGAATCACACTCCTGGAGTGGTTTAAATTTTCCAGCAATTTTCTTACAGCCATTATGTGAATCATGTGCTGGCCTTTGTTATCGGCGCTTCCCCTAGCATAAATGTCGTCTCCTTTTATGGTTGGTTGGAAGGGCGGAGATTTCCACTCGTTTAGAGGATCGGGGGGTTGAACGTCATAGTGGCCATAAATTAGGATAGTAGGATAAGAGGGCTTAGTGATGAGTCGTGCGAAAACCGCGTCGTGTTTTTTGCCTTTTAGAATTTTGGTTTTAAAACCCATTGATTTAAATAAATCCACGAGATATTTCCGTGCCTTTTCCATATCTTTCTTATGTTCCTTCTGGGTAGAAATGGAAGGGATTTTAAGTAGATCGATTAGGGGGTCTAAAAGTTTATGGTTCATCGTTCATTGTTAGTTAGTTTATCGCGATGAACGAAGTAACAAACTAACGAACTAACTAAGGTCAGCCCGCTGACCTTTGTAGATAGTGTTCACCTGAAAGAAGGTATTTTGCTCCCGATTTTTTATAATTTGCACCCCAGACGTTTTTCCTGGCTGCGCGTCTATTTACCGCATGTAACCAAATACTTGCTTCCTCAATTTTTCGTCTAAAAGATTTAACAAACTCAAGGAGTTTTTCAAAGAAAATGACATGGTATATTCCCGGCTCCACAGGTGCCTGAAATGCGGCAACTTGGGTTTCTTCTGCCAAATCTTCTGTTTTTTGGGCTAAAAAGAGAATTTCTTCACGAATTGCGGTTAATTGCATTCTTAGTTCATTAGTCTTTTTCTCAACCTGTACCCGCTCTTCTTCGAGAAGCCTTCTTTCAAAAGAAACTTGTTTTTTGGCTTTCTTGACTTCTTCGTAGCGGCCCGACAGGATTTCACTAAATTCAATTGCCTCACCCGGAACAATTTCGCCCGAAAAGTTTTTGGGGCCAGATCTTATGCCAAGAAGCTGTTCCATGAAATCTCCCGGAAGTTTGGCGGCTTCACTGCGCATCTTTTTGGCAGTTTCCGCACCAATGTCTTTTAAATCGTCTTTAAAAGCTTCAAGTGGGTTTGGTTGCCTTGGTAATTTTTGGCCTTTATTTTTACCGTTTATGTCCATATTTAGTTGGCGCAATTTTACATCAACGAGGTCAAATAATCAAGTGCTTTTCTGCGTCTTAATATTGCCTCGATAAACTTTCTCCTGTCGGGAGTGTCAAGTTCTTTTGCAAGTTTTGGATCGGCCTGAGCAGCATTAATCGCCGCGTCAATATCTTTGGTCTCAATAGTTAGATTTTCCTTTTGAGCTACTTCACTTAGGATAAGGTCGATTGAAATTGCATCCTGAGATTGTTTTTCGTATTCCTGGCGTAAAGTTTGGGAAGTTTTATTAATTGAAGCGAGATAGCTTTCTAAAGACAGACCCAACTTTTCCAGTCTTTCTAAAAGCTTTGCTAAGCGGCTATTTACTTCTTCCTCAATAAGAACTTTGGGAACCTTTAAATTTATTTTTTCAATAAGCGTTTTCAAAATTTGTTGCTCTTTCTCTTCCCGACTGGGCTCTTTTTCTTCTTTAACTTTCCCGGGGACCCAAAGCGATTTAGCACGATTTATACCCGTGATATCTTTTTTGTAATCGCCGAGTTCTATTTTAGGAATTTCGCAGGTAACAGCCCTAACCTGCCAATCTTCGCCTTCTTGGGCTTTGACAAGTTCAAATTTAGGGTAAATCGCGGGTTTAATTTTATGAACGTTTATTGCATCAGCCAATAATTTTGGAAGAATTTTCGAGAGAGTTTTCTCCAAGAGCGTATTTTGAGGAACGTGCTCGATCACCTTGTCAACCGGCGCATTGCCTTTCCTGAATCCGGGAACTTCGAGATCTTTCCCGAACTCTTTTGCGGCTTCATCCCGTGATTTTTTGACGTTTTCAAAAGGAATAGTAAAGGTTATCTGAATAGTTCCGTTATCGGAGCGAGCAATCACAGAGTCTGTATTGGTTTTAGGATTAGTTTTTTTTGCTGGCATGGGAGTATTATAACCTAAAAGGATTAAAATCCTAAGCACTAAATCCTAAATTCTAAACAAATTTCAATGTTAAAAATTCAAATAATAAATCATGAACACTTCCAATAATGTGATTTGGGCTTGTGTATTTGAGTTTTGAATTTGTTTTGGATTTAGAAATTGAAAATTAGGATTTTTCAGAAGACTATCCTTTATGCTGGGTTCTAAACTGAGCGGGGTTAAATTTTTGTTGTGGGGAAGAAAATTTGCTTTTGCCTCCACTAAACAGGCTTCCCTTGAAGTGATCGGGGGTTCTGTATTTTGGTCCCGCGGCGTTTGGCGCTGACTTGGATTTGATAAATGTTTTCATCCTTCGACGAGTAATATTATACAACTTTGAAGCAAAATTTATTTGCTTTTCTTTTCTTGGGCAAGTTTATGGAGAAACAAACTGACCAGCGAAAGTACAATTGAGGCTATTACTGCCGTCATAAAGTTTTCGATTGTAAATCCGGGAACTACAAAGCTTACTCCCCACAAAAGTACCACATTAATAAGGAATGCGGTAATCCCGAAAGTAATTATGGAAAGAGGAATAAAGATTATTTGTAAGACCGGTTTTATAAATGTGTTAACGACGCCGATTACAACTGCGGTTACGATAGTGTCCCAAAATGTTTCAAATGTGAAACCCGGAACTAAATATGAAACAATAAGCAAAGTAAATATATTTAAAGCTAAAGTGATAATTAACTTCATAAGATGTCGGTATCTGAAATGGCTTAATGGCTAACGTCTAGAATATTTTAATAATGAGGTTTGTAAATATTATTGTCAACCATTGGTTTCAATCTTGGTACTTATTAAAAAATTCTAGATCTCTTTGGATAACGCTATCCCAGCTAGGGTGCATATTGTGGTCGGTCGCAGGATATTTATTAAATATAACATCTTTATCAAGAGATTTAAGTTTATCGACCAGTTCGTTACTCCAAGTAACAGGGACGGCATCATCCTCAATCCCCTGCTGAATTTGAAGCGGTGCTATAATTTTATCCAAATAGTTTGTAAGAGAGTAAAGTTCGACGTCGTAGTCTTTTTCGAATTCAGAAAGCTCTCGCCTTATCAATTTTCCTCGATCGATAGACTCGTCTGTGTAGTAAAGTACTGAATATGGAAAAGGTTTGGAAACGGGTGCCCAGAGCGTTGTTGGGTAATCGGCTCCGGTTATTTCCAAAACAGTCAACGCGATTTGACCGCCGTTTGAATGACCCCACAGGTAAATAGTTAATTGGTTAGTTAGTTTGTTCGTTACTTCGTAAGGATTTGAAATAGTGTCGGATATTTTTATAATATTTGGGCTATTTGGCAAATGGTTAATTGTTTCGAGAAGACTCAAGACAGTAACATAAGTTTGGAAGCGGGTTTCAAAGATGTTTGCAGTTTCTTCATCGGAACCTCCATACCCCAGAAAGTCCGGCGCAAAGGTAATAAATCCTCGTTCGGCGAAAAACCCTGATGCGTTTCTTGTACCGTCACCTGTTTTAAAAAGTTGTTGGTCGATATAACCCCGAAGCATAATTATTATGGGAAATCTTTTAGCCCCCGACTCGGAAGGGACATTAATTTGTCCGGTTACCTTTTTTAGAGTTTTGCCGTCGAGATTTGGGTTAAATTCGAATTCAAATAGATAGGATGAATATTCAGTCTCTTCCTTTAAAATCTCCTTAATTTCAAGTTTGCCGGGTTTGATTTCGGTTTTAGCAAGGTTTTCAATGGTGTATTTCTCTAAGGGTTTTGATTTTTGCCTGTCGGTAAGAGATATTGGAATGTTGTCAGATAGTTTAAGTCTGTCACGAAGATAGTATCCTGCCAAAAAAGATACTCCCACAAGAATCAGAGTAACTAGGGGCTTTTTCATAGTCTGAATTGTACACTAAAGTGCAAAAAATTTTTGAAGATTTAAAATAATCGTGAAGGTCGAAAAGCCGCCGTAGAAAAGGAATGCACAGCCAACGGCAATTACTCTAAAAAGCGACGGTCTCAAAGGTTTCTCAAGTAGCGTCATGTTTGTCCAGAGGATAAGTCCCGAATAGATAAACATTGAAATTGCGTTTAGAACTGCCCCTGTCACGACCAACGCGAGCGGTTCCGTGAAGCCTAAGGCAAAAATAATAATTCCGGCAAATATTTGCAGCCACAAAAATCCATAGAAAAATTTCGGTAGCTTATCGGTCGTAAATTTATTTTTGTCGATTATGACTAAATTTTCGCTAGAGATCCTTGCGTTAGAACCGTAAACACTAAACTGTGTTCCGAAAAGCATGACTGCGGCCATCAGTAAGAAAAATGTTCCCAAAAAAGGAAAAGTTCTGCTCGCGATGACACCCCCTTCTCTTATGACAAAATTAATACTCGTTTCGACCCCGGGGTCTTTGTAAACGGTTGCGTAAGCCAAAAGTGAGAGAAGAATCATTGTAAAAGCGCCGGTTATCCAAAAAACAATTGCGTGCTCGAGGTTTATTCGTTTCCACCAAGTTTTAAATTGTCGGACATTTTCGCTATTTGATTCAAACGTCGCCCCCTCTAGTCTAACATCTTCCTTTTTACCCGACAGAATATTGGTTATGTGCCCCGCGTATTTGGCCATTCCGTAACCTTTTTCTTTGACATATAAGGATTGGGCAAGATTTAAATTACCTCCGGCACCAGCATATGCAAGTGCTCCCAGAAAAGTTGCAACAGGTAGGCCTGCGGGTAAAAACCAAAATCCTTCTCCCAGACCGAAAATTCCCTTGGAAAGCGCAGTCCAGTCGGGCGATTTTGCAAAGTAAAGTGTTATCAGAAAGACAAATGGAATACCAATAAGTATTATCGCTTTTTGAATCTTTTCCTGAGTTTTATAGACTATATGTCCCAGACTAAAGAGTCCGCCCAGAATAAGAAGTAATATTATGCCAACGTACTTTGAATACATTATGCCCATTGCCGATGATATTAACTTTGCCGAAGAGGCCATTATGCCCGGCCAGAGCCAAGGGATTAGAGTTGTTGCCGTAAACCAGTAGGGAGTGAATTTCCCGAACTTTCGGGTCAGACCGACAAAAATGCTCTCACCCGTTACCAGAGTGTACCTTTCAATTTCCATATTAATAAAAAACTGGAATGTAATTCCCAGTATAGCCGCCCAAATAATTCCCAGCCCGAAATTTGAAGTAAGATACGGCCAGAGAATAAGTTCTCCGCTTCCAAGCCCGACTCCCAAGATAATAAAACTTGGCCCTATCAACTTTCTCAAGGGCCAGGGGGCGGGTAGTTCCTGTTTATTAAGGGGAGAAAGTGTACTCATCAAGATAGTTTAGGGCAATATTAGTGTATTTGGCAAGGAATAATTATATTTAAGTTTAGGAGCAGAAGATTCTGGGAATACGAATTCTGAGAAAGCCAATCTTGAGCGGTAAGAACTGCAAAGTGCATACACTTGTTTTACCGGGGAATCGAAAAACGCCGATTACAAATGATTCAGGAGTAGGTTCGGGTGTAGGAGTTGGAGTTGGTTCGAGTGTAGGCGTAGGCTCCTCTGTTGGCGTAACCTCCTCTGTCGGGGTTGGGGTCGCTTCTTCTGTCGGTGTAGGAGTAGGCTCTTCGGTGGGAGCAAGAGTAACCTCCTCTGTCGGGGTTAATGTTTCGGTTGGCGAAATTTCTTCGGTTGGAGTAACTTCCTCTGTAGGCGATGCGGAAGGTTCAGACGGCGTTTCAGCGGTTGAACCTGTATTTTGCGGTTCGCTGGTTGCGCGAATAGCAAAATCATTAGCATTATTATCGGTATCTTCACCATTACCTCCTGTGGAATTGCTCTCTCCAGGTTTTCTTTCAATACTTTGATTTGCGGTTGGATTTGTCGGAAAAGGTGAGGTTTCGACAAAAGCGTTTGTGGCGGATCCCAAAGCAACACCGTCTATAATTGTTCCGGAATCTTCCGCCCCTTGACGAAGGGCTATTCCATTATCGGCAGCCAGTGTTGCAGCCGTTACGGTGTCAGGAGTAACTGGAGGTGTCCAACCGCTATTGGCCCAAAGATAAAATCCGTGAGGAGGTATAATTGTTTCGGAATCCCAAGCTTTTATAGAGGTATCTGACGTGCCTGAAGACGAGCGCTTAACCAATCTGTGGCCATTTAGGTCAAAGTTACTGTCTGTGGGATTGTAAAGTTCAATAAAATCATCGTTGGTATTTGTTCCTGCAATTTGTACTTCCGAAATTACAACATGGGTTGCGGCAGAGCGGACGGTTGTTACGTGTTTATAAGATAAAGCTATGAGAAGGAAAAAAGAAAGTAAAATTGGGAGTATAAGATACTTTCTGGGCATGTTTTTAAAAATTATTACTTTTATAGTAGAAATAAAAAATCCAAGGTGTCAACTGCATCTTAATACGTCCCTTTTAATCATTTTGCCTCTTGATTTGTATATTTTTCGGGATTATAACTAAAGTAAAGATTCGGGTAATATTTGGAATATAAAGGGAATAAATCCTAAGCACTAAATCCGAAATCCTGAACAATTTTAAAAATTACAAATTACAAATTACAAATGACAAATGACAAGTGAATATTAAATGTCAAAATCTAAAGGCCAAAAGTCTCCTTTTTACCAGTTTGTTATTTAGTCATTTAACATTGATTTGGCATTTGGTATTTAGCATTTGAACTTAATATTATTTAGGATTTAGAAATTTGGATTTGGGATTTTTAAAAATATGGTGGGAAGAATTAGCACACCAGTATCAGTTAGTCTTTCTTTCGACGGCAAAAGTAAGCGGGTTTTTCCCAAGTGGTTGGTTTGGAATGGCCGACTCTACCCTATCGTTAAAATCGGACTTCATCATACATATCGATCGGGTCGTACCCTTTTCCACGTTTTTTCGGTTGCCAGTAAAAGCCTATTTTTTCGTTTGGTTTTTAATACCGATAACTTGCATTGGAGATTGGAGGAAATTTCGGATGGAATGCCAAGTTGAATGGTTAAATTGCTAAATAGTTATATGGTTATATCTTTAACCATTTAGCCATCTAACAATGTAACAATTTTAGTCTGATTATGCTTAAACATGAAACCACAACTCAACTGTTCTTCAATTCTAAACAATCAACCATTATTCATATTGATCTTAATTCCTGTTTTGCAACCATTGAGCAGCAGGCAAATCCGCATTTAAGGGGGAAGCCAATTGCGGTCGCGGCTTACACCACTCCCAGTGGATGTATCGTTGCCCCGTCTATAGAGGCAAAAAGGTACGGTATAAAAACCGGAATGCGGGTGAAAGACGGCAAGGTGTTATATCCTGATTTGATAATATTGCCGCCTGATCCATGGAAGTACAGGAATGTACACCTTGCTCTGCGTAAATTGTTGGCGGATTACACTTATGACGTTACCCCGAAAAGTATAGATGAGTTTGTATTAGATTTTCGGAACTTTTCTGGTTCTCCGATGCATGAGAAAGCACGAGACATTAAAAGAAGAATAAGAGAAGAAATCGGAGAATGGTTGACGGTTTCGATTGGTATTGCCCCCAATAGATTTTTGGCAAAACTTGCCTCGTCTCTTCACAAACCCGACGGTTTGGATGAGATTAATAAAGATAACTTCTTAAACTGTTACTCTAAACTTAAACTTACCGACCTTCCATATATAAAGATCCGAAACGCGATTAGGCTTAATAATATGGGAATTTACACGGTTACCGATTTTTATCAAGCGCCTTTGTGGAAATTGAAAGCGGCTTTTGAGTCGATAAACGGTTATTACTGGTTTATGCGGATTCGAGGTTGGGAGATCGACAACGTGGTTTTCGGGCGACGAAGTTACGGAAATTCTTATGCTCTACCTAAGGCATTATCAACTCCCGAAGAACTTTCCCCGATTTTATCCAAATTAGTTACAAAGATGAGTGCGCGCTTAAGACGCGCCGGCTATAAAGCGAGAGGAATTCATCTTGCAATCAGTTACCGAGACGGAAGTTTTTGGCACAAAGGGGTTACTTTGGAAAGTGTAATTTTTGACACGCGCGATATTTATAAAAAGGCTTTTAAAATACTCCATGGCTTTTCACAGGTAAAACCCGTGCGCGATATTGCAGTTTCCTGCTTTAATCTAATAAAGTCAAGCGAAACACAGTTAGAGCTTTTCGAGGATGTTGTTAAAAAGGAAAAACTGGTTAGTTCAATAGATAAAATCAATGAACGTTGGGGAGATTTCATCATTACTCCTGCAAGAATGATTGCCGTGTCCGATGCGGTTCCTGATAGAATCGCATTTGGAGGGGTAAAGGAATTGGAAGAATTTACACTAACGTAATGCCAATATACGAATGCGTGCGAATGCTACGAATAAATACAAATTATGTAGACTGCAAGACCATTGCCTAAATCCAAAACCATTTGTATCTATATGTATGCATTGGCATTATTCGAATTTATTAGCATCATTATATCTGTGTAAGGTCGACATTGTCCTCTACCTTTATTTCATTTTTTTCGCTAAACCCTGCGTTGACTTCCAAAACATAATCTATTCCTGTGGGCGGTTGATATAAAGGTAGCTCTTGGTCGGGCGCTCCGGGAGAAGGAGCGGGGACGTTTGAATCAATTTTTACAATCTTTTCATCGACAATCCAGATGATATCGATGGGAATTAGCATGTCTTTCATCCAGAAGGAAGGATAAGATGTATTTTCAAAAACAAAAAGCATTCCTTCGTTATCTTTTAAACTTTTGCGACCGGACAAACCTTTAGCCTTTTCTTCGTTATCATCCGCTATATCGATGAAAATATCAGCATTACCTACTCTTATTTGTGGCCTTGAATCTTTGAAATCAATTTGTGTAATCGGAGATTTTGAATTTAGTTCGGAGTTTAATAACCTATCTTTGAATAAAACTAGAAATAGTCCACTGATTATTACTGCTATGCCAACAATTATCAGCTTTTTTGACATTATATATGACTGAAGTTTAGTAACTATTAAGCTCCTTATCAATATCCTGAAGCTCTTTATCTACGTCGGAAAAATCAGTTTCGTTCAAATCATTTTCGATATCATTAACTCTATCGGAGTCTGACTGGGATTGCATCTTCGTAATCTCTCTCTGATAGGTATTGGTTGTTGGTAGCTTTTGCTGTTTTGCAAGTGTTAAAGCCATAAAACCAAGGGCTACTACCAAAATCGCCGCTAAGAATATTAAAAAGTTTTTTCGTGAAACAAGTTGCATATTTTAAACACCTCCTGTTGGTTCAACTGTAGGTGTAACTTCAACTGTTGGAGTTGGTGTTTCTGTAATCGGTATTTCAGTTGGTGTAACAGCCGAAGTAGGCGTCGGGATTTCTTCTGCCGCACCACCTTGGCCGACTCTTAAGCCTTTTATATCGCCAATTACGTGTACTAAAATTCTATGAATGGCCATGAGATCTGTCTTGATTTCCTTCACCAGAGATCGAACTATTTCAAATGCCATTTTGGGTTCTTGTGATGCCAAAGCCGTTTCAACTTCCACATCCGCTGCTTCAATATTAGTAATTACGCCAGCTAGCATTTCTTTTGCATCAGCTACTTGGATGAGGACATCATCCAGGACCAAATCCTCATTTGCTCCCCCGATTATTGCCAATCTTGATTCAATTCGTCCGATTAATCTTTCAAGTCTTTCAACGGCTGCCAAAAGCCTTCTTCTTAGAAGTTGCCAGAAATGTCTTATTCTTTCTATGCGCTTTTCTGACAGTCTTGCCTCGCGAGTAGCTCTTTTTTCTTCTCGGATAAGCTGCCTTTCTTCAAGTTTTACTTCGCGCTGAGCTTTCTTTTCTTCCAATTTTTCCTGTACTTCTAGGCGCTTTTGTTGTCCGACCGAAGAGGGTGTTAAGGTTTGGGCAAAAGAATAAACAGGAACAAATGCTGCTATAAAAAGAAAAAAGATAAGAAGGATTACTTTTCTCATCTAAATAATTTTGCAGGACATAATATCATTTGTCAAGGGGTGTACCTTTTGTTTCGTCTCCCAAAACCTTAGGCTCATTGGTTGAGGCTATTTGGACGTGTTCAATTCGTATACTGAGAAGATATATAAAGATTATTAGAGTAAAAATTAATGAAGGCAGGAATAGAAGAACTAGATGAAAATTCCTATTAACCACCCTCCTATGAATATGGACAGGTTGATAACTCATATCCTAAGTTTACAGCAAACTTTCAATTTTTACGATCTCTGTACCAGACGCAGCGGTTTTCGACGCAGCCGCAGGAATATGTTTCCTTTTCCGGGATTTCGACAACTTCACAGGTTGTAATGACCTCATGATTTGCACATATTTGTGAAGAGCATCCAGAGGGGAAACAATCGGTATCTTGATTACAGTTTCCGGTTGCCATTAATGGCGCTCCCTTTTCATTTGTAAGTACTTCCGTTTTATTGGAGTCTTGTTTCTGGGAAGTTTTTGTTGAAAAGTAAAAATAGATAAAAAATAGAAGTGAAATAAGTAAAATTATGGCTATAACCCTTTTCATATAAGTGCCCTCGAGAGGACTCCCCGAATAGTTCCTACTTTCTCGCGAGGTCTACGTCCTCGCCTCGAAAGGGCGAATGTACGGGGCAAGCGAACCCCTAAAATGTGCCAGGGACAGGACTTGAACCTGCACGCTCGGTAAGAGCACACGGTCCTAAGCCGTGCCTGTCTGCCAATTCCAGCACCCTGGCGCTATCAGAATTATATCAGCTTTACAAATCAAATTCGACTGGAATGTGGTCAATTTTATCCATAAAATACTTCACCTTCCAGCTCCAGCTGGAAGAAGGGGGTGCGTAGCGACGCGCAATTTTTGAAATATTTGTCGCACCTTTATCATAATATTTTTCTCTTAGTGTTCTTGTTACTACTTCTATAGATTCCTCCCAAGACTTAAATTTGTAATTTCCGTTAGCCCAACCGTAAGCATTGTATGAATTTTTAGGGATATGTTTACCGAAAGTTGATTCTACTCCCGAAATAGCAGGTACGAGTCTCCAATCTATTTGATAAATATCCGCATACATAATAAATTTGTCTGCATGATCTACAAACGGAGAGTTGTGACTTTCAAGAAAACTTTTAAGAAATTTGGTTCGGTAATCAACGTCGTAATTTCTGTTGGCCACAAAAACTTTAGCCGATTCACTCACGTTGGTATCAGCCGAAGTGAGATCAGCATATAAAAGTTTAAATATTAGGATAGATAAGAAAATAATTTTTCTCATAAATGTTTCCCAAAAAAAACAGGGTACCTGACGGTACCCTGTCGAATAATTCTGACGCTCATCCGAGTCAGACTCGGTTTGCCTCAGAACGTGGAAGTACTATAACATAATACTATAGGAATGTCAACTGTATGGTGACTTTCCTGGCATAAGTTCAAGAAGTTATGAACTTTTGTAAGATTGTCAAGATACACGATATAAGTCTTGTCTGACGTAACTATAGGGTTTATGGATATCCCCTTTTTTTATCTAATTGTTTAGCTCGATGCGAATGATGCGAAATATGACGCGGATTACGCGAATTTTTATTTGTGTAGCTCTATTGTTTTTTAGCTAAGATGAAGATAGAGGGTCCAAGACTAATTTTAGCAAGGAGTCTTTGAAGGTATTTTTCCAAAAATAGAAGGGTTTCTTTGGATAAATATTTTTTTAGAAACGGACTTCTTACGTTTGAAACACTTCTTTCTTCTAAAATAGTGAATCCAAACTTTTCTAGCATTTCCCGAATAGTATCGGGGTGATAGTTTTTGAAAGGAATATTACTCTTTTTGGCTTTTTTTCCTGAAACGTCTTTGGGAAATATATCCAACCAGAAGGTGAAATTTCCATGGAAAAATTCTGAAATTATAGCTTTGAGGTGTCTTTTATTGGCGAATTCAACTATAAAGTACCCGTTTTTTTTGATTAATTTTTTTATAACACTGAAAGCTTCGTCTGGATTTTCGATGTGGTGAAGCACTCTTACAAGGATGGCGAGGTCTATTGATTTACTTTTCAGTTTTGTGGGCAGGTTTTCAAGGCATGAATGGATAAATTTAACTTTTTTGCCTTTAAAACTACTTCTTGCGATTTTCAGAAGTTTTCCCGAGGGGTCAGATAAAATTACACGTTTTCCACGGTAAATATAACTCGGTGTCAGTCTTCCATAACCTGTTCCGATTTCAAGAATTGAGTCGATTTTTGGAATTTTTTTTAAAAAGGATTTTATCGCCAATATTTCTGCACAGTGTTCGTATTCGCGTCCTTCCCAGTAGGAAGGGTAGTCGTATGTATCGTATGCGGCCGGCATATAGGGTGATATATAGGATTTTAGCAGAGGATGTAAAGCAGGATAAATTTTATTAGCGCATCTGATTCATATAGAAGGAAACTCCTTCAGCCCAGGTAGTTGAGGAAGGGTGAGCATATTTTGCCATTATTTCTTCAACGCTAACATACCCAAGATCGATGTAATTTTCCTTTAGACCTTTAGAAACCGTTTCTATAGCTTCCTCGTATGAATCAAATCCAAGTGTTCCTTCGCTATGAATTCCCCAACCCCAGCAATTATTGCTGCCTTCGGGTATTACTCTACAAAGGCCTGATTCTTTTTGGGCTATGGCGGTAAGCAGTCGGAAGTCGAGACCATACTTGTCGGCCGTTTGAACGATAAAATCGGCGTAAGACATAAGTGGTGAATTGTATGCGTCTAAGTATTCTCTTATGATTTCGGACCTGGCATCTTCCGCGGTTACTTCCCCCGAGATAGAAGGTAGTGTGTCGGGAAGTGATGCATATACTTGTATACCAGGCTTAGGTACCTCGATAAGATTAGTGTGTGTGTATTTAGTGTCAATTTCGGAGTCATAAATTGCCGTGAGGGCTAAGACACTTGCAAAAAGTGTAACCGGCGTAAATGTAAAGAAAACCAGAGTTAAAACAATCTTTTTCCAAAACGAACCGGTTTCGTTTGAAGAATTTTGCATGTTTTTTTGAGGTATATTCTCCTGTCAGAATGCCACAAATAGTATTGGCATGTCAAGTTAATCATTTGCGATGTGTTATGATGAATTTTTAGCTTCGATCTGGTAAAATTTTTGCGTCACAGACAAACGTGAATGCCGCGTTTGACGCGGTGTTTTTCCCTGCCCGCCGGTAGGCAGGTTTGTTTCTTCGACTCGGCTCAAGAGTGTTCGAGCCGACTTTTTACGGTAGCGAGGAAATTACCTTCGGAATAAATCAGATGATAATTGCGATTGTCTAATGATACTTCTGAGCGTACCTAGAGCTATAGTCCTTGAGTGAAATGGAACTGTTGCATGAGCTTTGGTTTTGGGATTAAAGTATTGTCTGTGACTGCTTTTACTAATGTTTAAATTAAAACCTTCTTTAAAAAGTATTCTCTCTACCTCACGAGGTTTTAGAGGGACTAGCTTGGGCATATTAATATGCGAACTTGGGGTTTTTGTTTATTGTAATTTCCGCTTGGCTTATATAAAAATCTTCGTTATCAGGCGGAGGAACTTCACTTTTAGTTTTAATAAGGCCTTCAACATGAACAGTAATGGCTGCCTTGACATTTTTTTTTGCCTCTTCAAGACTTTTCCCAAAGTCTGAAATTCCTAAGGTTGGTACGTACGCAACAAAATATTTATCTTCCTTTTTAATTATTACATTGTATTTTAATATGTTAGTTTTCATAGTATCGAGTATAACACGTTTTTTTTGGATTTGGAATTTGTCTGTGAGCCGCGGAGGATTAGGACCTCCAACCTTTTCCTGAATTCAAATTTGAAATTTGTCTGTGAACGTTTTTGACAAAATTCGAACTTATTTCAAGTCAGTCTGTTAGCTCGCCGCTCCGCGGCTCGCAAGGTGAGCGCGGCGCCCCCACCCGCCGCGCTTCCGTTATTTTTTGCGCGCGCGATTTTTGCGATTGCCCCGCAATCGCAATTACTCTTCAACCTTTTTATCTAACACATCAAGTACAATATCAGGCACAACAATTATATTCTCTTCTGGAACACCCCTATTCACTAATGATTGCTTTTTAGAAGGATCGAGTATAACTGCTATGTCGTTGTCACCTACGTGCATCTCTGTTGGTATATCGGTGATATTATACAGTACTCTGATCTCTTCGCCGGTTCCGGGTTCGTAGCCACCCATCTCTTCAAGAGCTTGAAAAAATCTTAATCCATATCTTTCATCGCTTGCTGTAGTACCGGCAAGGGTTAGCTTTCTACCATCAGCCAACTTCATTATCCTACGCATAACAATTTCTGTTGGGTCAATTATTTCTGTCTCGCCTCTTTTTTGCGTCATTATTTTAACTCGTTCCTCTAGGGTCTCGGAGTTAGTTTCAATTTCGCCATCGCCAGTTCTCGTTACATAACTTTCTTTGAGGGCTTTTCTACCAACAATCAAAATCCTTTTAGACTCAATATTCCGAGACTTACAATACGCGTCCAAAACACTAACCAAGCTTTCAATTTCGTCTAGGCTCATATCGTGCCCCTCATCTCCAGGCAAAAACATATCCTCATCTTTGACTGGCAAAATAAGTACTTCGCCCGCACTTTGAAAGTCTCCTCTGTCCAAAGTTTCAAAAACTTCTTCTTGTCTGTCCAATTTTTGAATAATTTGCCATACACCGCTATCAATTTTTAATTGGGCATATTGCATTACCTGATCATCTGGTTTTGCTTCTTGAAGTCTGTCGGCCAACCAATCTCCTTTCCCTACAAACGCAGCAGTATGGCCTTGAGCCATTTTAAATTTCATTTCGCCGCTTTCAGTTTTCTGTCTAACGATAGTCTGTTGTTCTCTAGCTGTTGCCTTTTTATCACGCAGTTTCAGCCAGTTGGGGACTGTTTTTACTGCTCCATAAAAAACTGAGCCCTCGAGAAAAAGATAAGGGAGGTGATCTCTAAGAGCGGGCGAATTAGCAGCATTTACAGTTAAATTGTGTACAGCTTGCAGAAGTTCGTGGATTGCAGGTGGTAATGTGCCGAGAGCGGGAAGAGTATCACCAGCGTAATTAACTGTGGCCAAAGAAACAAGATGGGCCGCCATCATACTAGCCGGTATCCACTTGTCCGCACTAGAGAGGCCTTGGGTTTTTTCTAAATCGGTTATTAAAAATCTCTCTACAATATGAGGTTCAAGACCCCTATCAGCAGATAGCTGAGAAAGAGTTCTCTCAAGTTCTTTTCCCCGCAGGGGCACTGGTTCAATTTTGGGAATTTCCGTTATTTCGTTCATTTGTATACTCTTACATAATTTGTGATAATTTCACTGCAATCCGGAACAACATCTTTCGCAAAGTCAAAAAGGGTTTGAAGGTTACCATGCTTAAAAATCGAGTTTAACTCATTCAACCTTTTTTCTGGGCAGTTCTTCAATACTAAATACTTAAAATAATTCACAAGATCCTTAGAGAATTTTGGATCGGTCTTAGCCTTACTTATGGCAAGTTCGAATATTTGATAATTGTTATTTTTCACAAGCTTATTATAACAGTTTTTCCTTGTATTTATACAAAATAATCTGCTATAGTTATGTTGAGCTCAAAATATCGTGGGGATTTTTAATGGCCGTCTTGGACAAGTCCTCACGGATTTGAGCTCACCAGGGCGGCCATTTAAGTTATATAAATGTTCTTTAAAATTTTTGCGTTTTTCTTTTGTTCCGTCTTTGACGGAATGTTCGAGCGACTTTTTCGGAAGCGCGGCGGGTGGGGGCGCCGCGCTCACCTTGCGAGCCGCGGAGCGGCGAGCTAACAGACTGACTTGAAATAAGTTCGAATTTTGTCAAAAACGTTCACCAAAAAG
>Ga0209641_10000190_pt1 | contig 50641 bp, 46 predicted proteins | sample RifCSP16_1_FD_184022 | JGI IMG/M metagenome (GOLD analysis project Ga0209641, IMG submission 184022) | Soil microbial communities from Rifle, Colorado - Rifle CSP2_sed 16_1 (SPAdes) (version 2) | ecosystem: Environmental > Terrestrial > Deep subsurface > Rock core/Sediment | place: Rifle... | reverse complement strand
TAGCAGAACACCCCGAAGTGGTTTTGGTTGGTGAAGTAAACGGTAATTTCGTCCCCTACCAATCGCAACTGGCTTTCGCATCAACAGGGTGGTCAGCTCAGGGTACTGGTGAGACAGTCCTTGAAATGAAAAATGTTACTGCGGCTGGGCGGTTAAATAATATTGACATTACTTTACAAAAAGGGGAGATTTTAGGAATCGGTGGGTTAAAAGGTTCTGGTGGTGAAGGAATACTTGAGGCTTTTATTGGGGAAATTCAAATCGATGAAGGTGAGATGCTGTTTGAAGGGAGGCCTTATTTACCTGCAGATCCCGCGGACGCCTGGAAGCTTGGGATAGGGTATCTCCCTGGGAATCGGTCTACTGAGGGCTTGATCATTGATTTTAGCGTTTTAGAAAACCTAATTATGGCAAATTACCCTTCCAAGGGTCCAGTTCTTGATTACGCAGGCGCGAAGGAAATTTCTGATGAGCAAATTTCCAACCTCAGAATTAAAACTTCCACCGGATTCGTGGCCTGTTCATCATTGAGCGGTGGAAATATGCAAAAAGTTGTGTTGGGTAAATGTATGGCAGCAAAACCCAAAATATTACTCCTAAATAACCCTACTCGAGGTATTGACGTTGGAGCCAGAATAGAAATTTATAGAATCATTATTGATCTAGCGAAGAACGACGTTTCAGTAATTCTTTTAAGTGAGGATTTGCCGGAGTTAATCGGGTTAAGTAACCGGATTGTTGTCACCAGAAAAAATGGGGTTAGTAAAGTGTTTTCTAGGGATGAACGACCCACAGAAGAAGAAATTATTACCCACATGATCTAACACGACGTACTGGGTTTCTGAAAGGACAATGATTATGAATGAGCCATCTCAACCGATGCAAGCAAAGAATACTTTGTCGAAGGTAAAAATCAATATCAATGCTAAGACAATGAGGAAATATTTCCCCATAATCCTTTTTGTCACTCTTTGCGCCTTTTTCTCAGTTATGCAGCCCAGGTTTCTGACTTTTAGCAATGCAATGATAATCCTTCAACAAGCAGTCGTTCTATTGGTTACGGCCTTGGGAATGACATTCGTGATCATTGGGGGATCAATCGATTTGTCTGTAGGATCGATCCTGGCAATGTCCGCACTTGGAGCCGCTATCACCGCGCAATACATTGGAGTTTGGGCTTTCATTCCTGCGGCAATAGTTGGCATTATTTGCGGGCGGCTAAATGGTATTTTGTTCGCAAAAGGTAAAGTCCCTTCGTTTATTGCCACAATGGGTGCAATGACTGCTTACCGGGGGATTGTCCTCTATTTTACAAAAGGGGCTCCGGTAGAAATCACGGACGATTTGTTTTTAAAAATATTCTCAGGTCGCACATTCGGTGTTCCTCATTCAGCAATTATTGCTGTGGTAATTGTGGTCGTTGTGTATTTTATTTTTAACAATACCGTTTTTGGCCGCGAAGTTCGTGCAATTGGGGGGGGAGAACGTGTTGCTAGGCTGACGGGCATCAAAGTCGACAAGGTCAAGTTGACCATGTATACCATTCTTGGCTTGATGTGTGGTTTGGCTGGGTTGTTGCAGGGTGCTCGCGTCATGGCTGCTACAGCCCAACTTGGAATTGGTCTTGAATTGGACACAATTGCAGCAGTTGTAGTTGGTGGTACACCTCTTTCCGGCGGTGTCGGAAGTATTCAAGGAACGATATTAGGTACATTGATTATTGCCATACTTTCAAATGGAATGAATATGCTGAGCGTCGACCCTTATTTACAAAGCATCATTAAAGGTGTTGTATTGATTGCAGCTGTATTCACAACCATCGATCGTTCTAAGATTGGGATTATTAAGTAGAACCACCCGGAGAGGATATTAAAAATGAAGATAGCCATTGGTTGCGACGAAGCAGCTTTTTACCTCAAAGAAACCATTAAGTCTTATGTGGCCAAGTTGAGTCACGAAGTCGAAGATTATGGTGTCTACAACACCGACCCTGTTCTTTATCCTGACATTGCCTATGCTGTTGCGACAACAGTCGCTTCAGGCAAGCATGAACGCGGAATATTAATTTGTGGCACCGGGATTGGGATGGCCATTACGGCCAATAAAATCCCGGGAATACGTGCAGCAGTTTGTCATGATATGTACTCGGCTGAACGGTCACGAAAGAGCAATAACTGTCAAATCATGACCATGGGATCTCGCATCATTGGAGACGAGCTCGCAAAACTGATGGTGAAAACCTGGCTCGATTCTGAATTTCAGGGCGGAGGATCAACTTCAAAAGTTGACCGCATCAATGCAATTGACAAAGAATTTTCGAAGGAGAATTGAATCAATGCAACGGATCATTAATGACCCTAATCTGGTTGTCGATGAGATGGTCGAAGGGTTCGTCAAGAATCATTCAAAGTTGATTTCTAAGACCAGCAATCCCCGTGTACTCAAGTACAAAAACGCACCGATTGAAGGAAAGGTCGGCGTTGTTACTGGGGGAGGTTCAGGACACAAACCCGCATTCATTGGCTATATTGGCCATAACATGGTTGATGCCGTCGCAGTCGGAGAGATATTCAGCTCGCCGTCGGCCAAATCATTTTTAGATGCTTTTAGAGTAGCGAATAGTGGGAAAGGTGTTGCTTGTTTATATGGCAATTATGCAGGCGACAATATGAACGTGAAAATGGCCAAGCGGCTGGCAGAGGCTGAAGGAATTAATGTAATGACAGTTGTTGCCAATGATGATGTCCCTTCCGCGCCAATTAACGAAAGGGAAAAAAGACGCGGCGTTGCCGGCGAAGTATTAATGTGGAAGATTGGCGGTGCAATGGCTGCAACCGGGGCACCTCTTTACGAAGTTGTTCGGGTTGCTCAAAAAGCGATAGACAATACCCGATCTGTAGGAGTAGGACTCACACCTTGCACAATCCCCGCGGTGGGGAAACCGAATTTCGTTATAGAACCGGGAAAGATGGAAATGGGAATCGGCCATCATGGCGAGCCGGGTGTTGCAGTTACCGACCTGAAACCAGCAGATCAGATCGCAGATGACATGCTCGGATTAATATTGCCGGACCTTCCTTTTATAAGCGACGACGAAGTTGTAGTGCTTGTCTCAGGATTGGGCGCTACACCCGTGATGGAGCTGTATATCTACTTTGGCCATGTATTCGATCAATTAAAAGCCAAAGGAATTACTGTTTATCGGTCATATGTAGGTAATTATTTTACGTCTTTGGAAATGATGGGAGTAACTCTGACCATCATGAAAGTGGATACCGAATTGAAGAAATTGATAGATATGGATTCTGTGTCGATGGGACTTACCCAATTTGATTGGAGTAATTGATGCCGGAATCGTTCCTAAATTCAAGAGGAAAATCAATCGTTCTTGCGCTAGTTCACACAATTCAGGAAAACACTGCCTACCTGAGTGAGGTGGATGGCGCGATTGGCGACGGTGATCATGGCATTAATATGAACAAAGGGTTTAGCCGCTGTGAAGACCTCATCAAGGATAGAGATATCAACTTAACCGATTCATTAAATAACTTGGGCACAGTGTTGTTGGATGATATCGGTGGGTCTATGGGTCCTCTATATGGTAGTTTCTTCCTCGATATGGCAGCAGTCTGCCATGAAAAAACTGAAATTGATCAATACATATTTGGTGACATGTTAAAGGCTGGAATGGAAAGCATTCAGGGTTTAGGAAATGCAAAGTTAGGCGATAAAACCTTGTTGGACACGCTTATTCCAGCCTATCAGGCATATGACACAGCCTTGTCAAGTAAGGCGTCATTTAAAGCGTGCCTTAGTGATATGGTGCTAGCAGCAGCAAAAGGCAAGGAATCAACTCGGGACATGGTCGCGAAGGTTGGTCGGGCCAGTCGTCTCGGGGAACGATCAAGAGGAGTATTGGACGCAGGAGCCACGTCTTGCCTTCTAATACTTCAAGCATTTGCTAGTTCGATCGAACCTCTCATTTCTTAATATTCGAAGGAGATAAGGCCATGGGACGGAAACCAATAATCGGTGTTTTAGGGTTTTCTGACGGAGAACCCGAGGTCCATGAACAGCTAAAGGGTTTTGTGCAGAATCAAGTCGATGCGCTGGTGAATGCGCTACTGGCGACAGCTAAGGTCGAGGTAGTCGTCGGCGACAGATTAATCAATTCTGTAGTCACCGCCAAAGAAGAAGCCTTAAAAATGGTAAGCAAGGGAGTTGACGCAACCCTCTTCTCTTATGGAGTTTTCAGTTTCCCCAATTTTTCGGCCATTGCCGCAAAAAACGGCAAGGGTCCATTTATGTTGGTGGCACCGCTTAACCCGGATTGGCCAGGCATGGTGGCGATGTTAGCAGCGGGAGGAGCCCTTCATCATCTTGGGATTGATCATTTTAGAGCTGCTGGTGATGTCAATGATCCCAAAGTGACGGAAAAAATATTGTTATTCTGCCGCACAGCTTATGTTGCCAGTAGCTTAAATGGTCAGAAGTACGGAATGATTGGCGGACGAAGTCTGGGAATGTACAGCGCGACTGTCAGTATGCAGGATTGGCAGAAAAAATTTGGAGTGGATATCGAGCATATCGACCAATCTGAAATTGTCAGAATCGCGGATACGATTCCTGAGGAACAGGTTGAAAAAGCTTTTGACTGGTTGACTGAGAATGTTGGAGAAATTCGTTACGACGGTCGCCAATTGACACCCGAAAAACTAAAAACTCAAATTCGGCATTACGAAGCAACCCGTCAAATTATTGATAACAACCAACTTGATTTTGTTGGCGTAAAATGCCATTACGAAATGAGCCGCCATTACTGCACACAATGTTTAGGCGCAGCTTTCTTCAATGATCCCTATGATTGGAATGGCCCAAAGGAAACGACGATTTTTGCCTGCGAAGCAGATGGTGATGCTGCATTGACCATGCAAATCTTAAAGCTCCTGACCAACGAGCCGGTCGTTTTTATGGATGTAAGACATTGGGATGCAGAATATCAAGTTATGGTGTTCTGCAATTGTGGGTCGCAATCCACTTGGTTTGCTGAGAGATCATATGATCCAAAGGTAAACCTTAAAAAGGTTACGATGTCACCTGCGCTCGATATCTACTCTGGGGGTGGGACCCATGTCAACTTGATGGATAAGGCTGGGCAAGCGACCATTGCCCGATTAAACCGCACTGAAGGCAAATATCGCATGACCATCATTCCAGCGGAATTTGTTGAGTTGCCTCGAGAAAAGATGAACGAAACCACTCCGGAATGGCCGCATGTGTTTGCCAAATTACCGTTCAATCATGAAATCTTCCTTGATAAATTTGATGCAAATCATTGTCATGCTGTTTATGGTGATCATGTTGAAGAATTAAAGATGATTTGCCAGATGCTCGATATTGAAGTTGAAATGTTCGGCTAATCGCACGGAGTAAAATCACTGGCGGCTGAGGTGGAATTGTCGCCACCTCAGCTGTGAAAAATTTATCAACAGTAAAGAGGGAAGAATGACTGGAAAATTTGAGAACAAGGTTGCCGTTATCAGCGGCGCTAGCCGTGGAATTGGGCGCGAAGTCGCCCTGTCACTCGTAAAAGAAGGTGCAATCATTGTCGCGAATGCACGACGCGAGGAACCTTTAAAAGAACTCGAAGAAGAAATAAAAACTTTGGGTGGGCAGATTCTGGTAGTTAAGGGTGATGCAACCAAAGAGGCCGATGTAAAAGACCTTTACGATAAGGTCATTAGCGCATACGGCCGTTGTGACATATTGATCAATAACGTCGGGGTAGGTAAGTACGGACCGGTCAAGGATTTTTCAATTGAAGATTATGACTGGATCATGACAACGAATATGCGGTCGACTTTCCTTGTGACCCGAATGTTCTTGCCTGCTATGCTCGAACAAAAATCCGGTTGGATAGTCTTCATCAGCTCGGTGGCTGGATTGCGTGGATTGCCAAACGAAGCTGTTTACTGTGCCTCGAAATCTGCACAGGTTGCATTTGCCCAGTCGCTGGATTACGAGACCCGTCCACAAGGGGTAAAGGTTAGTGTCATTGCACCAGGAGCCACGAAGACTGACTTTGCTTTCGGAACAGGGCGTACGCCTGGTGATCCAAAACTGGATGAGTATTCTGATCCGGAAAGCGTCGCAGAAGCTGTTCTATTTGTCCTTTCACAACCAGAAAAGACTCGCATCATGCTTGTTTCGATGCGGCCAATGATTGAAGCCTTATAGGAAATTACTCGAGTGTAATCCTTCTCTCAGGTCCCCTGTAAATCCCCTGTTACAGGGGACCGAATTGTTAAAGAATCTCTTCGCGAGAATTGTCTTTCCGTGGCTACATTAGCTAGGGACAATAACTTAATTTCTCGAGTGTGGAAACCTGCCGGTCTCTATTTAGGTGCATGTCATTAAAAATTGCTAGAGCTAACCCTGCCCACCCGGCTTATCATACAGTTCATGCAATTGGAGGACTCGCTGAGCGGCGGAGTCGTCCGTAATTAAGATATCAATTAAATTACCTCGCAGAGCGCCATAAATGCCTTCGGCTTTCGCGGCATCGCCGGCTACTGCCATGACCGTCTTGATACTCTTTAGCGTTTCGCTGCTAATACCAATATATGACTGGTTAACCCAGTGGTCTTCAAGAATTTCACCTTGAATATTGTAGTGTCGGCCAGCTACGTCGCCAACAATGCCTGCAGCCTGCATATCTTCCAACTCTGCCATACTGATGTACCCTACCAAATAGGGATTATAGAGTTTGGCTGTAATTCCACCTATCCCGATTAGTGCGATATCTACGTTCGCAGCCACATCCAGCGTTTCCTTGATCATCGGATCTTCCAAAAGTGCATTTCGGGAAGCTTCGTTTTTCATGATCAGAGGTGCATGTAAGAAGCGGCAGGCACATCCCAAACTGTGAGCCAGTCCGGGTGCTAAAAGGGGTCCGATTGAAGAGCCACGCTCCATGCCCGTTCCACCGATTAACTGGGTCACTTCCATATCACTTCGTAGTTGCGGTTTAAAATTACGGACCAGTTGATATAGTCCGCTTCCCCAAGAGATACCAATTGTTTTTAAGTTGGGAAGGATATTTGTAAGATACTGTGACGCAATAATACCCAAGCCATTGAGCATTTCTTCATATGTCTTCGTGTTACGGACCAGGACCTGGACATGTTGTAGATTGAATGTTGTTTGTAGTCTTTTTTCCAGGTCGGGTGAGGTACGCCAGGGATAATGGATAATATACTCGACCACTCCCTTTTTCCTGGCTTCAGTCAGGAGGCGCGAAACTGCGGAGCGGGTGACGGATAGTTCTACCCCGATCTCTTCTTGCTTTTTGTTCTGATCATAGTATAGCGAGGCGACTCTGGCGAGAAGCTCTAGGCGGCTTTCATATCTTGTCATACGCAATGCCTTGTCAATTTAGACGGTACGAAATCCTTGAGAATGTCCATTCCAATCAGATGAGCAATAACTCTAAATCTCGATAGGGATAAATAATAATCTAATCCTTCAACCCGTTAATAAAGCCTTTGAATACCAGTGCCATTGAGACAGAACCAGGATCTGGTTTACCAAGGGTCCGGTCGCCCTGGTATTTTGCTCTGCCAAATCTTGCCGGGAAGTTCTTAGTTGCCTCAGCACCTTCCTGCGCGGCTTTCGCCGCGGCATCTAGCATGGATAATATATCGTTCCCCTTTTCAGCACTTGAACGAAGCGCAGCGACCGAAGGGATAAGCGCATCCATTAATGTTTTATCGCCTACTCGCGCCTTAGTTTGCTCCTGAATGGAAGACAATCCACCTTCAAACATCATGGCAAACTCATCACAGTCAAGGGCGGATTTGTCAACGGTAGCGTCAGACATCCCCAAGAACATTGAGCCGTATAAAGGACCGACGGCTCCACCATCGATATCCATAAGCGCCCATGAAATATCGCCGAGTAATTGCGAGATCTGGCTTGTCTGACTTTTTGTAATGACCTCCCCCATTTTTTCCATAGCGCGCTTCATAGTCACACCATGATCCCCATCACCAGTTTCTGCGTCTAGAAGAGAGAGATCTTTGCAATTCAGACATACAATTTGGATTGCGCCGTTCAGCATCTGGCAAAGTTGCTGATATTCAATCTGATTCAACATTTTTCTCCAACCTTGCCCTACATGGTTTTGAATTCTGGCGCATTACACGGCGCTTTGAATAAGCGTTCGAGCTCGGAATCGACGCGACCTATCGACATTTGGAAACCGCCTTGTTCTTGCGTTGTGAGCATTTCGCCGACACGTGCTGCAGCCACTTTGATCCCCTTTTCCTCCAAAATCAAATTAATTTTACGGAATATGATTAGCAATTCCATTTGGGTTGTTGCCCCAGATCCATTCAAGAAGACAATCAGACGTTCTCCGGACTTCACATCTAAATCTTTCAACAACTGGTTGAGCATGATATCGGCGGTTTCATCTGCAGTTTTTAACTTCATACGCCCAACACCAGCTTCTCCATGTTGGCCCATACCGATTTCCATTTCATCATCAGGCAGGTGGAAAAATGGGTTACCGGTAGCTGGATGAGTTGCAGGGCTGACCGCTACAGCCAGTGTAGCTACGTTGTTGGCCATTCGCTCTGCTAGTTCTACTACCTCTTCGAAGGAGTGGCCAATTTCCGAAGCTGCGCCAGCGATTTTTATTGCCATCAAAGTACCAATTAATCCACGGCGGTTATCAGGATCAGAGCGAGGGGCAGCTGACACATCGTCTGAAACGAGCACGCGTTGCATTTTGATTCCCTGCCGCTTTGCCATCTGGATTACCATGTTGGATGATAGTACGTCCCCTTCATGATTAAACGTGAGTAGGACAACCCCCTTACCTCTGTCGGCAAGTTTTATAGCTTCGAGTACACGTGGCGCACCAGGTGCAGCGAAAATGTCGCCCAGGGCACAGACGTCTACCAATCCCTTACCGACCCAGCCGATTAGCGCAGGTTCATGACCTGCCCCGCCCATGGTCACGACGCCAACTTTGCTATCTTCTTTGGTGTGGACACGAGCAACCAGTCGTTCGCCTGCCAGTTTGACAATCTCCGAATTTGCTAAAATGAAGCCTTCCAAAAGTTCTGAAACCAGATTCTCCGGCTGATTGATGAATTTTTTCATAGCCATGTGGGTACGATTCCTTTCTGGCGCGGTTTAGTGGGAAGTGTCAGTTACGTTCGATATCATGGTATTTTGTTTGAATATTTCCCCTTATGTTAACTTGGTTATATCTTACCTCTGGTTGAGAGATTCACAACTTCCAATCCCTCACAAATTTGATTATATCGTCCGCTCATTACCTGCATCCATCTGGATTTGGGTGCCAGTGATACAGCTGAATAATGGACCGCACATTTCTGCAACCATTTCTCCTACAAGGTGACTCGTCACTTCGGTCTTCAGCAGGTTACGTGTTTTATACTGGTCAACGGATATGCCATAATGTTCTGCCCTGGTGTGCAATACTTCCTCAGTGTATAGGCCGGTATCAAATACAGCATCAGGGTGTAACACATTAACACGGACATGCTCAGCCCCCCACTCAAGCGCTGCGACTCGAGCCAGTTGAGTAACCGCGGCTTTGGATGCGGAATAGGCCGCTGCACCTGGCCCTGGGGCTTTGACGTTTTTGCTGCCAATGAATACTACTCTGCCGTAGCGTGGGGCTAGTCGAAGATAGGCGAAAGCTTCGCGCAGAAACACGACATTTGCATTTAAGTTAACGTCCATTACATGCGAAAACTCAGTCATATTTAAATGTTCGATATTACAACCACTGGGAAATAAGCCTGCGTTTAATACAAGCATATCCAGCCCGCCAAACTTACAAATGGTTTCCCGAATACAAGTTCGGACGCTCTCCTCATCGGTGATATCGCATATAAATCCCAGGAAAGACGGATGATGGAATGTTTCGACAATCGCTGGATTAATGTCCAAACCAACCACCGCGCTACCACGGGCCAGCAATGATTCAACACAAGCTTTTCCAATGCCAGAGGCAGCGCCGGTAACCAACGCTATCTCGCCATCAAAAAGTCCCCTTTCCCTCTTATTGGGTGCGAGTAAACTAACGGCTGATTGCAATTCATCCGATGGAAGAAATGGAGTGTTAATAACAGTACTGGATTGCTCAAGCGACTTCGGTAAGCCGCTAAAGACGGAAAGTCGAAAATCCGCCTCAAGTTTCGATGTGCCTGCAGCGACAACTCCAAATGGAGACCCTAGTACGATTCGTGTGGCTGGGTCCGGAGTGGTTTCGCTGACCCCAATTGGGAAATTGGTGACGGCAAGGTGTGCCGGTAATTTCAACAAGTGTTCGTTGATGGCTCGCAGGGAAGGTTGGTTGTAATAATCGTGCCATGGCTGATTAGCTAAAACCTGAGGTTGCCCAGCTGCTGTTGATAACCTTCCGCGAATCTTTGCGAGGCCGAGCAATTCTTCCGGCTCTATCTTGCTGGTTGTGCTATCCGATTGATCTTGAGCTTGACCAGCAAATAGACTTGAAAATTTAATAATGTTTTCGACGCACTCATTTGGTTCGTCGCCTGCGGCTAGAAGCCCCCAATTTGCCAGAACCATTCCTTTTTGGTGTTGCGAAAGCTCATTCACCTGGCAAAATAAATGGCTAAAGTCGGTTGAGAAGGGGAGTACGGGGATGGTGTTCTTACAGAAATTGTTTAGAAGGGTGGTTGAATCTGGTTGACAGAAAACAGTGGATAAAATTATTGGCTGTAGGAAAGCGGTGTACCGTTGCCTGACCGCTGCATGCAGAAAAGCCCAAATCGAAGGAGGTTGGCCTTCTTTTGTCAGCTGGCTAAATGATATGATATCGCGGAAGATATTCTTGTTTGCGGCGGGTGAGTTCAGGAATGCAAATAAGGGCTCTACACGAAGAACTGCCCAATCTTGCATGGGGGGAATCTCTCCACAGGTTTCATCTATCTGGGAAATTAGTAATACCTCTTCTTTTATGCCCGCAAAATTTTCCCAGGTGGTTTTAACGGAAAGCGAAAAAGCAGGCTGACCCTTGCAAATCGAAGCGGTAGAGCTTCGAAAGCGGTCGATGTCTGTCGACAGAGATTGATCGAAGCGCAATTGCATAGAAACTCCAAGTACTTGTGGCAGATGAATGCTCCGACCATTTTGGAATTCAGGTGAGTGGTTTCAAACCAAAAGCGATTGAACCCAATGGAGGCGGGTCTAGATGATCTCCAGGTCGGTCTTACCTAAGAAGCTGTTTGTAACACGAACGGTTGACGAAATTATCCACCTAATGGGATTTCTCTTGCTCATATGACTGGTAAAGTTCATATGCCTCGTTAGGGGTCAATGATTCATGGATAATTCCTTGGAGCGCGCGTGCCATCGCCTGCGGCTGGCTGTTTTGCCAGATATTACGCCCAAGGTTCACTCCAATCGCCCCGTCCTGCATACCCTGGTACACGAACTCTAACACCTCGAAATCATTTTCGGTTTTTGGCCCACCAGCAATGACTACGGGTACCGGGCAGCTGTTGACAACCTTTTGGAAATTCTCGCAGTAATAAGTCTTGACAACGCTTGCGCCTATCTCTGCACAAATACGACAGGCGAGAGCAAGGTAGCGCGCATCTCGTTTTTCTAATTCCAAGCCAACCGCAGTGACTGCCATTACTGGAATACCATAAGGTTCACAAATATTTACTAAATTTGCAAGATTTAGGATAGTTTGATGCTCGTAATCACTCCCCACGAACACTGAAACACCAACGGCGGAGGCATTCAGGCGAAGAATTTCATCAATCGAAGTGGTAACCGCCTCATTTGCCAGGTCTCCTCCCACCATGCTTGTTCCTCCGCTGACCCGGAGAATAATGGATGTATTTACTTTAGGCGAGATTTGGGAGCGTAATACACCACGCGTAACAAAAAGAGCATCAACAAACTCTAACAACGGTGTGGCCGCTTGACCAACATTCTCTAAACGGGTTGTTGGACCTTGGAAATATCCATGATCCATCGCCAGATAGAAACATTTTCCATCTGGTTTGATCACCTTTGACATGCGGTTTTCTTTTCCCCAGTCCATCTAACGACTCCTTAGATTCATGATTTTAGGGTTGAAAATAAACAATTAATTTGACCGCTTTGATACGAAGGACTTACTATCGGGGGCCGGGATTGATGTCCCATTAAGAAAGATCGTATCGAATCGGGATGTCTAATAAATACATTAGCATGAGAAAGTACGGAAGTCAACAAAAATATCGTCACATATGTGATGAATTATCATAAACGTGACGAATTATACCCCTTTTAATATTGACTTTTCTCTAAAGGATGCTATTATCTAAAATAAGTTCTCTAGTGAGAATCTGATATAACAACCCCCCACCAATTCACAATTGAATACAGAAATCTGCACGCGACTTTGAAAAGTCGGATTGACGGAACGGAGATCCAGAGGATTAGGAATAACCCTTAAACCTTCGGATCAAGTAATTCCTTGTTGTTTAATGTAGAGGCGAGAGCATGTTCCGCGATTCTGGCCAGAGACGCATAGACCAGGAAGTGGATAATTCATCGAATTCAGGTATCACTGTTACTTGTGCGATATCACACTTTACGAAAATACAGGAGGAGGATACTGACCGAATGTAAATGTCTTGCTGGAGATGAGGAGCAACGGCTTCATGTCGTAATTTGATACTTTCAACAGCCAAAGAAAGGGTATTCAAATGCAAAAATCTCGTTTATACAACCTGCTTATGATCGTGGTTCTTTTATCTGGTATAGCATTATCGGCCTGTGCGCCACAGACACCTGCAGCTACTGAAGCACCTGCAGCGGCGGGCGAAACTCCTGCAGTGGCGGGCGAAACTCCTGCAGCGGCGGGCGAAACTCCCGCTAGTCCTCCAAAGAGCGATGTCGAACTCACTTTTGTCTGGCACTCCGGCGGCTTAGGCGAAAAACTGGAGGAAATTGCCAAAGAATATACTGCATTAACAGGCGTAGTTGTTCGTGCCGACCTGGTTCCTTACGGACCACAGTGGCATGATAAGATTGCGACAGAATTTGCCGCGCGCGGTTCTGGCTTTGATCTGGCTGTTTTCGATAGCCAGTCGATGTCAGAGTTTGCTTCACAGAATCACGTCGTAGCGCTAAATGATTACTTGAATAAAAGTGAAAAAATTGCTTTAAGCGATTTTGACGCTGCGGCAATTCGTCAGTACGGAGAATATCCTGAGGGTTCAGGCAATATCTTCGCTCTTCCTGTCAATCAGGATGCCATGGGTCTGGTCTATCGTAAGGACTTGTTCGAAGACCCGAAAGAAATGGAAGCATTCAAAGCCAAGTACGGTTATGAACTGGCAGTTCCGAAAACGTACACCGAGTTGTATGATATCGCCGAGTTCTTCACCCGTCCTGATCAGAACCTCTATGGACTGGCTTCTTATGGTAGCCGCGACTACGATGCTGTCACCAGCCCGTTTGACGGCATTCTGTGGTCATTTGGTGGCGAACTGTGGGATTCTACAACCAAGCAGGCCCAGGGTGTAATCAACAGCGATGTGGCAGTCGAAGCGCTGACATTCTACCGTGACCTGTTTAAATTTATGCCTCCTGGTGCTTCCGGTTGGTTCTATGACGAAGTCAACAACGCTCTCCACACCGGTATTGCTGCCATGGCAATCAACTGGTACTACTTCTTCCAGGCGCATGCCGATCCAAAGATCGATCCATTTGCCGATAAGCTCGGTTATGCTGCACTGCCCGGTATGGATGGTGCCGATGGCAAGTTCCGTCAACATGCTTCAGTAGGTGGACAGGGACTTTCTATTTCTGCATACTCGCGGAATATCGAAGAGGCCTGGAAATTCCTCGAATGGTTCATGGAGCCCGAGCAGCAGTGGAAATGGGTTGAAGCTGGGGCTCAAACAGGTCGTGTTGATGTTCTTACCGATCCCAAATACACCACCACCAAGCCGTGGAATGCATCCTTCCCCGAATCGATGAGCCACGTCAAGGACTATTGGCATCTGGTCGAATATCCACAACTGCTGGATTCCTACCAGAAGTATGTCAACCTGGCTATCTCTGGCGAAATGGATCCGAAGGAAGCATTGGATCTCGTCGCTGCAGAGCATCAGGTAATATTGGATAAGATTAAGTAGCTGGGTTTTCTCCTTAGTTGTTGCCGGGGGCAGCACGCTGCCTCCGGCAAAAAATTCATGCATTGGTAATTCTGTATCGGTCTTATGGGTAAATGTGTGGAACTCCATACCCTGGGAGGGGAGAACCTTGAAAGCTGTACCAGTTTCTGAAACCTCTCCAGCAGGAGCAATTGCAAAGCGACGCGGATTAAGCGATGACGCTTTGAAGCGCATTCTGCTGGCACCTGCAATCCTGATTATTCTCGGATTGGTAATTTACCCATTCTTATGGGCAGTTTATCTTAGTTTTAACGAATATTCTATTTTGAAGGCTGCTCCGCCGCTCTGGATCGGGGTAGCAAACTACAAGGATATTCTGGCAGATGTTGAAATTTGGAATCGCTTTGCTTTTACTGGGCGATTTGTAATTGCCGCTGTACTCATCGAATTGGTATTGGGCTTTGGCATTGCTTATTTCATCCACACCCGGTTTAAAGGAAAAGGCATATTTGTTACGCTGTTAATGATGCCAATGATGCTTTCGCCGGTGATTGTTGGTCTTTTTTGGAAGTATATCCTCGCCAATAACTGGGGCGTTTTGAATTATCTCCTCAATAGTATGTTTGGCATCAAAGAAATACTTTGGCTAAGCACTCGGGAGTACGGCTTCTGGTCGATTGTCCTTGTTGATGTCTGGATGTATACCCCTTTCATGATGTTATTAATCCTGGCGGGTCTTTCTTCTGTTCCAGATTATTTGTACGAGTCAGCCGAGGTCGACCGTGCCTCAGCATGGTTTAAATTCAGTCGAATAACTTTGCCGCTTTCAGCGCCACTTATTCTACTGGCGGTGGTCTTCAGAATTATTGACGCCTTCAAGACGGTAGACATTGTCTGGGTATTGACAGCAGGCGGGCCAGGCTCATCAACTGAAACGATCGCTTATGCGTTGTATAAGCAAGCGTTTGCCTTCTTCCAGACGGGTAGAGCTTCAGCATTAGCGGTCATTTTACTCGTAACCGTTATTGGTCTTAGTATTATCCTTGTGCGTGTGCTAAACCGCGCCAAAGAAGCAACTCAATAGTGGGAGGAAACCATGCATCGCGATAGCACGCTCAAGAAAGTATTGTCCTGGGCGGGGTTGATACTCCTGCTGATTATTTTTCTATTCCCCCTTTACTGGTTGGCTGCTACTGCATTGAAAGACCGAATGCAGATTATGGCAATTCCACCTCAATTCAGCTTTACTCCCACGCTCCAAAATTTTAAAGACATCTTTTTTTCCTCTTCCGGTTCGGATACGAACTTCGGATTTTTCTTCAGGATGAGCATCATCATCAGCACCCTGGCAACCTTCTTCTCAGTACTATTTGGTACATTGGCTGCCTATAGCTTGTCACGATTTAAAGTTGCCGGAAAAGATGATTTGATGTTCTTCATCCTTACCACTCGCATGCTTCCGGCAATTGCAACATTGGTCCCAATCTTTTTAATGTATCGAAATTTACATCTTTCAGATACGGTCCATGGCATGGTGTTACTCTATACCATGTTTAATCTAGGCTTTACTGTCTGGATGATGAAAAGCTTTATAGATGAGATCCCTGTTGAATATGAAGAAGCTGCGCTCGTGGATGGTTACAGCCGCTGGGAAGCATTCCTCAAGGTAGTATTACCTCAGTCAATCACCGGTATTGCCGCTTCAGCAGTATTTAGCCTGATTGCCAGCTGGAACGAGTTCGTTTACGGTTCCATCTTAACTACTCGTTATGCTCGTACAATTCCACCGGCGATGTCTGTTCGTGTGGGCAGTGAAGGGTATGAATGGGGGCGCATAGCAGCAACCGCCTTCCTTTATGTACTGCCGGTATTAGCCTTTACATTCCTGGTGCGCAAGTCGCTACTTCGCGGCCTGACTTTTGGCGCCATCAAAAAGTAATAGATTTCTATTCTTGGAGAAGATAAGATGGCGATTATTGGCCTTCGAGACGTTGTAAAACGGTATGGGCAAACAGTGGCAGTAAACCATGTTAGCCTGGAAATTAAGGACGGGGAGTTCTTGGTACTCCTGGGACCGTCGGGTTGTGGAAAAACTACCAGCTTACGCAGCATCGCGGGGCTGGAAGATGTGGATGAGGGTCAAATCTTGATCGACGGCGTGGAAGTCAATAATAAACGTCCGGCAGAACGTGATATGGCGTTTTGTTTTCAGCAGTATGCACTCTACCCTCACCTGACCGCTTATAACAATATCGCATTTCCATTGCGCACACAAAATGTGCCCAAAGCAGAAATTGATCGTCGGGTGCATGAGGTCTGTTCATTGCTGCAAATTGAGGACATATTTAATAGAAAACCTAAAAAACTGAGTGCCGGTGACCAGCAGCGGGTTGCATTAGCCCGGGCAATGGTGCGCCAGCCCAAGGTTTACTTGATGGATGAGCCGCTATCCAACCTGGATGCTCAACTGCGCGCCGACATGCGAGTGGAGCTACGCCGCATTCAACTCCAAAACAAGGTGACGACAATTTACGTTACCCATGACCAGGTTGAGGCGATGGCAATGGCTGACCGTATTGCCATCATGAACCAGGGCGTATTACAGCAAGTTGGTACCCCTGAAGAAATCTATGCATATCCAGCGACGTTATTTGTAGCGAATTTCATTGGCAGCCCTAGCATGAACTTCCTCAATTGCAAGTTTGACAAAGGAAGTTTTAGCCTGGCAATCAAAAGCAACGGTGAAACTCTCCAATTCCAGATCCCACATTCGATCATACAGAATCTGACCCATTTACAAGATGGACAAGATTTGGTCCTGGGTGTTCGTCCAGAAGATGTGATCATCTCGACTACCCCGATTGAAAACGGAATCCAAGTTCATCTGGTGATTACGGAGAACCTTGGTTCAGAAAATATTCATCATCTGGAGCGAAATGAATTGCATTTAGTATCCCGTACTTCACCGGGCGATATCTACAACGAAGACCAACAACTATGGGTATACTTGGAGCCCGAAGGAATTCGGTTATTTGACAAAGAAACCGAAAAGGCTATATAGAGGGATACCATGTCAAATATACAGTTGCTAGGGTTAACCAAAAGATTTGGCGACATCGTTGCACTAGATGACGTTTCATTTGATATTGGGCCGCAGGAGTTTGTTACGCTTCTCGGACCAACGGGAGCCGGAAAGACGACCACATTACGCTGTGTTGTTGGTCTAGAAAAGGTGGATAGCGGCGAGTTGTGGGTTGACGGCGAGAATATTAATAACCTTCCGCCGGGTCAACGAAACATGGCATTCGTTTCCCAGCACTATGCGCTCTATCCGCATTTGACGGTTTATCGCAATATGCAGTTCCCATTGGACAAAACAAATATGTCCAAGGAGGAGAAGAATGCCCGTATTGAACGGATTGCGGATGTATTGCATATCAGCCATTTACTAAAACGATTTCCAAGCAAATTGAGTGGTGGTGAAATGCAGCGCGTAGTGATTGGCCGAGCTATGGTGCGCAGCCCACGCTTGTTTCTGCTCGACGAACCGCTTTCCAACCTGGATGCCAAGCTCCGCGAGGAATTACGCTTTGAGCTTAAGCGGCTACAGAAAGAGTCGGGCTCAACGACTCTTTACGTTACCCACGACCAGATTGAAGCGATGTCGATGTCTGACCGGGTTGTAGTGATCTATAAAGGAAAAGTGCAGCAGATTGGCACTCCTGCCGACATTTACTCGAACCCGGCGAACGAGCTGGTTTCGACAATTGTTGGTTCGCCCAGCATGAATCTACTTCCAGTTATGATTGAGGATGGCGTTTTCCATGTTGCCTCGAATGGTCACCACGCAAACCTTCCTGAGCTATATAAAGGCATCCTGCCAAGAGGTAATTACAATCTTGGTGTCCGACCGGAAGATGTCAAAATCGTAGCGGATGAAACGCCGAACTCCATTAAAGCTGAAACCTATCTTATCGAAGCTTTTGGATACGAAAAACTGGTTCAGATCAAGCTTGGGGCACATCACCTGCGAGCGAGAGTATCTCCACGCATGGCCTTGAAAGTGGGTGACAAAATCAACATTCTCTTCGATGAGCGGAAAGTCCGTTTCTTCGATGCAAACGGCAACTTAGTTCGGGTATAACCGGAGGAAATGATGAAAACTCGCCGCCGTATAGGTCTGATATTGGTTTATCTCTCTATTGCGATGATTCTTATTGGTTTCGCATCCATGATCCAACCGTTTACGATGCTGCTGTACACAGCAGGCTTCCCGATCATTTTGGGTGGGGTCGTGCTTTATAACGTAGCATCTCACCTGTAAACTATAAGGTACCCAAGGCGTTCTATGACATTAGTAAATTTAAAAGATGCCTTGCTGCAGGCAGAGTTGAGCGGATACGCTATTGGAGCGTTCAACCTGACCGGTGAAGACATGCTGCTTGGAATCCTTGATGCTGCCGTTGACGCTAAGTCGCCGGTTATCCTGGCGATCGCGGAAGCACATTTACCCTTCATGCGCTGGAAATCATTCATGAAAATGGTAATTGCGGAAGCAGAAAATGCGTCGGTTCCGGTTGTGGTTCATTTAGACCATGCTTCCCGTTTCGAGACGATTTACAAGGCGTTCCAACTTGGATTCACTTCCGTCATGTATGACGGTTCAGTGTTGAGTTTTTCCGAGAATATAACCAACACTCAGCATATTGTAAAAATCGCCCATTCACTTGACGTGAGTGTTGAAGCGGAACTGGGTCATATTGTTGGAACAAGCGATGAAGTCGAGAATACCGAGATTACCCTACACCAACTGACTGATCCTAACCTGGTTCCGGAGTTCATAGAAAAAACGGGTATCGATGCACTGGCAGTTTCTTTTGGGACAGCGCACGGTTTTTACGTTAAAGAGCCAGAGCTGAACTTTGATCTGCTGGCCGAAATTAATAAAAAGACTGAAACTCCTCTAGTTCTACATGGCGGAACTGGCTTGCCAGATGACGCATTTCTTCAGGCGATTAAATTGGGTATACGGAAGATCAATTACGGCACTGACATTTTCGCTGTTGCAACACAAGCAGCCACCAGAGTTCTGGCCGCCAATCCAGAGCTTATCTACTACAGTTCAATATCGCAAGAAATTCGGCATGCCGTAACAGAGCGGTCAACCCGCTACATGCATTTGTGGCAAAGTGCTCAAAAATCCTGGCTCAGGGAAACGCAAGGCGTAGGAGGCCTCCATGGTTAAGAAAGTTATCAACGATCCGAAAAATGTTGTTCAAGAAACCATCGAAGGTTATTTGTTGATGCACCCAGGCGAGTTCCACCTGATCGAGAACTACACAGCAATTGTCAAAAATCAGTTGGAACCTAATAGAGTGGGTCTGGTCTTTGGCGGAGGAAGCGGCCATGAGCCGATATTTTTGGAATATATCGGTAAGGGATACCCAGATGCAATTGCTATGGGCAACATATTTGCTGCCCCATCTCCGGACATCGTTTTAGCGGCGACAAAGGCTGCGGACCGCGGCAAGGGGGTGCTATATGTCTATGGTAATTACGCGGGTGACAACCTGAATTTTGATATGGGTGCTGAACTTGCCGAGTTGGAAGGTATTCGAACGGAGACGGTCCGGGTATGGGATGACGTTGCATCTGCCCCACCGGAACGGATGTTTGATCGACGCGGAATCGCCGGCGACTTCTTTGTAATTAAAATCGCAGGTGCGGCATGCGAAGATGGCCTTGATCTCGATGAAGTCAAACGGGTGACAACCAAAGCACGCGACAATACCCGAACAATGGGGGTTGCCATGTCGCCGGGAACCATTCCTGGGGAAAATACCCCAGCGTTTACTCTGCCGGACGACGAGATTGAGATAGGAATGGGATTGCATGGTGAACCCGGTGTAAGGCGCGGTAAAATGAAACCCGCCGACGAGTTGGTTGACGAAATGCTCAGTCTCATCATCGCTGACCTGCCGTTCCAAGCAGGCGATGAGGTTTGTGTACTAATCGATGGTTTTGGTTCGACTACACGGATGGAACAATTTATCGCCATGCGGCGAACTCTCCAAAATCTTGAGAAATTGGGGATCAAGGTGCACAAAGCAGAAGCAGGGAACTATGCTACCTGCCAGGAAATGGCAGGTTTCTCGATCACCTTGATGAAACTGGACGATGAGCTTAAAAAGTACTATGACTGGCATGTGTGGTCGTCAGTCTACAAAAATTAACAGGTGAATCTTCATGGCAAAAATTAACGCAGCACAAGTCAAGGGCATGCTGATTTCTGTGGCCGACCGGGTAATCGCATCAAAAGAAATGCTGTGTGATGCCGACCGCAATATCGGTGATGGCGATCATGGTATTGGTATGGCAAAGGGTTTCGAGGCTGCCCGCCGTGAATTGATGGCCAGGGATTTTTCGGATGTTTATACGGTGTTTAGCACAGTAGGAAGAACGATGATCCGGGAAATGGGTGGTGCTTCTGGTATCATCTTTGGACTACTTTTTTTCGCTGGGGCAAAAAACCAACAACCAAAAGGGGAAATTAACACTCAGGAATTCGCCGAAGTTTTTGAGAAAGCACTGAATGAGATCCAATTGAAGGGTCAGGCCAAACCGGGAGACAAGACCATTGTTGATGGATTGGTTCCAATGGTTGAGGTTATGAAATCTTGCTCTGCCGCAGACGTAAACTTCAAAACACTGCTTTCAGAGGCTGTAGCCGCAGCGGAGATTGGCAAAGAAAATAGTAAAAATTACGTAGCCCGTTATGGCAAAGCAAAAACCCTCGGTGATCGCTCAATCGGCTTTCCAGATCCCGGATGCGTATCGCTGGTAGTAATAGCTGATACCATGAATAAATGGGCTCAGGAAAATATGTAAAACCTTACTCCGCTTTCATCTAACGTTATATGTCGATGTTTATGATTGGATTAATGGCAATTCCCTGCTGGTAGTGAGGAAAATTATGACGCAAAAAGAACTGGTACTAGGTTGTGATAATGCTGCGGTCGGTTTGATGAATGAGGTCCGTCAATATTTAGACGAACAAAATATTCCTTACACCTATCTGGGCGTTGTGGATGACAGCGATAATACCTATTACCCATTGATCGCCCAGAGAGTGGCAGAAGAAATTATTGCCAGCGGCTACACAAAAGAAGGAATTTTGATCTGTGGTACTGGCATTGGAATGTCGATCACAGCGAATAAATTCACAGGTATTTATGCAGCAGTCTGCCATGAAAATTACTCGGCTGAACGAGCGCGACTGAGTAATAATGCAAATGTTCTCTGTATGGGTTCACGCATTATTGGTCCTGAGCTTGCGAAGAAAGTATTGGCAGAGTGGCTAAATCTTGAATTCAAGGGTGGGCGCTCCTTAGCCAAAGTTCAAGAAATCATGAAGATTGAAGAACGATTGCATAAATGAACAAAAGATTCTCGAAAGTGTTCGTTGGTACCAACCACAAAATGGTTAAGACCAACCAACAAACCCTCGATTATCTGCGGGCTCTTCAAAAGTTGACTGCCGATATTCCCCGGTCTCAATTTGAATTGTTCGTCCTTCCACCATATATTTCACTGGCAGATGCTTGCAGACAGGTGGACCAATCCCTAATTACAATCGGCGCCCAGAATATGCACTGGGAGGAGCAGGGCCAATTTACCGGTGAGATATCGCCCGTTATGCTGAAAGATGTTGGGGTTCGGTTGGTAATGGTCGGACATGCCGAACGACGACAGATTTTCGGCGAGACTGATGAAATGGTAAACCACCGGGTGCTGGCGAGTCTACGGCACGGCTTTCAAACACTCATCTGTATTGGTGAAACCGCGGATGATAAGCGCTACGGCACCTCTCGCGAGCGGCTGGCTGAGCAGATAAAAATTGGATTATATGGCGTGACACAGGAGGCCTGGAAACAAATCTGGGTGGCTTATGAGCCGGTCTGGGCGATAGGTGAGCATGGGGAGGAAGCAGATCCTTTGTACGTGAACCATATGCATGCTCATATTCGTGAAACACTAACGCATTCTAAAGGGTATAACCGGGAAATTCCGGTGTTGTATGGGGGAAGTGTCAACCTTGCCAATGCATCCGAATTGATTAATCAGCCAGAAGTAGATGGTTTGTTTATTGGGAGAGCCGCTTGGGATGCGGACAATTTTAATAAAATTTTACGCACCATATTTTCTTGATTACCAGCTAATGGAAAATATTGAATTCGACTTGCAATGAACAAGCTTTAAAAAATTTTTCTTTATTGCAGGGTATAGGGGAAAACAAATAGAGTATATGAAAACAAATTCCCTTGCCAATAAGAAATTATTAAGCAATTATTAATTCACTTTGTTAAAGAATCTCTTCGCGCGAGCCGTCATTCCGTAGGTGCAGACGTGGAGCTTGTTTCGAATCTTGAGGTCCTGAGGTTCAAAATCCCTCAATAAAGAAGGCGCTATTAGTAGTGGAGCATAATCGCGGTAAATAATTAGTCCGTATAATAAGTATTAGCCCGTGGTACGCCAATTCACAAGAAGTGACATTAACAATGGAGATAGGATATTTATTTAGAAAAGTACATTTTCTGCTCCCCATTATTCCAGTCGAATGAATTCTCTTTTGGCATGATGCATCTCCCGGCGTTTAATATTGGCTTACTGCAAATTGGATGCGTCACTCAGAAAGTCCGATTCGTTTCACCGTGGCGGTGATTTCTGGGTTGGCCATGAACAGGTCCCACAACAGGCCACTACGATAATTCTCGATCATGACTGTTATCGGGGCCTGGTTCAACCCCATGTAGATGTTCGAAACGTAATTGACTGTCGGATTGTAGGCGTCTCTGAATCCATAGATTCCCCACATCTTGTCGCCCAGATCGTAATAAAAATGCTTCAAAGCCGCCATCGATGCATCAGGGGTATAGGGAAAGGCAGATAGGGCTGCGGTGGGTGTGATCGTTCCGTTGTCTGCCCGAGGGCTTGGTTCGTGCGCTAGATAGCCGGTATGATCATGGCTCGCTGTCAGGCCCCAGAAGTTTTTGCCATATCCCTGATACATACCGGGATTTTCGATGCAATAAGCCTGGTTGATGCGCGCAAGCGCCCGGTTGTTCTCAAAGTAATCAGCGAACCTGTCCTGTTTGTTGCGGGGATCGAATCCCAGGAAGGAATAATGGGTAAAGAAGAGAGGGCCGCCCGTGCCGACCCCGACCGACAGCGTGATGCCATAGTAAGTGTTGCCGTTCCAGTAATGGTCTCCGTGTGTGGTCTGGCCCCAGGTCTGGCGGTAGCGTCGCGAGGTTTCCGACGATGAAGCCCACCCTGAGTAGTACATCGAGGCAGGAACCGGGTGGGTGGTAGAGGCGATGGCAAGCAGGTATGCGATCAGGGTCTCGTTCCAGCCGATCAAAGGATGCCCGATATGCCATCCATAATCCGGCGACCAGTGCCAATACAGGAAATCGCTGTCAGGAGTTTGCCGGTACCAGTCCCACTCCACAGCTTCCCACAAGCTGGTAGTACGCGCCCGGATCTGCATTTCCGCACCAGCCTCCCGGTCAAAGAACTGGCGGGCTGTCAGCAATCCCTGTATCATGAATGCCGTTTCTACCAAGTCACCCCCGTTGTCATACTGGCCGAAGGCAGGGATCACTTTGCCGGTGCGTCCATCCAGGAAGTGCGGCCAGGCTCCATGAAAGCGGTCGGCGTTTTCGAGAAAACAGATCAACTGGAGCAGCCTCTCAATGGCTGCCTCCCTTGAGACAAAACCGCGCGCGACCGCTGCAATCAATGCCATCACGCCAAAGCCGGATGCTCCCAGTGGCACGAGATGCTCGTCACCCGGAACATTTTCCAACGCCATGCCTGCATCCGGATGCGCTTCTTCCCAGTAATAGCGGAAACAAGCTTCCTGCACCATATCTAGTAATTCGTCGTCAGATAGCGGGCGCGTCGTCGCTGAAATTATTTCTGTGGCTGGGGACTCGCAATAATCGTAACTGACAGCAGTTACTTCATAATAGTACTTTCCATGTGCTTGCCCGACATAATCCGAGTACCGGTTAAAGTTCCGGTTTTGAATTCCGATTGGCTGGAAGTCTTGCCCATTAGTTGATCGATAGATCTGATAATACGCCACCGCCGGATCGGTCACCTCGGGCCAGATTAGATCGACATGGCGATCGTATGCGACCGCAGTCAGACCACCTGGCGGTTTGCACATTCCTCCAACAGAAGAATCGAGGAGCTTTACCTCATCAATATAAAGGGTGTGGGGTTTGCCGTCATCGATGCCTTGTGTGAAGATGACTTTTTCGATTCGGCAGAAGTCGAGATGGATGGTTGCTTTAGGGAAGGCATCCAGTGGTATTTTGATCTGGCGCCAGCGCCCCCCTGGTAGGTCCGGTACGACGCCACTCATTTGCATCGGCAAATTATGCGGCCCACCCTTGATGGTTACGCCGATCATTGGCAGATGGTTCGCAGGGATATCTTCTTCAGAGTAACACCAGAAGGACAGGCTATCGCCCGACAGGCGGTTAGCCTTACCGATCCAGGATTCGGTCCATAACTCAGCCCGCCAGTCCCCACCCGTTTGGGACACCCAGGAAAGCCTGAGGCTGTTGGGAGGGCTGAGAAAACCATCGGCGACAACAGGTATCTTGTTATCGATCACTTCCAACTGGCTGGGCGCAATCGCAGCCGCGTGACTGTGGAAATAACCGCCATCGATCAGACTGTTATCGAAAATGTGGTGGTTATAGTATGAGTCAGCAGTCAGGGACTGCCGTTGGGTGGATTGACCCATCGATCACCTCACCGGCAAATAAACTTCACAAGGTGTTCAGTGCCTGGCACCAGGACGGGTAGTGTTTCCCCCTTCCAGGGTTGATCGTTGATGGTACAGCCGGTCGATTCGCCAGAGGCTGCGCGCCGCACCTGGATGTCGTAAGTCACATGGCGAAAACGCCGCTGGATGCGGTAGCCATCCCAGCCATTGGGGAGTGCCGCCTGAACACTCAACCCATCCAGAGTCGCCTTGACCCCTAGCACGCCTTCGATCAATCCGCGTAAATACCATGCCGCCGAACCGGTGTACCAGGTCCAACCGGCTCGCCCGGCAAAGGGAGAAGCTGGACCATTTACATTGCCGGGCATGACGTACGGTTCGGCCATGTACGCCTCTGGATCTTGGCTGCGAACTGGTGGGCAAAAGCTGCACCAGAGATCGTAAGCGGCCTGCACGCCGTGTGCTTTTCGCTCAGCCAGGACAGCCCAGCATGCTGCGTGGACGTACACGCCACCGTTTTCTCGCAGACCCGGCGCATAGCGGGTGAGGTAGCCGATTTCAGGATCGGGCCGGGAATAGGCTGGCTCTAATAGCAGAGGTCCATAGGATTTATATAGGTGTTGGCGCGCTGACTGCATGGCTTTCTCAGCGCGTTCCGGGGTTGCCAGTCCGCTCAGGATGGCCCAGGTCTGGGCGTTGAGAAAAATCTTGCCCTCAGCATTTTCCTGGCTGCCGAGTAGCATCCCGCTGTCGGTTGAGGCACGCCAATACCACTCCCCATCCCAGGCAATCTGGTTGATTATCCCTTTCAAGGCGGCAGCTTTGTCGCCATAGCGCTGCGCGAGGGAAAATTCTCCTCGGTAGCCAGCGAATCCGGCGTAGTCGATGAGCAGGCCGTACAGGAAGTGGCCGAGCCAGACGCTCTCGCCCCGGCCTTCCACGCCTACCGCATTGAGACCATCGTTCCAGTCTCCTCCGCCGATCAGGGGCAGGCCGCGCCGGCTGAGCTGGCTCAACGCTAGGTCGAGGGCGCGGCGGCAGTGCTCCCACAGGCTGCCCGGGATCGGATCATCGACGAACGGTTCAGCCAGGTCGAGGGCGGCGAAGTCTGCCGTTTCTTCCAGGTAACGCGCCAGGACGTAACACAACCACAGGCGGTTGTCACTGATCTTGGTGCGCATGCCGCTCTCGACTTCGGCCGAGGCCCCCAACGCCGGTAGCGGATGCCACCAGTGATGGGCGCTGCCATCAGCGAACTGGTGGCGAGCGTGCAGGCGAATCTGCGCCAGGGTCTGCTCTGGCTGCCCGAGGAGAAGGTAAACCAGGCTGTCCTGGAGCTGGTCACGGAAGCCGATTGCTCCACCAGTCTGGTAATAGGCGCTGCGACCCCACAATCGCCCGGAAATGGTTTGGTAGACCAGCCAGCTATTGGCCATCAGGTTCAGAGCGAGATCGGGAGTATCGACCTGCAGGCGCTGCGTCCGTCCGAGCCAATCGGCCCGGGACTGAGCCAGGGCCTGCCCGGCAATTTCTGGTTGAGTGAAGCGCTGTACAAGGGAGATCGCCTCTTGGCGGGTATCCGCTGCGCCTATAAGAAAGACCACCGTTCGTTCTTCGCCCGCATCCAGGTCGAGAGTCACGTGCAGGCTAGCGATGGCGTCTCCCCATCGTCCAGAAGAGCCTTGAAGTTTGCCCTCTATCAACGCGCGTGGTTTCGCCGGCGAACCATACTGTCCCAGGAAAGACTGTTTGTCGGTTTCAAAAGCGACTGGCGTAGGCCAGGCGGCGTGAAAAGCCACGTAAGGCCAATCCGTGTTCCAATGGGCGCGAGTTGTGATCGGCGGCTCCCAGTTATACTTGGTCGCCAGGATCGCCCCAGCTTCCCTTTCGAAGGAGGTTTCGATGAAGGTTTTGTGAAATTCGCGATGCCAGTCGGGAGCTGTGCCAAGCAGCCACTCCAGATAGCTGAACAAGCTAAGATGGCGCTTGCTCTCACCTAGGTTACGCACCCTTACCAGCCATATTTCCAGCGGCGCATCTGGGGGAACGGTGACGGTCCAGCGGGTTTCGATATTCGCATAATGGGTCGTGAATACCGAGTAACCCTGTCCATGTCGGCACTCGTAGAAACCGTACTCCGGCTGGACAGGCTGCCAGGCCAGAGACCAAAATTGTTTGCCGTCTCCAGTAGCTTCTTCATCGCGCAGGTAGAGAAAGCGCCCATCGACGTCCCTCACCAGATCCTGGTTCCAGCGGGTCAGGCGGTTCAGGCTGGCGTGTGACCGCCAGGAGTAACCACCGCCTGCCTGAGAAACGACCAAACCGTAGTCTCCGTTAGAAATCACGTTCACCCACGGCGTGGGTGTTTCCCAACGGGTGATCACGTATTCTCGTTCGGTGTTGTCGAAATAGCCATATTTCGTTTTGAATAAGGAATATGAGTCCATGTTCTAACCTCAAAACCAACAGGATCACCTAAAAAGTCAGTTCTACCGTGGTAACTTTATATTGCCATCTGGCAGGCTTCCAGCAGCTGGCCCAAAAGACCTGCCAGGTCGCTGCAACCTGCCAGGTCTTTTGAGTTGCGCGTCAAAGCTCAGGGTCCGGCGGTGAATTCCTCCATTTCTAGCAGCGGTCTTACGGCTTTTTCAATGTCGCCGTGGGTGAAGTAATGCTGCAGCCGGTTATTGCGTAGCGCGTTGTCGATGGAGGCCATGATCATGCCTTGGTCGAGGGCCAGATAGTAGGCAGAGACGTCGCCGTTGCTGACGTTGACAGCGTCAAAAAAGCCACCCCAGGAATAGGATTCGAAATCCCGGCGCAGGTTGGCGAGGTTTTCCAATGCAGCATTGGGTGCGAATTCGAGCGCCAGGAAGGAGGCGTGAGGCGTTACGATCCCCTGCCCATATTGTTCCGGCAGAGGCTGCGGTTCTCGTCCGGGGCAGTACCCTGCCCCTGATGGGTCGGCGAAGCCGTAATCGACCGAGGTACGCTCCAGGTCGGTGGTGTATCCGTTTGTATCCATGCCCAACGGGTCTACGCCGAATTCCCGGTAGCCGCCGGCTGGGTTATTGGAAGGCGAGAATCCCCAGTAGCCGTACTGCGCCTCCTCCAGGCCGTGTTCGATCTGTGCCCGCACATAAAGCGGGTGGTTGATGCCCCAGCTTTCCGGTCCCCATTCTTCCTCCGGTACCAGCAGCGGGACCATCAGCGCCTCAAACATACTTCCGCCCCAGCTCGGCACGATGTCCATCCCGCGGTAGGTGTAGTGGCCTTCGAAGACGTCGATGCCTAGGTAGGTGCGCGTTTCGCCCTGGGGTGCCATCTCCGGCCAGCTCCAGTCACAGGTTGACGGGAATGTTCGCCACCCCGCGAAGTAATGCTCCGGCGGCACTTGGCCCAGGGCAATACCGATGTAGCTGGCGATACGCGGCTCAGTGTTGAAGGTCCCGTAGTGGTGGCCGGTGTAGATCACGTCGGGTCCTTTGCCGCAGTAGTTGCCTCTGGGGGATTGGGCCCAGGGAGGCGCGTCCTCCGCCGTCCAGAAACCGCCGCGCAGCAGGCCAGCGCCAAAATCTGAGCCTCGCGCGTTCGGGTCATAGTAGCAGCCGAAGTCCATTCTATCCAAGATAGCCTGCGCTCGTCCGGTTAACTGTGGAATGGTGTTGGTGAGCATGATCAAGGCGGAAGCCAGCCAGCCGTTATCCACGCTGGATAAAAATGGGTAAATCGGATCGCCGCTGGGGGGCCAGATGGTCAGCTTCGCGCCGGTCGCAGGATCGTACCAGTTGTAATACATACCGCTGTCGGTGTGGCGCTCCATGGTCTCGAGCATTTCAAGTACCCTGCCGATCCGAAGCTGCGCCTCCGTAGGATTGATGATCTGCAGATCGCGGGCGGCCAGCGTGCTCCATACGTACAGGCCGATGTTGGTAGGCGAGGTGTAGCCCGCTCGGACGCCATCCGCACTGACGCTGTCGGCAGGTAGGCCAGTCTCTGGATAGATCATAGCCTCGAATGAGCGCCAGGTGTCGCGGGCGTATAACTTCAGTATACTCAGTTCGCTTTGGGCAATTGGCTCTCCTGCGAGCTGGATAGGTTGAGCCTGCACAGGCGCTACGAAAAACGACAAGATCGCCAGGATCAACAATAGATTCATGGACCTTCGGATGTTCGTTTTCATGTTAAATTCTCCTTCATAAACAGAGAATCGCTTCTCTTAAAGACGTAACTGCAGCCTAAACTGCCCAACTGCCCTGGACTTATTATTTGGCATCACCTCCTTCAAGCTGAGCAGAAATATCCCTGGATGAGGGGCAATCTATGGCTTTATCAGGGTGTTTATATGCGTCTTAGCCTGGGCTACCAGGTCTGGTTGGCTCGGGAAGGATTCTATGATGGTCTGGTACACATCTTTGGCAGCTGCCAGGTCGCCTTCTTGCTCGTATAACTCCCCCAGGCGCAGGAAAACAATTCCAAGATAAGGCGTGACTTTACCAATGTTGGCCTGGACAAAGCCTTCAGCCATGGGGATTGTTATACGCTGTTGGATGATCTCCTGGACGCGCATCCTGGCATACTCGTGAACAGCCGGCCGTGGCCAGGCATAATGGTTATCCCATATGCGCTCCACCTGAAGGTAACCGCCCCGCTGAACATATTTGTTCTCTTCCGTATTAAATTCTTTATAGCCGGTCAGCGCATTGAGGTAGTCTGCTTGCGAGTAGGCGGCCTCGGCATCTTTGTAGTATTTATTGGCGAGCCGCAAGGCCTGAAACCAGCCGAATAGATAGTTGATCACAAACAGGCCTAAAATAATGAAGAAAATCCTGAAAGCCCAGCGTTTATCAACCATTTGCCACTCTACTTAAAGCGCACATTTGCGAATGCAGCCATGAACTGGTCTTGCAAGAGAAAATAGAGCAAAACCAAAGGCATAGTGATCACAGCGATTGCTGCCCAGATTTGCTCGGCGTTCTCGCCGGGCACGGAGGTCTGGAACTGGTACAGCCCGAGTTGAACTGTCCATAACTCCGGCGTATTGAGGTAGAGCAAGGGACCAAAAAAGTCGTTCCAGCTTCCCATAAAGGTCAGGATCGCCACCGTTCCAAGTGCAGGTCGGCTCATTGGTAATATCACCCGAAAAAAGATTCCCGGTTCACTGGCTCCGTCCAGGCGAGCAGCTTCTACGAGTTCACTCGGAATCTGGCGGATAAACTGGCGCAATAGGAATATGTTGTAAACACTGACAGCTCCAGGAATAATTAAAGCTTGGAAACCGGGAACCCAGCCGAGACGATACATGATTATGTAAGTAGGGATTAAGAAGAGGACACTGGGAATCATCATCGTGCCGAGCATGACCCCAAAGAGCGGCCCTCTGCCTGGGAAGGGGATCTTGGCCAGGGCGTAAGCCGCCAAGCCATCTAGCACTACGTTCAAAATGGTGACGCTGAGTGCCAGGAAGAGCGAATTGGCGAAGAGCCGGGGCAGATTGAGCTGCGACCAAATTAGTTGGTAGCCGGTCAGAACCCAATGGCTGGGAAGGCGGTTTGGATAGTGGATAATCTCCGTTCCGGGTTTAAAGGAGTTCATCAGCATGTAGAATAATGGGTAGATTACAGCGACGGTTCCCAATAAAAGGAGAAGGTAAGCAGCCACCCGTCCCCACCTTATGCGCCGGTGCTTTGTTTTTTTTATCTTCATCGCAACCAGCCTCCTACTCTACATCACGTTGAACAAACCGGAACTGAGCGGCCGTCATGACTGCGATGATGGCCGCTAACATTAGACCCAGGGTAGAAGCGTAGCCCATGTTGGATTTATCAAACGCTTGGGCATAAACGTAGAGAACCGGAGTCAGCGCCTGGTGATAGATTCCGCCATAAAGGTCAAAATTCATGTAAACTTCCACGAACATCTGTAAGCCGTTGATGCCGTTCATCACCAGGATGAAGAATAGTTGCGGGTTCAGCATCGGTAGGGTGATTTTCCAAAAGCGTTGCCACGAGTTAGCGCCGTCAATGGCCGCAGCCTCGTGAAGCTGAGGGTCTATGGCTAGCAAACCGGCAAGCAGTATCACCGTTTCAATACCAAACCATTTCCAGGTGTTGATCAACGCCAGAACAGGCATGGACAACCACAATTCGGATTTCCAAAAGATTGCTTTGTCCATAATAGCCCATTTAACCAGATAGCCTTGCAGCGGTCCGGTAGGGCTGACCAGGTAACCCCCAATGGTCATTACAACGACAATCGAGACGACCGTCGGGATGAAGTAAATCGTTCGAAACAACCGCCCGAAATGGGTGATTGTCTGCAACAACAAGGCAATTGCCAGGCCAATCACCAGCGTTAATGCAATAAAAATGACTTGGTTATAAAAAATATTAAAAATGCTGTGCCAAAATAGGGGATCGCCGAAGCCGGCAACCCAGTTGCCCAACCCAACGAAAGCTTGGTCAGCCGGGTTGATAAAATTGTAGTTGAAAAAGGTAAGGTAGAAAGATAGGAAAAGAGGATAGAGGCCAAAAGCCAGAAAGAGCAGCACCCAAGGGGCCATAAACAGGTACCCCCAATAGTGGCGGCGAATTTGCGTCCAAACGCTGTGTGCTGCCATTGGTGCGCCTCCTGAACCTTTTGCCGGTTAACCCTGGGCGAGATCAGACATCTCTCGCCCAGGATAGAGCAGGTGCCGGTTGGTCGAAAATAATCTTACTTGGCAATCCCCAAAGCCGTGCGGGCGTTTGCGACCGCGGTTGTCAGGCCTTCTTCGGGAGTCATCTTGCCCTCCACAACCACCTGGCTGTAGACCTTCAGTAGTTCGTTGGCAACAGTATCAAAGTTCGCAAAGGCTTGCGGGAAAATGGCTGTAGACAGCAAATCCACGAAAGGCTTGCGCTCAGGGGCTGCAAAGTACGGGTCATTCTTAAGGCTAAGCTTAACGGGCAGGTAGCCCAAAGTCTTGTTGAAGGCCAGGCTATTCTCGTCTGTCATTAGGAACTTGACGAATTCCCAGGCTAACAGCTCGCGCTCTGGAGTGGTCTTCATGATCATATAAGGCCGCCCGCCGAGGGTGGTATAAGCCTTGTCGCCAGCATTCGGCACGGGAACTGGCGCCACACCAACGTCCTGGCCGATAACCATAGGTTTGTCTGCAGCGGTCTTCAGGTTTGGCTCCCACGAATAACCGTATTGCAGCCACATACCAATAGAGCGGCTGAAGAAATTTTTCTCCATGTTAGGCGGTGCGTATTTCTGTGCTTCTTTGGCGAAGTTGAAGAAATCTGCCATCATGCACTCAGGTGCGTCGAAGACAACATCGGTGCCGATGCGGTTGAGCAGGCTGCAGGTGTTCTGGTTCGAGTTCAGGTAAATCGGCATGAGCATGTTCCAGTACCAACCACCCCAGGCCAACGCTTCATTCCAGAATACGGTTCCATATACCTTTGAGCCGTCTTGCCGTGCCGGCAGCCCGGAGATTTTCTTGGCCGCATCCAGGAACTCCTGGTAGGTCGCCGGTGGCTTTTCAGGATCCAGGCCTGCCTCTGTGAAAAGGTCCTTATTGTAGATCATCAGGGTAATGTCAATGCCGGCCGGTACGTAATACTTGTGCCCATAGTACTCTTGCACTGTCACCGGATCCAGCTCGGTAAAGAGCTCCTCAGCTCCTGGCATATCCTCCAAAGGCGCCAGGGCATCCAAGGCGGCATATTTGGCCGCCATATACCCAAAAGAGCCTACGACAATGTCCGGTTGGTTTCCCGCGGCAATTAACGCTTCAAAAGCCCCACCTTCTGGTTCTTCGACAACATTGACCTTCGTGCCCGGATTGGCCGCCACGAATTTCTCAGCCAGTGGTTTCATGAAGTCCAGCATACCTCCCCTGATCACAGAGATGGATATCTCGCCTTTGAGGGGCTCGGGGACTGCAGTTGGAGCAGGAGTGGGAGTTACGAGAACAAGCTGTGTTTCTTTGACGACCTGAGTATTTACAAGCACCTGGGGTGAAGCTACCGCTGGTGCCTGAGTCGGCGCTGATACGCAACTGGCTGCTAATAGTGGCAGTACCAGACCAACCAAAACCAGCAGAATGGATAAGACTTTCTTTCTCTTGAACATTTCATTCTCCTCGTTTTATTATGCAAGGCTTGACAACTTACAAATGCCGATGGAGGCAGATCTATTACTAGCTCTAGATTTCAAACGCCCTCCTTTCAAGGCTCAAATGTAAGCCCTTACATTCAAAAGCAAAAAAAATTTGGAGCCTGGCTTTACTGTTTTTCGGGCAAACAACCACAAGATTGACGGATGATTAATTGGGTGGGAAGTATGATGGTTTTAGCGTCGACCGAGGGATCATTAATCCGCCGGAGCAATTGCTGAACAGCCATAGCACCGAACTGGCGCATCGGTTGGCGGACGGTGGTGAGTGCTGGCTGTGCATAGGAGGCCATTTGGATGTCGTCGAAGCCGACAACTGCCACGTCCTCTGGAGTTTTCAACCCTCGGCTTCGTATCGCCTCCATAGCGCCAATCGCCATTTCATCGTTGGCGGCAAAAACAGCATCCGGCGGGTACTTCTGATCCAACAGGCGATTCATCGCCTTGTGACCGCTGGGCTGGCGAAAATCGCCGCTCTCCACAAGTGATGGCGAGATGGGAAGACCATATTTTTCCAGGGCATGCTGGTAGCCATTAAAACGAGCGTTGCTATCGGGTGAACCACCCGGCCCACTGATGAAGGCGATGCGCCGGCGATTGTGCTGGATCAGGTGCTCCGTCGCTTGGTCAGCTGCCATAATATTGTTTGCCAGTATGCAATCGGTTTCCACGCTGTCAATCTCCCGATCCAATAAGACAAAAGGGATCTGCTTCCTGGACAGCTCGAAGATGTACTGGTCGTCTACACTTCGGGTCATCAGTATCAAGCCATCCACCCTGCCAGTCAGCCGGCGCAGGAAGCGAGGATTGCTTTCTTTGCCATGTGTACTATAAATCAACAGGTGGTAATCGTGCTGGCTGGCTTCCTTCTCAACTCCTCGGATCACCTCCGAATAAAACGGTCCAGAGATATCGGGGAATATCAAAGCTATGATTTCAGTAATGTTGAGGGCTAATCCTTGAGCTGAAAAATTGGGGTGATAATCCAGTTCTTCGATAACCTTCAAAACTTTTTCACGGGTTTTGGGGTGCACCTTTGGACTGTTGTTGATGACACGAGACACTGTGGCGATCGAGACACCAGCTTTTTCGGCGACGTTATAAACGGTGGGGGTCATTCATTTTTTAAGCGGAAATGTAAGGGCTTACATTGACATAATAATAATATAGCATTAATTTTTTGGAAGTCAATAATCTGTTTCTGAGGGTGTCGAGGACGACTCAAACGACCCGGAGATTACTGCCAGTAGCGAGAGAGGAAACGTGCTGTTGGCTACAATTTCGGAGCGGATTGCAGAACAGGCGATTTCATTACTGCAAGAAGCAATCATTGGGAGGTAGTCTCTGTCATCACCTTCAAAATTGTTTTCATTGTTTAAAAGATCTTTTAGAGTCTCTGTGTAAGGTTAAAGAATCTCTTCGCGCGAGCCGCCATCCGTTGATGCAGTTAGTGGTGCAGTTGTGGTGCGGAAGGGGTGGAATCCATGGAAAACCTGGATTAATTGGACAATTGTTCCGCCATATATGGACGATCAGGACGATTAACCACCATATGTACGGGTAAAATGCCTTTTGGAGCCCCTTCGAATATGGATGTTCAGGGTTCGGATCCCTTCGGGTGCTATGCAGTTGATTTTCACGGCTATTACCTCTGTTTTAGCCGAGTTTTTCGTTAACGTTCTATTTTCCGCTTACCCAGGGGTAAATTACCGCAAATGATGTTATTTCATGCACCGGGCTAATGTTATATAAACTTTTGTGGTTCTTTATTTGCTGGGACATTTAGCACCCTGACTCTTATCAGCGTTACCGGCTCATCTGGCAGCTTCGCTACGTCATTCTGCGACTCCTGGCAGAGATGGCTATAAATATCGAGTGTCACACTGGGCTTCGAATGACCCAACTGACAGGATGCCACGAGGATGGGTACCTGGTTGCTAAGTTAAATATATAGAAAACGACAGAAAACCGATGTAGATATTATGGTAATTCTAAAGCAGATCGATGTAAACTTGCTGCTTTCACAACAGCGCACGGGCGATGTTTGCTGCAATTCGACCGTTATTATGCAGCAAGCTCAGATTAGCCTGCAAGCTGGCTCCACCAGTCAGTGCACTGACACGCGCTAGTAGAAATGGGGTCATTGCCTGTCCGCGAACACCTTGTTTGTTGGCCCCTTTAAGAGCTACTTGGATTGCGTCCTCCACTTTTTCCGAAGACATAGCATGATCCGCTGGTGGTGGAACGACGACCAGCAAACCAGCGCTCAATCCCTGCCCCCATTGAGCATGTGCAACTGCAGGAACTTCCTCAGGTGTATCTACCCTCAAATTTACCGGTAACCCGGAGTCAGGCGAATAAAACGCGGGAAAGGCATCCGTCTGATATCCCAGAATTGGCACCCCGGCTGTCTCGAAATACTCCACCGTTGCGGGAAGATCGAGGATGGCTTTTGCGCCGGCGCACACAACAATCATTGGCGTCCGTCCCATTTCAGGGAGGTCAGCAGAAATGTCAAATGGAGCATCGCGGTGTACGCCGCCGATACCGCCCGTCGCGAGCACCTGTATTCCTGCAGCATGACCTGCAATCATCGTGGCAGCTATTGTAGTCCCACCGCACTCACTACGTGCTTGAACGATTCCCAGATCTCTTCGGCTGATTTTACGCAGGTTCTCTAAGCTAGCAAGAAGGTCGAGCTCTTGGGAGGTAAGTCCAATGTGAACCGCCCCATCCAGAACAGCTATCGTGGCAGGCGTTGCTCCTCCGGCGCGGACCTCAACCTCCATTCCGCGGCCAAGATGCAGATTTTCTGGGCGCGGGAGCCCGTGGGTGATCACTGTGGATTCAAGAGCAACGATGGCGCTGCAAGTATTTAGTGCACTGGCAACTTCTTCACCAAGAATATATCCAACAGTTAGTCTTTCTACCATGATTCTCTCCGATTAATTCCATTCTGCATATCCGCAGATCATTACTTTATTCCTCAATATTTGTAATGAGTGATTTCCAGGTCTGTTCCCACAAACCGCGCGCTGCAGCCGGATGGTGTATCCCGTATTCGGTAATCAGGCCTTCAAATAACGCTGCAGGGGTTTCCTCAAAAAAGATATTTTTAACATGAAGATTGGGTTTGGCCAGAAGCGATTCGGGCGCTATGCCTGCATTTTCCTGGACCACCTTCAATCCAACCTCACGCCCATCCAGCGAGGGGAGGCTCATTTTAAAAGTTGATGTTGCAGCATAAAGCGGCTTACCATAATGCCGGCATGCTAGAGCCAGATTCGTCGTACCCACTTTGTTGACTACCGCACCCGTGGCGACCAGCGAATCCACGCCAACCAGGGCTAACGTCCCACGCGGTACAAAGTATGACTGCGCTGGGTCTGTAATCAATGTGTATGGGATGCCTTTCTCCACGAGAATCGCTGCCATCACGCGTCCCTCCCCGTTTGGGCGGGATTCTGTACCAATTACCGAGAAGCGTTTTCCACTATCCCAGGCATTACCGAGAATTTCAATCAGTGTCGCTGAGTAGCTCATGACAAGGACCGTGCTACCTTCACGGATCAAATTGGCTCCCACCCGACCAACTTCGTGCTGGGCTTTAGTCATGTGTTCAGTAAAGATCTTTGCTCGTCTGGCAATCAACAAGGCGATCTTTTCAGAGGTTAAATTATTACCCGGTTCCTGCAATTGTTGTGTGGCAAACTGGCAAGCTGTCTCGACAACTGACCAGGACGGATTGGCGATTGATAACCTATGGGATGTTGCGAGGACTATCCTCTTGAGTTCATCCGAGGGAAGATTAATTTTTTCTATTGTTAGAAGCCTTAAGGCCTCGAGTGCCTGGACAGCATTCAGGTAAGCACCTTTGACCCGCATGGCCTCGATCTCTTGAATTATTTCAAAGCTTGATTGCATATTTTTCAACTTTCTACGGCTGTACCAGTCGGAATTGTGCCCATCATTTTGTGAAAAGCTCCCAGGATCGCTTCAGGAGGCAACAGACCTTCTTCAGTAATATATCCGGTCACAAGGGTGCGAGGGGTGAATTCGAGATCGTCGCATTCAACCCGTACCCGTTCTGGTAATTGTGTAAGATCCTGAAAATCGAAGATTGGTAACTTGGCGCGTGTTACCTGCCGGTAAACCCCCACTATGCTCCGCGGGTCGAACTTTATTAGCTCGGTTGGCACATAAAAAGGTACCCGGTGGTACCTGGCCAAGACAGCCACCGAGCCGGTCCCGACAGTTGTCCAAAATCCTCCATCGCCGGTCAGTGATTCTGCTCCTACTAGGGCAGCGCCGCAGCGTTTTAATTCATTCCCGATCGCAACATCAACCGTAAAAGTAATATTGTTATCGTAGGGAAGCATATCTCGCAAGATTGGAAGGCCCCCATTCAATGCGCGTGATTCGGGGATAATAATGTGCAGTTTTTTCCCTTCCTCGGCAGCCCGGATCAGGACAGCGTTGACACTGCTCGAATAGTCATAGGCCAGAACTGTGCCTCCGTCATGCAATAAGTTTGCTCCATACTGTGCTATTTTTTGGATGTGCTCAACAGAGCTTTGGTTGTAATCCTCTGTCTTAGCATGAAGAAAGGCTTGTACATCTTGTGCGCGATCCGAAAGTGCAATGTCCTCTAATCCTTTTAATACGATTTCGATGGCATTTCCAACGGCGGGTGAAAGGGCTCCCCGGGTTGCCACTAGGTAATCTGCCCAACTGCGGACCTGCTCTGCCAGCGCATTTCCTGAGACCTCCATACTTTCGTCTACCTGGATGCAGAAAGCATCGTTGATCAACCGAATAGAGCGGCTGGCACCCAGGATTTGCCCGCTTTGGATTTGTTGGATAATATCCAAAGCTTTTACAGGAAGATTGGGAAGATGAGACATGTCCGGATATGTCAATGGAGCAATAGGCATAATATGTTTCTTTCTGGCGGTGAAAATCCGCACTTACATTAAATAATTTCAGGGGTCGTGAATTTCCGGATGCTGGCTTCTTTCTCTTTATCCCAGGCAGCAAGGATTCGCATCGTCTCCAACCCTAACAGAATCACTCTCTCATCCATCTTAGCGTCCCAGCGGTGGTTGGCTTTGTCAACCGAGTTGATATTTGCAACGCCTGCTCGAAAACCGTAAATGGAACTCTGCACGAGCATTGTAGCTGATTCACCCGTTCCATCGATCACACCTACGTCGTAAAGAGCACGGCTCATCTCACGTGTCTTCCGACCTAGAAAACCTCGGAATCCGTCCTCTCTCTCGGGTCCAAGCGAAGAAAGGTCGCCGATTACTCCTACCTTGTAGGGGTATCTTAAGTGCTCAGCAGCAGATACTGCTGCCATGATCAATTCGAAGTGACATTGGGCTGGATATTCTGGCCGGACGTAATCGAGACTCGTCCCGTCCCACCGCACAGCTCCTTTGGCAATAACCGTCTCACCATATTCGAGCTCATCCACCAACGGGCTTGTTACGCCTACCCGGAAGAAGGTGTTTGCCCCAAGCTGGGCTAATTCTTCAATTGCAATGGAAACCGACATCCCACCTATACCTGTCGAACAAGCTGAAATTGGGAAACCCGAATAGGTACCGGTACAGACAAGGTACTCATAATGATTTGCAACCTCGCGAGCAGTATCCCAATGTGCAGCAAAGCTGCGCACCCGATCTTTACTGCCGGTGACCAACACATAGGGAGCCACATCACCTTTCTTGCACTGTCCCCCAAAATTGCGATGAACGTTATCTCTTAGCATATGTCCCACACCTTTCAATCATTTGTTAATTATTAGGGGGCTATTTCTTCGCGCTCGGGAAACGCGGGCAACATTAATTTGAGCCCTCGCTTTTTCTTTTCTGCATCCCACCCAGCCAGTATCTTGATTGCTTCGAGGGAGACCTGCATTGCATTGGGCTCGCCAACAGGATTGTATTGCCCTGTAACCGGGTCATCGACGATTGTATTAACCCGGCCAGCACGCAACCCGTAGAGACTACACAAGGTATAGATGGTGGCAGTTTCTGTGTCCCAATCGTACACATTGGCTGCTTTCAAATCCGATTCTATATGGTCCATTTTTGAGTGGCGGTACCCGCCGAAGCAGGTTACCCCTTCGCCCGCATAGAACGAAGAAGCAGTAGCTGTGATACCCACATGATATGGGAATCCCAACTTTTCTGCCGCAGCGATCAGGGCACACGTGACTTCCACATCAGCAACCGCTGGGTATTCAATAAATACATAGTGCTCGCTAGTTTTATCCATACGAACAGCGCCGGTCGCAATGATAAGGTCACCAGCTTTGAAACCAGGCTGCAGCCCTCCCGTAACGCCAACCCGGATAAAGGTCTTTCCGCCAAGCGCCGCCATTTCATCAATGGCGATACCAGTAGATCGCCCACCAATACCCGTCGAGCAGGCAGTGATCGGTATTCCTGCTAGGGTTCCAGAATAGACGAGAAACTCATAGTGGTGAGCAATTTTCCGGGCATCGTCCCACATAGTGGTAAACTGCTCCACCCGTTTCTCGCTCCCGGGAACGAGAACGTAATCAGCGATCTGTCCGGGTTGTATCTGACCTCCCATGGCTTCATGGATATATTCAGGGCGATCTTTCATAGTAAATGCGCTCCTTTTATTTCATACCTGGTAATTTGGGCTCATCTGGGAATGCCGCCCAAAAAAATTCCATTGGTTCATCGGTCGGGTTCACCACAGTGTGCAGGCTAATCGGTGGGATGTTAACTGCATCACCTGCTTTAATGTCATAGCGAACTTCATCTAGAAGTAAGTACCCTGACCCCGACAACACATAATAATGTTCTTCACGGGCGGGGTGAATGTGACCTTTGGTCCGGCAGTGAGGATATAGCACAGTAATGCCAGTGACTAAATTCTCTGTCTCCTGCAGCACGAAGACATCTCGGCCAATATTTCCCTCGTGGTAACTCTCTTTCACTGCCTCAGAGCGGTTTACTACTATCGGTTTTTCCATCAATCCTCCTATGAATTGAACATTTGGGTGGTTTAGATCTTCTTTGGACCCCTAGCGATAAGCGCATCAATATCTTTGCCCGTAAAACGGCTGGACAAAGAACCAAAGCCAAGGCAAGCAAGGGCTCCTGCTGCGCTTCCACGGGTGGCGGCTTCCATTAATGGGAGTCCCCTACACAAGGAAAGCAGCATGGTAGCGATATAAGCATCCCCCGCTGCAACTGTGTCAAGTACATCTACTTCATAAGCAGGGACAAATCCAACTGCATCAGGGGTGATAACAACGGAGCCTTCTAACCCCATTTTGAGGATTGAAACCTTAGGTCCCATCTTTTGAAGAGCTTTTACAGCAAGTTGAATCTCTGACGTTTTAGTAATCTGAAGAGCTTCATATTTGTTGGCAAAACCTAAATCGGCCTGGCGAAACAAGGTTTCAAGGAAATCGCGTTCGGTCTTTGCGGCCGGCACAGAAGCGTCTACAGAAAGAATGCATCCAGATTGACGAGACCGGAGGACTGCTTCTTGTACGGGTTCTTTTTCTCCAACACTAAGGAATGAGAATCCATCGATGTGTAAAAACTTAGTTCTGGTAAATTCATCTTTAGATGGGAGATCTTCCATCTTGAGAGATAGCTGGGGATCAATATAGTCCAGTACAGCCCAGTCGCCGGATGGATTAGACAAAATGATAATCAGGCTGCCTTCTTTTCCCTGATGGCATGTAAGATAATTAGTTTCGACGCCCGATACAGCCAGTTCATCCCAGGTTATGCGGGAATACTGTCCATCACCGATACCGCTGATGACCGCGGTTTTTCCTCCCTGCCTACCAGCAAAGCAGGCCACATTCATCGCACATCCCCCAGAGGTGTCTGAGATCGATTTCACAGGTACTACATCCTGGCCTCCGGTTTCAGGCCACTTCTCAACCTGGATGATCCTTTCCATTACCAGGCTACCAAGCGCCATGATATCGAGAGGCCGCTCGGATATCGTATGGGGAATGGTATAAACTGGAGTTACGACTGTCTGCTTTTCATACATGAAACCTCACAAGACCTGGGTAAAGTGGACGTAATTTAGATCTTTGATGGTGTTGGGATTGTCCCAATTAACTCAAAAGCATAATTGACGGCTTCGGCGGAGGTTTGGGCATACCTAATTTGCATCAGATGGCGCTCGTCTAGATAAGCGCCATCTTCCAGAGCAGTTTCCTGGAGTCGCTTGGCCCAACCGCCGGAAGTTATCAAAGCAACCAATGGTTTGCCATGCTGGTAAGAAAGGACTGCTTCACTCAAAGTCCCAACTTCGCCATGCAGCATAATGATCGCATCCGAACAACGCACTGTTATGAAATTTCGCAGTGCGAACCCTAAACCTGTTGGGATTCCCACGTCGACAAATGGGTTTACGCCATCTCGTGTTAAGCCTGGAAGGATTCCGACAGTTAGTCCGCCAGATCGTTTTGCCCCACGGCAGGCGGCTTCCATCACACCACCGCGTCCACCGCAAACCAGAATAGCGCCTCTCCGACCGATGAGCTCTCCAACTTGATCGGCTGAATCAATCACATCTTGGGGAATGTGATCTCCAGAACCAATCACACCAATGTAAGGTTTATCCACGAATCCTCATTTCACTATTGCTGGTGGAGTCATCATCTTCCACCCAAGGCGGGCTTTCCGCAAATCCCATTCATTCAAAATGGTCACAGCGCGCAAAGCCAATTGAAAATACTGGCGAACGAACCTAAAGACTTCGCTTGGTTTTTCCACACCAATGTAAATTGCACAGCCGCGTACTCGGTAAAGTGTACAAAGTGTTAAGGTCGTTGCTACCTCAGGCCCAGTTGCAGGCATTCCTGGAACAAACTTATTACCAACAGTTGCTAGATTGGTGCTATATGTTTCGCATCCTTGAACCTCTCCAGGAGTCAATGGACCTGCACTCGCCCACATCAGTGCTGGCTTGATTGGTAATTCCAGATCCCTACTGGCAGCTACGCATGCCATAAAAACTTCGGGATCTGCCACAGCCGGATATTCAGCCCGAACATAATCCAGGCTGGCTCCATCCCTACGAACTGCGCCAGTAGACAGAAAAGGTCCATAGTCACCGGTACCAGAATTGCCGGCATCTACATAGAGGATGGTCTTCGTGCCCAGGCGTACCAGGTTATCAACCGCAATCGAAGTTGACCCGCCTCCGATTCCCGTCGAACATACGGTTATGGGGGACTCCATCCAGGTGCCTGTCACCACACGAAACTGATAATGGTTGGCGACCGAAACTTTTTCATCAATCACGTCAGTGAGTGGCTCAACACTTAAAGGATCATTGACCAATATAACGGTTTCGGCAATATCTCCCATTTTTGCCACTCCGCCGAACAAGTCGTGGAAATATCTACGTTCTACCATTCTATTTCACCTCTTTGTGAGTTTCAGGAAGGATGTAATCTGAACCTGTTGCGAGCTTTATCCGGTCCCAATCAGCGAGGATCAATACCGTATCCAAGGCTGCCAGTACAGCCCGTTCCTCTGCCCTGGGATCCTTCTCCTTTGACCGTGGGCTATCCAGGACACCATTAATACGGCCTGCGCGAGCACCACGCCACGCAGCAAGCGAGAACAGAATTGCTGTCTCGGTGTCCCAATCAAGCACGCCGCTTCTCACAAAGTCGTCGACAATCGTCGCCATAAAGGACTGTGTATATTCGTTGGCACCTGGTCGACCTTCTCCGCAGTAAAATGTGCCGTTGGTTGCGGTAACGCCAACGTGAAAATTGTATTGACGCTTTTGGCATGCCGCTGAAAGAGCAAGCAATACTTCAAGCGATGAAAGGGCCGGAAATTCAGGGGGAACAAAAAAATCGCTAATCCGGTCGGCTCGGATTGCCGCAGAGGCGATGGTGACATCTCCCACCACAATGTTTTCCTGCAATGTTCCTGTTACCCCCACACGAATCAACGTATGTGCGCCCAATGCAATGAGTTCGTCTACAGCCACGGCAACTGCTGTTCCCCCGATTCCAGTCGAGCAGGCGCTGACCTTTACTCCGGCCATCACTCCGGAATAGATCAAGTATTCGCGATAATCGGTTATCTTCTCAGCATAATCCCAGTGTTTTGTTATCTGGATGACTCGTTCCTTCGAGCCTGGAACCAGAACGTATGGAGCGATATCTCCACTGTGTAAACGGCCTCCAAATTGATTATGAAATGAGGGTTTGAAGATTTCAGCCATCGGTGGGTTCCTCTTTAAACTCGGACTTTATAGATAGACCAGCCAATTGACACGCTTCTATAAGACTAAACCCTCGTGATTGGGCGCCTACCCCCTGGCAGGTTAAAGCAGCAGATGCGGTCCCCAGGCGAATAGAATCCTTCATGTTGAATTCCTGGATAAGTCCTGCAATAACACCAGCCACCACAGCATCCCCGGCTCCAATAGTGTCAGTGATCTGAGTGGGAATTGCCGGACAATGCTGGACTTGCCTTTGCCCTCTTTCAATAAAATAACAACCCTCTTCACCAGCCTTGATAATGACAGCCTCTGTTCCAAGGGATAATAGGTCTAAAGCGGCTGAAACAAGATCAGACTTGTTTGTCAACGCCAGAGCTTCAACAACATTAGCAAAAAAAAGTCTGCAGAAAGGCACTAATCGACGAATAATCTCCGGGAATTCACGTGCCACCGGAGTACAGGCATCCAGGCTGATTTGAATCCCATCCAGTTTGGCAGCTTTCAATGCCCAGTCTACTCCGGCCTGACCACTTTTTGTGCTCAAAGAAAAACCATGAAAGTGAATGAATTTTCCGCTGAGTATTGATTCAAGGGGAAAATCCCCCGGCTTAAGTTGTGCTTCTTCAGGTATTCTAGTGATCCCTGTCCAATCGTTATCGGGAAGCGTTAGGATGATCATGAATGGTGTCGTCAGCTCCTGGTGCCTACGACAAAAATGGATCTCTACTCCTTCTCGATGGTAGGTAGTTTCTAACAGATCTGCCTCCCAGTCATTTCCCCACCGATCGAGGAGACGGGTAGGCACGCCGAGCCTTGCGAGGTAAACGGCGACATTTGCACCTGAACCGCCGGGCAAAATTTCCATCCGAGATAGAGGGACATTATCCTGTTGATGATGCGGCAGACGAGGTATCTGAACGACCTGCTCAACCAGGCTTCCGCCAAAAACTACGCATCCGAACTGCTTATTCAGGTTCATGGGCAATCGTGAAAATGCTCATCTTAATAGTTCATAGCTAGAGGCGAATTCGCCGCCGTGAAATTACCAAGGCTGCGAGTGTGACCAAATATGGAATCATTTGAATAAAACGGGTAGGAATTTCAAATCCACCTAACCGAATAGATAGACTCGAAAAGAGCGCAAAGAGGTAGGTGATAACGACTGTTGCGGGAATGTTCCCGACTGCGAAGCTAGCAGCAGCGAAGGAAATAAACCCACGCCCGGCTGTCATCCCCTTGGTAAAAAGGTGGATACTACCCATGGATAAGGCTATTCCACCAAGCGCACATAATACTCCACAAAGGATTAAGGATATATATTGCCAACGCACTGGGCTTATTCCCACAGTCGTTGCGGCTACAGGATGTTCGCCCGTGGCTCTAAGTCGTAGACCATACTTTGATCGGTGCACAAACAAAAACACAACAACGGCAATAATCCAGGAGCTGTATGTAATGATGTTCTGTCCTTGTAAAATCGAGCTAATGAAAGGAATATTGCTGAAAATTGGAAGCGTAACAACTGGCACTTCCGGTGTTGTGGGTGAGGAAAATCCTCCAGGTGAGTCCAAAACTGATTGGAGCAGCCAAGAAGTGATCCCTGCCGCAAACAAATTGATCCCTAATCCAGCGATAATGTGATCAGCCTTCAATTTGATTATGACAAACCCGTAAATTAGAGCAACAATAACGGTTATGAGAATTGTAAGAAGCATGCCGATAAGTAGACTATGGAAATATGTGGAAAGGACTACTGCCAAGAATGCAGCAATTAACATCAATCCTTCGATCGCGATATTGAAAATCCCAGCCTTAAGAGTTATTGCCGCACCAAGGGCAACAAATAGGAGGGGGGTTGCTACTCGTAACATAGCCGCCAGTAGATCTGCGTTGAGTATGCTTGATAACATAGTGTTATTCCTCTGGCCTGGCTTTCGCGCCTAATTTCAGCATTGTAAACAACGAGGATGCAGTGACCACAAGCAGGATTAATCCTTGGATTACAACAACCAAGTCCCGAGGGACATTTACCATCAATTCCATCGATGCCCCCCCACTAGATAGCCCACCAAAAAAGATCGCGGCAAACACGGTTCCTATAGGGTGAAGCCGGCCCATGAGAGCAACAGTCACGCCCGAAAATCCGAAATCGCTGGAAAAACCTCCGATATACCTCCCGTAGCTGCCGATGCTTTCAGTCGCGCCACCTAGACCAGAAATAGCTCCCGCTAATACCATGCTCATAACCGCCATCTTGACGATATTGACTCCACCGTAATGGGCAAACTTACGGTTAAATCCAGTCATATCGGCTTCGAACCCCCACACACTACGTGCATATACCCATACGAAAAATAGTGCCAGAACCAGCCCTAAAATGATCGAAATTGTTAAACCGTACTTTTCGCTGATGTAAGGGAGTCGCGCTGTTTCTGAAACCGCAAGAGTAAAAGCTCGCTCTGCAGAAGAACCGTCTCTGACGTCTTGAAAGTAAGTGTAAACGAGATGGTCAACCAACAAAATTCCGATGTAGTTAAGCATAAGTGTGGAGACGACTTCATCAACTTTTAAATGCGCCCGGAGTATCGCCGGTATCAACGCCCACAAACCTCCAACTAGGAAGCCGGCCAAAAGCGATAAGGGGATATGAAGAAAGCTAGGAAAGAAAGGCGTAAGATAAATACCAAAGAGTGCGCCACCAAGTGCTCCAAAATAAAGTGACCCTTCCATTCCGAGGTAGATAAAACCTGCCCTAAAAGCGACTACGACTGCCATTCCTGTGAAAATAACAGGGCTTGCAGTTCGGAGTGTTCGGGCTATCGCTGGCCAACTTCCGAAAGCTCCTTTAAAAAGCGCTACATATGCTTCAATGGGATTGGCACCGATTAACAGAAGTAGACCTGCACCCACAACGAGGGCAATCAGGATTGCGGCGAGTGACTGAAGAAGGCTCAACAGTGATCCGCGAATATTCGGCCTGCGGACGTAATCGCGAAATGCAACAAGAAGAGCTTGGAAATTGACTGGGGAGGCAGGTTTACTGGAAAGTGGTGTCTTTAGCATGATAACTACTCGTTAGTACTCCCTATCGCACCGGCCATAAGGAGGCCCAAATCACGCTGGTTGGTTTTTTCCGGTAGACGTTCACCAACAATTTTGCCATTGAAAATGACAAGAATCCGGTCGGCCATCCGCATGACCTCGGCAAGGTCCATCGAGACCAGCAGCACGCCAATGCCAGAATCTCGCAGATCGCGTATTCGACCGTAGATAAATTCAGTGGCGCCAATATCAATTCCTCTAGATGGCTGCTCTGCGATTAAACACTGGGTCGTCATCGACATTTCACGAGCCACAATTACTTTCTGAACATTTCCACCAGAAAGACTCATGATCGGAATATCGGGATGATCAACTTTAATATCGTAAGCTTCAATTTCGTCACGTACCCACCCATTGACTACTCGTTTATTAATTGCCAACCAATTGCCAAGGGGGGATTTATTATGGGCAGCCATAATCATGTTTTTAGTAACACTCGACTGCTTGGCACAACCTTCTCCATAACGATCATCAGCAATATGTCCCATCCCAAGTGACCGGATTTTGCTCACCGGTCTATTTGTGATCTCTTTTCCTTTCATCATCACTCTACCGGATGTTATTGGTCTTTGGCCTGAAATCGCTTCCACTAATTCTTCCTGACCATTGTGGGCTACTCCGGCGATTGCGAGGATCTCCCCTTCATATAGCTTGAAAGATATATTACGTGCAGCTGGGAGCTTTCGGTCATCATTGCAGCAAAGATCAGATACATCAAGTACAACTGCCCGCCCCTCAATATATGGCACTCTCGAAAGCCGATCCATGGAAATATCTCGTCCAGTCATTCGTTCTGCAAGTATTTGCTCACTTAATTCGTGCCTATCGAAACGACCAACAACCTCGCCATCTCTCATTACAGTTACCCGATCAGCTGTTGCCATTACCTCGGGCAGCTTGTGGGTGATCATAATAATGGTTGTGCCAGTAGAACACAGTTTTTTTAGAGCACTGAAGAGCTCACCCGTTTCTTGTGGGGTTAGTACGGCAGTCGGTTCATCAAGAATTAAAATTTTTGCTCCACGATAGAGGGTTTTAATAATCTCGACTCTTTGTTGGATCCCTACCGATGTATCTGCTACTACGGCATTTGGGTCCACATCCAGTTTGATTGTTTCGGCAATCGCTCGAACTAGCCTATTGATAGCCTTCTGATCCAACAGGCTTGCATGAGTGGGTTCGTGGCCGAGTACGACATTTTCGCCAATAGTAAAAGATGGCACCAGCATAAAATGCTGGTGGATCATCCCGATTCCCATTTCAATTGCAACTTTCGGGCTTGAGATGTTGACAGGTTGACCGTATAAAAGGATCTGGCCCTCATCAGGCTGGAGCAACCCATATAGCACATTCATCAGAGTTGATTTACCGGCCCCGTTTTCTCCAACGATCACATGGAATTCACCTTGTTGGACGATTAAATCCACTTTGTGATTTGCAACTATCGTATGGTAAAGACCCGGAAATGTTTTTGTTATCCGGTGCATTTCTACGGCTGGCAAGGTCATCTGCGTCACCTCGATTTTGAGAAGCAGGAGGGGTGAGGGACTTTTCCACCCCTCCTACTGATAAGATTTCCCGACCTATTACCTCGGATTACTGACTGTTCTTATTCAGAGGTTGTGGTTTGGGGAGGTACGATTTTACCTGACGCAATGTCTTTCTCTGCCTGTTCTGCAGCTGCTTTGACATCTGCAGGGACGAGTTGTGTAAGAGCTACAGACGGGGCTCCGTCATCTATACCCCAGTTACTGGTTCCACCCTGCCAGGTTCCCATCGCAGAGGCGGTGATATCGTTATAAACTGATAGACCAGGATTTGTCAGCGCTGAACAAATAACGTTATCAGGAGCTTCACTTTTCTGGTCGATATCAACACCTATCGCGTATTTACCCTTCTCTTTCGCAGCCGTGAAGAGGCCTAGTCCAGTTTTGTTAGCAGCATGCATAACGATGTCGTCCCCCTTTTCGTAAAAGGCAAGAGCGATTTCGTGGCCCTTATCTGGGTCAATAAAGGAGCCAGCATATTGGATGTCAAGTTTGATATCAGGCTTGACTGACTTCAAACCAGCCTCAAACCCAGCCAAAAACTTTACAATCCCAGGGCTATTATCGCCGCCGAAGAAACCAACTTGGTTTGATTTGGTCATCATCGCCGCCACAACGCCACAGACATAAGAGCCTTCCTGGACATCATAGAGAATCCCATGAATATTGGGGATATTCGCGTCATTCGGTTCATAGACCATTACATAATGTGTGTTGGGGAAATCAGGGGCTACCGTGTTGAATGCTTCGTGGACAAAGAAGAATGTACTGACAACCACGTTATAGCCCTGTTCGCTGACCTGCCGGATTGTCTGCTCATACTCAGTTGGATTCTTCATCTCGATCAGCTTGACTTCTGAGGCATAACCTTCAGTTTGGGACTTATTTATCCAATTCCATATATCTTCCTCAAATGGGCTGAGCGGTTGGGTAATCAGAAACACTACTTTGACCGGGGTTTTCACTTCACTGGTCGGTGCCACCGCTTCTGTAGCGACTTGTGTCGGAGTGGCCTTGGGTGCGCATGCAACGAGAGTTGCTAACAACAAGACGAACATACATGCTATGCTAAGGATCTTGCGCATTTCTCTCCTGGTCCTTTCTTGGTTTTATGAGTAGCAGATTTTTCTCAAATGAGTAGAAGGTACGGACCGCGATTCCCCGAAGTAACCCTCCTTTCACAATATGTGAGCGATAGTATTAGAATGGAAATCTCTCGACCCTGAGCATTTAAGAATTGCTCCAAACCAATCGGTGGTATTGTCTGTTTGATTCATTCATCTTTACTCATAGGCCCGAGAGTCACTTTCCATTGGATCATGTCAGGCTTTGCCATCATTCGAGTGAATTCAACATGCACCCGATTGCTGGAATAAGCCACTCGCTGAGAAACGATTAGCGGAGAGCCAATGCTTACATGCAAATGCTCCGCTTCAAAAGCATTCGCTGCTGCGGAAGATATAGTTTGCACACCTCCAATGAGGTGGGCACCGATTTTGTCCAGCAGAGCATAAAAACTTCCGCTCTCCAGCGCTTCAACGCATATCTGGTCTTGATTTGGAGCAATTGCTGCTAATGCCACGAATGTATAACCGATCGCAATAGGTTCATCATCAGCCGAAGTGACACGGATAAAGTGGATAACTGGGTCCCCGGGTGTAAGGTGCAACCGGGAAGCGACATCATTATCGGCAAATACCCGATCTAGTTTTAATACCCGGTTTTTTGGAACCATGCCCCGCTTCAACACATCTTGCGAAAGGCTGGTGAGGCTAGGCAGGTAATTGGTAATTTTTGTTTCCGAGACAAAAGTCCCTCTGCCGTGGAGGGTGTAAACAAGCCCCTCAAGGGCGAGTTGTTTGATTGCATTCCGGACAGTTATTCTTGAAACCGACCATGTTTTAATCAGGTCGTTTTCAGAAGGAAGGATATCACCCGGCTGGTATTTGCCTTGGGCTATATCGTTCGCTAGCGAGTCTTTCAGCTTAAGATAAATGGTCGTCATTCATCTCTCCGCGAAAGGAACTAGTATTCTCAAAGAATGGGGTTAACTTATTATCTTATTATAATAAGTTATATTTATTATATTGACTAATTCTAAAAATACAAGAGCATTTTAGATTCGACTGCGTTCGCTAGTTAATCATTAATATTAATTTTTTAATATGTACTTTCGTCAGAACACTGGATTACTGCTCTTCGCTTTATTTAAAAGATCGTTGTCCCCAATAATTGGTGGGATCTAAATTTTCAGATTGGCAAGAAAGAACCCTCCTATCGTGGTTTTAAGAAGCATTTTAAACGCTTGATACCTTATGCCTTGATAAAATATACTTGACGAACCCATGTAAAAGGGCTACTATACGCACATCGATCAACTACCGCTGCGTGCCGGGCAAGCTTGAACCAGCGTTCGCCGGTTTAGCTGAATTGGAGAACCCGCCGCACAAATGGCACGGATTCAGGAACATTACTCATAACCCGGAGGTCAGTGGTTCGAATCCACTCCCCGCTACTAAGACCTGGGAAACCAGGTCTATTTTTTTAAGTGGTTCGAACCCCCAAAAGGGGACAATGTCCACTCCCCG
>Ga0209641_10000188_pt1 | contig 50823 bp, 52 predicted proteins | sample RifCSP16_1_FD_184022 | JGI IMG/M metagenome (GOLD analysis project Ga0209641, IMG submission 184022) | Soil microbial communities from Rifle, Colorado - Rifle CSP2_sed 16_1 (SPAdes) (version 2) | ecosystem: Environmental > Terrestrial > Deep subsurface > Rock core/Sediment | place: Rifle... | reverse complement strand
TTCGACAAAACATAAAAAGACTTGTAGATGAAAAAAAGATCAAGGAAGTATCATATATCGTTCACGCGCATAATATATTTTTTCAGGCACTGGCGACGCGAGGCATAATTGGCTTTATTATCCTGCTGTCTCTGTTCAGTGCCTTGATCGTATGGGGGAAAAAGGAAATGCGGGATCATGGCGGAATAGGAGGCTATATAATCATTTTGAGTACTATGTTGACAATTATCGGGGGGTTGACAGAAGATACGATAGGGATTCACCGCTTTCTCGCTGCGTACTGCTTCACGATGGGACTTGTCGGACCGTATGGTGAAAACGGAGTTGAAGTGAACCGAGAATAACATGGAACGGGCTCTCATTTATTATTGGTATCGCGAGTCAAGATGTTTCTTTTTTTTCAGTTTACTGCTCGCGATGAGGGCTATCATCTCGACAGCCTGAGTCACATAAGCGTGTGCTTCGACATGCCTGAATAGGGCTTGTAGATTAGATTCTTAATTAAACAGTATAGGGGGAATCATGAACCAGCAGATCACAGAATTTGGAGATGAGATGAACTTGTACGATATCTGGATGACTATTGTAAAAAGAAAAAGACTCATAATAGGATTATTTCTTGTTTCTGTCATTTTAACTACGGCTATAAGCTTTCTTATGCCAAAGATTTACAGGGGGGAGGCTGTTTTTACAATTCTATTGTCTGAAGTTAAAGCTAAGGAACTGATTAATGTTATTGGCAAAATGGATAAAAAACAAATACAAATGATCTTTCCAAACACATATCATTTGATTACGGATGTGAAGTTAAGTATCCTTAAAGATTCAAATGATAAAATTCGCGGGATTATTGATGGGAAAAATGTAGTGACTGTCTCTCAGGCCTTTCCGGATTTTGAGAACTATATCAATAACCTCAATTTCATGAAGATGAATCTTCAGATGGAACGAGAGAGACTCACAAAAAGAAATGCTGAACTATCTTCCGTCATAATGTCTTCATCGGAGTTATTTTATGTGTATAAAACGTTGCTCAGGGCGGGCACACCGATTATAAGTTTTAATCTCATAGGGCTGAACAAAGAGATTGCAGATCTAAAAAAAGATAAACAGGAGGTAGAACAATCAATTCAAAAGCTCAGAAGAGGAGCAATAGAAAGGGCGAAACAACTTTATGTCAACAATAATCCCATAAAACCAAAAATAATACCGAATGTCTTTTTTGCAGGGGTCGCAAGTCTTCTCCTGGGAATTTTTCTGGCTTTCTTCCAGAATTATATGGAAACGAACAAAAAAGCCATGGCGAGTAAATAGTTTGCATTACTTTTCTATGGAATGCGACAACGCGTTTCACTGGTTTCAAGTTCATGTGCGCTCAAGTGCTAAACATAAGAAACAGTATGTTGGTGGTTGTAAATAGTGTCCTCGCGAAGAAAGTTGAACATGACATGATTGTTCTCCCGGCGCTTGCGATCGCCGCGATTATCACGGTTGAAATTCTTCAGAAACGTAATGGTGATGAGTCTATAAAAGAATGCAGTTTGTTTCATAAAGCAAATTGCATTGACGCCCAGTTACGTTGCTTGACATATCCTTGAAGTTATGATAATGTTCACGGCATGAACACTGATGCCCCTGATGAGATATCCCTCAAACTCCTCGACGAGCTGACGAGAGGTTCAGTGATATCACAGCGAGCATTGGCGGATAATCTCGGCATTGCATTGGGTCTCGTGAATGCATATATAAAGAGACTTGGCAAAAAAGGATATATCAAGATCACTAACCTTCCTCGTAACAGGATAAAATATATCGTCACTCCAAAAGGCTTCGCTGAAAAAGCAAAACTCGCGTATGACTACCTGCATCACTCAATAAATTACTTCAGAGAAGTTCGAAAAAAGATCGAACATGCCTATGCTGTAATGATGGCGTCCGGCGTTCGGAATGTCCTATTGTGGGGCGACGGCGAAATTGCCGAGCTCTGCTTTATATCCGCGCGAGGTCTTCCCATCACCATTGTCGGCGTTATCGGCGAAAAAGATATAGAGAACGGATTCTTCGGGCATCATGTTTATTCCGTTGATGCTGCACGGAACGTACAGTACGATGCCGTGCTGGTTTCTTCCCTGGACATGCACGATAAGATCATGAAAGCGACGGATCAAAACATAAATACGAAGGATATTTACTATCTGCAATGATATGGAAATAGTCGAGCGCGGTTCGGAACAGCAATGGTATGCCGTCCATGTAAGATCACGCCATGAAATTAAAGTGGTGGAGAGATTGACTCAGGCAGGCAAAGAAGTATTTTTACCGACGGTCGAAAGACAGAGAACGTGGAAAGACAGGAAGAAAACGGTGGCGTTTCCTCTTTTTCCCGGATATCTCTTTGTCTCCATCACCAGGCATATTAATGACAGATTATCTATTTTAAAGACGCAAGGCGTTGTGAGGTTTCTCGGCGCCATTACCGGAGAGCCGGAGCCGGTGCCTGAAGAGCAGATAATTTCGCTGAAAAGACTCGTTGCAAGTAAAGAAGAACTGGACCCTTATCCATATTTGAAAGAGGGCCGGCGGGTCAGAGTTAAATCAGGCCCTCTTGCAGGTGTCGAGGGTATCCTGGCACAAAAAAAGGACAACCACATGCTTGTCCTTTCGGTGGATATTCTTCAGCAGGGCGTAAGTGTCAAGATAGAAGCGTCTGAAGTGGAACCGATTTAGAAGTGGAAGCTCGTAGCTCATAGATAGTTTTTACAATCAGCTATCAGCCATGAGCAAACAGCTAAGAGTTATATGAGCTATGGGCCATTACCTAACAGCTATCGGACTTACGGCCGATGTAACTGAGAGGGCGGAGCTGTATCTAAATAGTTCCTGGTTCACAAGAAGAAATACTTGGTCATCCTCACCGCCCGGACTGGCTATTCAATTTGTTGGGCTATAACCAATCACGCTGGCGATGGAATTAGTTACAGATACGGCCAGTACAGAGTATGTCATATGGTGGCATACTATGAATTACATTGTTCTGATTAATAAAAAATGTGATGCCCTTATGATGCTCATACGCTATACAGATCAGGTTTCTGGGAATCAAGAGGATAAGCTGCTTTGAAAAATATTCAACTTATAGTGTATGATTTCGACGGCGTTATGACGGACAATAGAGTAATTCTCAGGGAAGACGGTCTTGAGAGCGTAGTTGTCAATCGTTCAGATGGATTGGCAATAGGCATAATAAAAAGCATGGGAATTCCACAGATGATACTGTCAAAGGAACAAAATAAGGTTTTAGAAGCAAGGGCTCGTAAACTGGGCATTCCCGTGCTACAAGGTATTGATAACAAAAAAGAGACATTGATAGAATGTTGCAGAAATAAAAATATATTCCTATCTAATGTAGTCTATATTGGAAACGATATCAACGATGTTGATGTAATGCGAATTGTCGGGTATCCTATTTGCCCGCAAGACGCATATCCCGAAGCCAGAGCCGTATCAAAAATTGTTATACCTATCAATGGCGGCAGCGGTGTTGTTAGAGGATTATTGAATTACATCGAAAAAAGCGAGGACGCATAATTATTATGACTGAAATAAAGAATCCCAATAAGTATTTGGGTAATGAGCTTGAATATATTAAAAAAGTTCTTGAAGGCGAATCCTGGTCTGCCACAGGCGGCAGTTGGGCAAATGGCCTAGAGCACGCTTTTGCTAAAAAGATCGGCACAAAGTATGCTGTTGCCTTTAATTCTGGTACATCAACATTGCACGCTGCCCTTGAGACTGCCGGTGTCGGACCGGGCGATGATGTTATATCTCCAGCGATAACAGTAATCATGGATACCACCGCTACTTTACACGCAAATGCCGTGCCCGTGTACGTCGATGTTAATCCGAAAACCTTTACGATGGATCCCGATGATCTTGCCAAAAAGATAACACCAAGGACAAAAGCAATTATCACGGTCGCCATTTACGGTCTCTCCCCGGACATGGATCCTATCATGAAACTGGCACGGAAGCATAATATTCCGGTTATAGAAGACAATGCTCAGGCGGTGCTCAGTTACTATAAGGGGCGTATGCTGGGAACCATCGGTGATATGGCAAGTTTCAGCTTTGAGAACACGAAACACATCTCCTGTGGCGAGGGCGGGATGATTATTACTGATAATGAGAGCTATGCCGAGATGGTTAGAAAGATAGGTGGTCACGGTTTTAAGAACCTTCGAGCCGAAGAGGGGCGGATCAGACTAAACCAAGATATTTTTCAAAACCCGCACTATAAACGGCACGATATTTTGGGCTGGAACTACAGGCTTTCAGAGTTCAACGCGGCGGTTGCCTTCGCCCAACTCGAACGAGTCGATGCGTTGGTCGATCTACGCATAAAGTCAGCGAACATTTTCATCGAGGCAATGAAAACCTGCAATTTTCTTATACCCCAAGAACTCCCAATGGGTTATGTGAATTCCTACTATACTCTCGGTGTTATTTACGAAGGGAAGGAAAGTATCGGTGTTTCCTGGGAAGATTTCAGGAAAGCCTATATCGCGGCGGGTGGTGATGGTGTCTATAGTGCCTGGAGCGTGCCATACATGGAACCTATGGTCGCAAATCGCCAATTTGCAAGGCGTTGCCCCTGGATATATGATAAAGTCAGCTATCCTCAGGGACTTTGCCCTGTCGCGGAAAAAATTCAGCCGAAAATCATGCAGTTTAAGACCAACTATCGTGATGTAGAACTTGCAAAAAGGAAAGCCGATATCTTAGGAAAAGTCATTAAGAACTTTTCCTCACGATGATATTATATCTGGGATCAGAAGGTGAAAGCCGTGTTTGACGTTGCTTTTTATATGAAGGTGGTCGAACTTAAGAAACAACTCGCCCGTGGCGAATTACAGGATAAACAGCTTGTGCTATACAAACTTAACGAATACCGTAACAAGAAACCGGTAATTTACAATATTGAAACAACGAATGCCTGCAACATGAAATGCAAGATGTGCCCTCGCACGACGATGATGACTCGTTCAGTTGAAACAATGGATAATAAACTGTTCCAGCGGATTGTCGATCAGATCGAACCCCACTCGCCGGAGCTATGGAATAAGTGGGAACATTTTGTCGAAAAAGAGTATGGAATTCCCCAGAATTCTATGAACGAAAATCATTTTTTTCTCTACATTATTCCTCGCGTCATACAGTTGCACGGATATGGAGATCCGTTGCTCGATAGGAATATGGCCGACCATGTAGCGCTGCTAACGTCTAAGAGCATCCCATCGTATTTTAGCTGCAATCCCGCCAACATCAATGTCGATATGACAATAAAAATGTTTAAAAATGGGCTTGATTATATAAAATATTCTATCGAGAGCGTAAGCGATGAGAGCCATAAACAAATACGTGGTGAGGCCTCCAATTTTACCGAGAGCTATAAAAAAATAGTTAAGCTCCTCAAAATAAAAAGTGAAGAGAAATACAAAGCAACCGTAATTATCACGATGTTAGATCTTAATCGATCTAATCAGAATGAGGAATATTCAAAACTGAAGAATGCCTTCGATGGGCTCGATGTTTACCTATATCTTAAGAGCGAGGACCAGCAATGGTACCGTAAAGATTTCCATGGAACGTGTTCTGTTCACTGGTCGGAATTTTGTAAACATCCTTGGATGTCTATGACCATTAAATCAAACGGAGAGGTGGCAATGTGCATGGAGGATTTTAATAATGAAATTATTCTAGGAAATGCTGAAAAAGACACACTTTATAATATATGGAATGGCGAGAAATATATGAAGTTCAGAGAAGATCATCTCAGCTTAACGTCGGGCCTAAAATGTATTGAGCGGTGTGATATGAAATTAATAGGGCATTACTATGAGTAAAGTCCTTTTTGTATATCCAAATAGTGAGGGTTACCCTATTATCCCTCTTGCGATAAGCATGTTATCAGGCGTTCTAAAATACCATAAACATGAAGTAGATTTATTTGATGTTACTTTTATGGTTCCTGAAAGATTGGATCATAAGGCAAGAGAAAGAACCGGTGTTGTTCAAAAGGTTGATGTAGAAAAAGTATGGGGAGTAGGAGATAAATGTGACATTCCCCGTGAATTCAGGCAAAAACTGATGTTATTTAAGCCGGATTTTATCGCATTTTCTATTGTTGAAAATAATTATGGAATGGCCAAATATCTTTTTAAAGTTGCTAAGGAAATTACTAAAACCCCAATTCTTGTTGGAGGAATATTGCCGACTGTAGCTCCGGAGTTCTTTATCGATGATGACAATGTTGACATGCTATGCATTGGCGAGGGAGAGCATGCGATTTTAGAGTTAGCCAATAGACATGATCGACGTGAAAACATTGTGAATATACCCAATCTTGTTGTTAAAAATAACGGAGTAGTACACAGAAATAAGCTTTCTGGTTATTATGACTGGGAACCCTTGATATTTCAGGACTGGGAGATTTTTGATGCAAGGCACCTTTCCAAACCCTTTATGGGGAGACTATGGAAGACCGGTTTTTTTGAAATGTCTAGAGGCTGTCCCTTTAATTGTGCATATTGTGCTAATCATATTTATCAAAAAATATTCACATCGTTAGGCAAATATAATAGACAAAAATCGATAGAATCGGTAATGCAAGAGATAGAACAGATGAAAGCGAAATACTCTTTGGAACTTATATTTTTTAATGATGAAAATCTTTTGACTATGGGAAATGATAGATTTGAGGAATTCTGCAAAAAATATAAAGAAAGGATAGCATTGCCTTTTTTCATTCAAACCAGAGCGGATAGTCTGCTTGATGAGGAAAGAGTTAGAATGCTTTCGGATCTGGGTTGTATAACAATTGGTATTGGTGTTGAATCTGGAAGTGAAGAAATAAGGAAAAAAGTTTTGAACAAACATATCCCGAATTCGGTATTTGAAAAAGCGTTTGAAAATTGCCGGAAGTTCAATATCCGAACTACGGCGTATCTAATGATGGGATTACCATTTGAAACAGAGGCAAATATTTTAGAAACGGTTAATTTTTGCAGGAAAATAAAAACTGACAGTATTGCAATATCAATCTTTGCACCATATCATGGTACTAAGTTACATAAAATTTGTGTGGATAACAGTTTCATAGAAGATAGATACTATGATGAGATTTCTGTTAATTATTCATCTATTTTGAAAATGCCTCAGATTAGCAGAGAAAAAATTGAAGAATTGTACTATAAGATTAACGACATGGTTTTTAGTTGATGATTATGTAATATGTTTTCACGAAGGAGGATTAGATGGCTAAAAAAACGATTCAATTAAATGGCTGTACTGTCGGCGAAGAATCCCCGGTTTATATGATTGCTGAAATAGGGCTGAACCACAATGGCGATATTCAGATTGCAAAAAAGCTCATGGATGCAGCTTTTTCAACCAACTGGAATTGTGTTAAATTTCAGAAAAGAACGCCTGAGTTGTGTGTCCCAGAACACCAAAAAAATGTAATGCGCGATACACCTTGGGGAAAGATATCTTATCTTGAATATCGCTATAAGGTCGAGTTTGAGAAGGAGCAATATGACTATATCGATAAGTACTGCAAAAAAAAGCCCATTGCTTGGACTGCCTCCATATGGGATCTGAAAAGCGCAGAATTTCTTATGGGTTATGATGTTCCGTTTATCAAGATACCATCGGCCAAACTAACGGAGCATGAGTATATCGTTGAGGTTTCTAAATCGGGCAAACCTGTAATACTCTCAACCGGCATGAGCACTCTTGAGGAGATTGACGCTGCCGTGAACGTGCTCGAAAAACATGCGAAGGGCGGTTATGCACTGATGCATACGAATTCTGCCTACCCTGCGCCCCTGGAGGATCTCAACCTTCGCCTTATCCCTTTTCTCAAGAAGCGGTACAATTGCATAATTGGCTACAGCGGACACGAGTACGACCTCGAACCTACGGTTATCGCCGTCTCGCTCGGCGCGAGCCTTGTAGAGAGGCACGTGACACTCAACCATGGGATGTGGGGCTCAGACCATTTTGCAAGTCTTGAAGTGCATGGCATGGACCTGCTACTGAAGAGGATAAAGAACATCGAGGTCATCCTGGGCGATGGTGTCAAGAGGCTCTCGGAAAAGGAAATCGAAGTCAGAAAGAAGCTAAGGGGATACTGAGCCAATGAAAAGCGCAATATTCATAACTGTCAGGACCGACTCCAGCAGGCTTCCAAACAAGGCCGTACTGCCTATTCTAGGCAAACCAACCATAGAAATGGTAATCCTCAGGGCGAAGCTTGTCAGAAATGCAGATGCTGTCATAGTTTGCACGACAGAGCGTTCTATCGACGACGGCATTGTGCAGATCGCCGACCGGTGTGGAGTCCCGCATTTCCGAGGCAGCCTCGACGATAAGCTTGTCCGTTGGTTGGGCGCAGCAAGAAAATTCGAAATAGATTGCTTTGTGACCATGGACGGCGATGACCTTTTGTGCGATCCTGAGTTAATGGCAATGGGAATAGAACAGCTCAAATCGGATAGTGTGGATTTTATTGAGGCGCCACAAGACCTCATTTGTGGGTCTTTTACCTACAGTATTAGAACATCTGCACTTGAAAAAGTTTGCAATATTAAAGACACCGCTGACACTGAGATGATGTGGGTCTATTTCAAGGACACAGGCCTTTTCGAAGTGACAACTCTCAAAGTGAGCGATACTATCTTTTATGCACGGGACATTCGTATGACACTTGATTATGAGGAAGACCTTGCTTTTTTTAACGCAATTTTTAAATACTTCAATTGCTTTAACAACGATATTCCGCTCAAAGAGATCATACCATACCTTAAGACGCATCCTGAGATCGCGCAGTTGAATGCTTTTCGCCATAATGATTGGGCTTCAAATCAGCAAAAGAAGACAAAACTTATTTTAAAAAAAGTATCGTGATAACAGGGCTTGGATTTAAGAATGCGTTTTGTAAAATATAATCATTACTATTGATTAAGAGGACTTCATAAAATCAATATGACTATCAAACGGGCGATATTAATAGGATTCGGTCATCACGGCCGAGGTAGATTATTCAAATCTTTGCTTAACCTTGAACAGATTGAGCGTATTATTATTTATGACACTAATGGCAAATCCATAGATCTTATGGAACAGAAAAATTACAGCAAAAGCATCGAGACATCGACATCGCTTGATTTTCTTTATCGAAATATTGGACCTGACGCGTTTGTTGTAATAGGCACCACATCCAAGGATCACTTGGAATTATTCAAAAACGTCGTACAGAGAGGTGTAAGATACATATATATAGAGAAGCCTCTTGCCCAGTCGCTGGCGGATTCCTACGAAATCGCCGATCTTGCCAAGATGTACGATGTTAAGGTTGCAGTGGGCTTCTTCAATGACTTCATTCCATTGACGAATCAGATTAAAACTCTTGAAAAGGAATGCGGGCTGGGCTCACTGATCAAAGTGTCATCTGAAGGCGGATCTGTCTGCCTCAGTACCAGTGGTGTGCATGTTATTGACCTTGCAGGTCTCCTGTTCGGTGTGCCTCCCAAAGAGGTATACGGAAAGATTACCGCCCGGACTAAAAACCCTCGAGGTGCGGAATATTTTACTTTTGGTGGTTTTATTCATGCTCTCTACGAAGGGGATAGAGAACTGTTGCTGAGTTACAACAACAAATCAATAGTCTCCTATGACATTACACTCTATTATGAGTATGGGTTGGTCAAAGCATATTACGATGACGAGTTTATCACCGTATACGGGTTTCGAGAGGATTACGCCGAGCGGCCCAAGTACCGACATGCAAATCCGGTGGTTGTGAAGAAAGTTTCAAACACCTATGACTTTAATAGATTGTTCGATGTGATTTTCAATAATCTTTTGAGCGAAGGATTATATTGCGGCATTGATAGAACACTGAATAATATGCAAGTCCTGGTCGGTGCCATGATCAGCGATTCAAAAGGTATGTCTATGTCCTTACCTATCGGGCGTGAGCATGAAAGTTTCGCGGATCGATTCCCAATTACCTGATTTCAGTTCACATGGACTGAATGTGGGACTGATCGGTTGCGGTAGCATAGCACGCTTTCATGCCGATGTCCTCAGGGCCGTAGGTATTTCCGTCCAAGCGGTTTGTTCATCTCCCGCATCCAAGCGCATATCCTCCTTCGCGGAGGAATACTTCATCCCTCGTGTCTATAAGACATGGCACCAGATGATGGATAAGGAAAGCCTATCCGCCGTTTTTGTACTTGCTCCATGGGATCTAATCGATGGCATGCTGTTGCCTCTCTTGGAGTTCAAAACGCCGGTCTTTTTCGAAAAACCCGTTGCATTGGTTCCTGAGCACATCGAAGAGGCACTTAAGACATACCCTAATATGATCGATAGGGTCCAGATAGGATATAATCGGCGATTCTATGATTTCATTCCAATCATCAAGACGTTACTGGCAGACCGTGTGATCAAGGCCATTGAAATACATATTCCCGAGTCATCAGCAGGTATTGTCAATGAAAACCTCGTGAATAATCTGTTTCTTCAGAATTCATCTCATGTTATTGATCTTCTCTTGTTCTTGCTTGACTTTCCGGTAGTATCGATGATGGAGATCAAACGACATATCAACTCACAAGGGCTCGCAAACGGTTATAACGGCCTATTGATGATAAATGGCGGTATTCCCGTTCACCTGGTTGCCTGCTGGAATAGCCCTTCAAACTTCGGTCTAAAGTTCCATTGCGACGGATTGCTAATAGAATTATTACCCATAGAAACGGCCAGAATCTATGATGGTTTCGAAGTCATCGAGCCGACGCGTGAAAATCCTATCCGGCGATATAAGCCTCACGTCAGCCGCGAGTTTTTCATAGACCCTCTCTCCGCGAAATTCAAACCGGGCTTTCTGAAACAGACTTTGAATTTTATCGATACCTGTGTTCTGGGCATACGACCAAACATTATTGGTGCGAACTTACCTTCGTCGCTAAAAGTAACTAAATTATGCCGCGAGGTTATGACTGGCTGTGCCTGATTCAGCCTGCGAGACATGTCGTTATTGTGGCAGCATCCTGATTTTGAATGGAGATCATTGCAGCGATAATTCGGAAATACTCGTTGGTTCTTGTCCGACGTGCGGACTGACCCAACTTGCCACATTCGGCCATATATCAGGCGACCATTACAAGGCAGACACCTATTTCCCCTTGGACCTTGAGGCATGGCGTCAGCGGGAGCAGCCATGGAACACCAAGAGAGTCCAAAAGCTTTTGGGACATATACGTGATATAGGTAACATGAGAGTACTTGATTACGGATGCGGTTCGGGAGGTTTTCTGTATCAGGCTCGAGAGCGGGTGCACAACCTTATCGGTTTCGACCTGAGCAGTCGCATATGCAATGAACACCGTAAGGCAGGGTTTGAATGTTACGATAAACTTATGGATGTTCCAAAAGACATAGAGGTGATAGTTCTTTTTCATGTCCTTGAGCACATCCACGCACCCTGGGACCTTCTCTCCGACCTGCGCACACGCTTCAGGTCTTGCAGACATTTCGTGATCGAAGTCCCGAATAATGATGAGGCACTACTTAGCATTTTTACATCAGACTCTTATCGAAGCCACCATTATAGTACAGAGCACCTCTATTACTTCACGCCGGTGACATTACGTAAAGTTGTGGTTCGCGCAGGGCTCATGCCGATTATCGAAACGCAACTTCAACGGTATACGCTGGCCAACACTTTTGGCTGGCTCCGTCATAATGCCGGCGGAAGCCAGAATGTGTGGACATGTTTCAACGATGAGCAATTGAATAACAAGTACGAGCGGGTTCTCGTTGAACAGGGAGCAGCAGACTCCATCTTCTTTATCTGTACTGTCACAAGCTAAGTTTATCGATGTTGTTCAACTCATAGAGGAGCTGTATCCAAAACGAGGCAGAAGACCACGTGGCGTAAGCCCGTGGGTATCTACTTCAAGATATCAGGTGTCCGGACAAAAAGGAGGATAGACCAGATGAATCTTATCAATGCTAGAATAAAACAAACGATAAAGAACATAGCTTTGGGTTTATCGGTGGCTATTTTCTTTTTTCTCTGTGTGGAAATCAGCCTCAGAACATTACTGCCTTTTCCTATTTCTCCTCGACCAACTTATGAGGTCTCTGATACCATGGACTTTTTTCATAAACGTAATTCTGTGAGCTATGAAACATCTCCATTCAGAGAGTTCAAGCCGGTAAAACTTGAATACAATAAGTATGGTTTTAGGGGAACCCATGAGAAAATAGCTGAAAGTATGGAGTTTATTTATATATTGGGCGATTCCTACATTGAAGCAAGACAAGTTCCATTCGAAGACACCATATCTGAAATACTTAATTCAAAACTCATGATCCAAGATAAATTTTTCATTAATGCAGGATGTAGCAATTACGGGATTTTAAATCAATATTGGCTGTTGAAGTATCATATCCTTAACCTTCAGCCTAAGCCGTCGAGAATATTATCGTTTTTTTGTTTTAATGATTATACCGATGATTTTAAGTATTATTATGGTAAGGACAATTTCGATATGAACAAAATTCCAGAAAAAAGTGCGCACCTCAGAACGGGAAATACGATCGACGAGTGGCTACAACTCAATATTGCAACATATGCATACTTGAGACATTTATATGAACCCTTCAAGCTACGCAAAACAATTCAAGTGAGTATAGTAGCTGGTCATCCGAGGCTTGTCAATATAGCTGATGAAGACTTAGCTCCACAAGAAAAGTACTTGTTTCTGCAAACTCATAAGGCTTTATTGGAAATATCTAATCTGTGCAACAGAAATAAAATCAGAATGACTGTTTTTATCATTCCGTATCCTCCTCAGGTGGATCGCGATGAATGGAAATTCGGTAAAGTAATTTGGGGAGGGGGTTATCAGGAGCATGAATCGGATCAAGCTACGTTTTATCAAGATCGATTGCTGACTTTTTGTCGCTCTAATAAAATAGAATGTGTTGACTTGTTGGGAATATTCAAATCTGAAACGAAGAAAGGGAAGATCTATTTTGATTATGATGGTCACTTTACACCGCACGGCCAAAAGGTTATTGCGCAATTGATCAGCGATCATTTGAAAGATGAGAAGTAGAACTACCCCTAAACATTTATAATGACATGAGGGTATTAATATTAACAGTAGTAATCGCCTCGTAAACAAGGGTAAACAGTGAAAAAATCCATCCGTCAATATTGTGAAATGGAGTAACAGATGAATAAGATCTATACAATCGATCAAGAGCGAGATACGGGGCTTGCCTTTGTTCTTTTATCCCTCATTATAATTAATTTTACAAATTCTTATAGGTTGTTACCTTTGCCGATAGCGCTTCTCATAATAACTATGACCTGTCCCGTCTTTTTCAAACCATTTGTTAGGTTGTGGTTTGGTTTATCTCATCTTATTGGTACTGTTATGTCAAAAATTATTCTGGTGATAATTTTTTTTGTTATTGTCACTCCAGTTGGGATGGTTCGTAGGGTTTTCGGCGCAGATCCGATGCGATTAAAAAGATGGAAAAAGAATGATGGATCCATTTTTAGAATACGGAATAGTAAAATGGTGGCAAAAGATTTAGAACAACCCTATTAATGTTGGGATACAAGGAGACATTGTATGAGTTTTGTGAGAGATTTGTGGGGATTCATGAAGGTGCGGAAGAAGTACTGGTTATTACCAGTCATTATAGTACTGCTTTTGTTTGGCATCCTCATTGTACTTACGAGTGGTTCGGCCATCGGACCATTCATATATACACTTTTTTAAATGATATATGTACAAATCAATTCTCGGTATTTCTGCTTTTTACCATGACAGTGCCGCAGCTTTGCTGGTCGATGGTAAGATTATAGCCGCTGCGCAAGAGGAACGTTTCACGCGGAAAAAACACGATTTTTCTTTTCCCGTAAACGCAATTAACTATGTTTTGGCAGAAGGTGGGCTTGATGTCGGCGAGCTTACGGCTATAGCCTACTACGAGAAGCCATACATAAAGTTTGAACGTCTTCTTGAGACGTATCATGCCTTTGCTCCGCGAGGCATTGTTAGCTTCTTGTCGGCAATGCCGGTATGGATAAAAGAAAAAATTTTTATTCGGAAGATGATCGAAGACGGGCTGCGTGATATTGATCTTAAGAGACAAAAGACGTATTTCCCCGAGCACCATCTCTCACATGCTGCGAGCGCATTTTATCCGTCTCCATTTGAAAATGCGGCAATTCTAACAGTTGACGGTGTAGGAGAGTGGGCAACAACCACAATTGGATATGGTAATGGCAAGGATATTACCATCCTTAGAGAACTTGACTTCCCTCATTCCCTTGGACTTCTATATTCGGCATTTACCCAATATTGTGGGTTCAAGGTCAATAGTGGAGAATACAAACTAATGGGGCTTGCGCCCTATGGTAATTCTCACGCACAGGAAACAAGAAGGATGATTCAGTTGATACTCGATGAGATTGTAGATCTCCGTGAGGATGGCTCTTTTCTCCTTAACATAGACTACTTTGACTATGCAACCGGTTTAAGGATGTGCAATGAGAATCTCTGGAATAATTTGTTTGGTGTTAAAAAGAGGGAGCCCGAATCTGAATTAACACAGTCTCATATGAATATGGCTCTTGCAATACAATCAGTAACAGAAAAGATTATGATGCGCCTTGGAAATACTGCAAAACAGCTTACAGGCAGTCCTTATCTGGTACTGGCAGGTGGTGTTGCTCTCAATTGTGTAGCGAATGGTAAACTCCTTAGAAGCGGTCTTTTTGAAAATATCTGGATACAGCCGGCAGCTGGCGATGCAGGAGGAGCCCTCGGGGCTGCTCTTGCAGTATGGCATATATCGATGGGACATGAGAGGAATTGCTCTGGAACGGATTCCATGAAAGGTGCCTACATAGGACCTGAATTTTCTGACGCTGACATTGCAAAGATTGCCAAGAAAAACGAAGCCCCTTATCAATATTATCCTGATTTCGATGCATTATGTCGTGATGTTTCTCGGCTTCTTGCTGATGGCAATGCTGTGGGCTGGTTTCAGGGCAGGATGGAATATGGCCCCAGGGCCCTTGGCAATCGGAGCATTCTCGGTGACTCAAGGAATCCTGAAATGCAGAAGAAGATGAACCTAAAAATTAAGTATCGTGAGAGTTTTAGACCTTTTGCTCCGTCAGTGCTTTCTGAGGAGATCGAAACATACTTTGGACTCGACAGACCATCACCATATATGCTTCTTGTGGCCCCTGTTCTTGAGCAGCGTCGGAATCCCCTGCCTGAAGGCTATGAAAAGCTTCCGCTTCATGATCGGCTTTATTATTTGCGTTCTGATATCCCAGCAATTACTCATGTTGATTACTCGGCAAGAATACAATCTGTCGATAAGAGTACAAACTATAGGTACTGGCAACTGATTCAGACATTCAAGCATCAGACCGGATACGGTGTCATTGTTAATACGAGCTTCAATGTCCGTGGAGAACCGATAGTCTGTTCTCCGGAAGACGCATATAGGTGTTTTATGAGAACAGAGATGGATTATCTGGTAATGGGGAATTACATTTTCGATAAAGTTGCTCAACCAGAATGGAAAGAGGTAGAAAACCGGCGAGATCAATATGGGCGCGATTAAGTTTAGTCCGAAAGACATGAAGAATATCTGGAAAATTTAAGTAAATATGAGGTGATATGCTCGAAAAAATAGCCGTTATGAATTTAGCTGGAGGATATTGAACGAGATTAAGCTCAATAGTCGCAAATTGTCCTAAAGTGTTAGCTGATGTAAATGGACTGATATGGAAACTTTAATAAAAAACCGAATAAAAGAGACGATTGATAATTTAAACGAACTATTGCTTGATGAAACAGCGACTAAACTTATAGCCGATACGGCCCATTTAATCGTTGAATCTATAAAATCAGGCAACAAGCTTATGATTTGTGGAAACGGTGGCAGTGCCGCTGATGCACAGCATGTTGCAGGTGAATTTGTATGCAGGTTTTATAGGAATAGGGAGCCGCTGCCTGCAATTGCCTTAGCTACAGACACATCCGTTTTAACCTCAATCTCTAATGATTATTCTTATGATGATGTATTTAGCCGTCAAGTGACAGCACTGGGGAAAAATGGCGATATCCTTCTGGGCATAAGTACGAGCGGTGCATCAAAAAATGTTCTCAAGGCCTTCAATATTGCAAGAGAAAAGGGCATCAAAACAGTTCTCCTAACAGGAAGTATTGAAAAGGTGATAGCCCAATTCAGCGATATAGTCATAAAAACCCCATCAGCAGATACTCCTCGAATCCAGGAAATGCATCTTATCATTGAGCATATTATTTGTGAAATTGTTGAAATGGAGCTTTGTGGTTAACATTAAAGCCGTTTTCGTTGACCGTGATGGAACTATCAATGTCGAAAAAGGGTATGTTTACAAGATTGAAGACTTTGAACTGATCACCGGGTCCCTTGAAGCGCTCAAACTTCTCACGCAACACGGCATTAAAATTTACTTAATTACTAACCAAGCAGGCATAGCCAAGGGCTTTTACACTGAGGGAGACTTTGGTAAATTAACCGATTTTATGACTCATCAATTTCATATAGAGGGTGTAAAATTAGATAAAGTCTTATACTGCCCTCATCACCCCGAAGGCATTATCCCCGAATATTCCCTTAAGTGTAATTGTAGAAAACCTGGTACTGAGTTGGTCGAAATCATATTGAAGCAGGAAGGGTTTCAGCCCTCAGAGGTCGCATTGATTGGTGATAAAAACTCCGATATTGAAGTAGGTACTAAATTAGGTATAAGGACATATTTAGTATTAACCGGATATGGATTGGAACATCGAGTGAATACAAAGGCATCCTACATTAAAAAGGACCTTTATGCAGCTGTACAACATCTTATGAAATAGGGTCGTAAGAAATGTCATCTGAAAAAATTGATGTTATCATCCTGGCTGGCGGACTTGGGACAAGGCTGAAAAGTATCCTTCCTGACCTGCCCAAAGCACTTTCTCCAGTTAACGGCAGGCCTTTTCTTGACTATCTTCTGGCTTTTTTAGAAGAATCCGGTCAGGTGAATAACGTGATACTTGCCCTTGGCAATATGGCGGATCAAATAATAGCAAAGTATGGTAACGGACACGAATACAATTTCGAGATCCTATTCTCACAGGAAGAAACGCTCTTAGGAACAGGTGGGGCAATCAAAAAGGCTCTGCAGTATTCAACAACAGATGACATTATGGTCCTGAATGGCGATTCCTACGTAGATGTTTGCGTAAGAGATGTAATGGCCTTTCACAGAGCGAAAAACGCCTCAATGACAATTGTTGTAAGGAAAATTGAAAATCCCGGTAGGTATGGACTCGTTGAATTCGATAATAATTATAGAATCACATCTTTTAATGAGAAACTGACGAATCCCATAGAGGGACATATCAACGCAGGGGTATATTTGTTTAAAAAGGAGATTTTTAATAGCATCGAAGAAAACAAAACACTATCCCTTGAAAAGAAGCTTATATCATCATTTATTAATAATAGAGGCGTATACGGTTTTGTTACTCATGGAAAATTCATTGACATTGGCATTCCTGAAACATATCTTATTGCTGACAAATTCTTCAAAAAGGAATCAGGGCATAAACCTAAAACAGCCCAATAAGATCGAAAGGAATGTATGACTACTAATGCTTTGATTACCGGCATAACAGGCATGGTTGGCTCCCATTTAGCAGATTTTCTTCTCGAAAATACAGATTGGGATATATATGGCATGTGCCGTTGGCGTAGCCCATTAGACAATGTCGAACATCTTCTTGATAGAGCTAATAAGAAAGATCGTGTGTATTTTACACATGCTGATTTGTGCGATTATATTTCATTACAGAACGCTGTTGAAGAAAGTCGACCGGATTATGTCTTTCACCTGGCTGCTCAGAGCTATCCAGCGACGAGTTTCACATCGCCTATACAAACCCTGGATACAAACATCCTTGGGACTGAGAGACTGCTTGAGTCCCTGAGAAAGTGTAAAGGGATAGACCCTGTTATTCATGTCTGCTCGTCGTCTGAAGTGTTTGGACGCGTTCCGAGGGAAAAACTTCCTATCAATGAAGAGTGTTCTTTCCATCCGGCCTCACCGTATGCAATTTCAAAGACCGGCACCGATCTCGTTGGAAGGTTCCACGCAGAGGCATACGGTCAGAAAGTTCTTGTTACAAGAATGTTTACCCACACAGGCCCAAGAAGAGGTGATGTGTTTGCCGAGTCCACTTTTGCTAAACAGATCGCAATGATAGAGAAAGATTTAATTCCTCCAGTTGTAAAAACAGGAAATTTAAACTCTATGCGCACCTGGTCTGATGTGAGGGATGCTGTACGGGCCTATTATATGCTGGTTACTGTAAACCCTACCTCTGGAGCTTATTATAATATTGGTGGTACATTTTCATGCACTGTTGGAGATATGCTTAACCATTTGATATCTATTTCCACTCACAAATATTTGATTAGAGTTGAGACTGAAGAGACGAGACTCCGTCCTTTAGATGCTGATCTGCAAGTTCCGGACACCACAAAATTCAAGACGCATACTGGATGGGATGCGCAAATTCCCTTCGAAAAAACTATGCGAGATTTGCTTGATTATTGGCGTGAACGGGTTAAATACGGGAAAGTGTTCTTGAATAGATAATTATGCCTACTATAAACGATCCAAGATTAACAATTCCGCAGTGTCATTCTTTGCAGCCAGTCAAGACTGTTTATGTAAATCCGTGGTTCTCAGTAAAAAACAGAGGAGGATATTTTACAGTTGAAGATAATACGTCTCAGGTGCAAATATTGCCAATAGTTGAAAACAAGTCCATTGTAATGGTGCGTGTCTATAGGCCGGTGATAGCAGATAATACGCTGGAATTACCTGCGGGTGGAATAAGTAACCAAGATGAGCTACCTGTTGCAGCTGCCGCCCGGGAATTTCGTGAGGAAACCGGGATTTCGATTTCCGATCTTAAGAGGTTCCAAAAGTTGCCCCCTCTTATACATACGACCCGGAGCCCGGTTCTACCCTATGTTTTCCAAATACACATTAATAAAAAAGAATACGATTTGAGAAAAGATCATGATCATGAAATTTCAAGTGTTGAGTGTTTTTCTTATAAAGACATACTTAAAAAAATTGAACAAGGAGAAATTTGTATCGGTCCTCAAATTGCCGTCATAGCCAGGTATTTTATATGCAACAAAATTATAAAATAATCACAGTAACGATTGCAGGATTATTAACGTAATAAAGAGAACCGGTTGAAAAATAAATTCTATGAACGATGTCAACTAATAATTTTAATAGTACAATTATGTCGTCTAGTGACGCTGTTAATAAGCCCTGTGGAGGTAGAATGATATCACCCTGTAGAAATATCCGGAAGAATATATTAAATATTGCTAAATCGAGCGGACACGGACACATACCAACATGTTATTCTGTGGTAGAGATTATTTACGCCATATATAGCTCGATCAAACATGATCCCGTAAATCCGCGATGGGAAGGAAGAGACATTTTTATCCTTAGTAAAGGCCATGCTGCCCTTGCCTATTACTGCGCTCTCGCGGAGTTTGGATATTTTGATATAAAAAAAGTCGAGTCGTTCGGAGGCTTTATGTCTGATTTCGGATGCCATGCTGATCGCTTAAAGATACCGGGCATAGAAGCATCGACGGGCTCATTGGGGCACGGGATTGGATTGGCAGTGGGTGTCGCGCTTGCCTTCAAGATAAAGAAGACGGACAGGAGCGTTGTCACCTTGATCGGCGACGGAGAAGCTAATGAAGGGTCTGTATGGGAGGCAGTTTTGGTGGCGGAAAGTCTCAAGCTTAACAATCTCACGATTATTTATGACAATAACATGTCTCATTCGAGAGGGCTTCAAATACATAACCCGGTTGAACACTTTAGGGGTTTTGGTTGTAATGTCGTAGAGGTTAATGGTCATGATGTAAATTTATTAGCTGCAGAGGTTAAGAATCAGGGGCCACTGGTAAAGGTCGTAGTGGCCAATACTAAAAAGGGATGCGGGTGCAGGACGCTTATTGACAATCATTATGAGTGGCATAGACGGTCTCCGAAAGATGAAGAATTTGCAAAATTGATAAAGGAGCTCGATGATGCGGAAGCAATTTAAAGAAACAGTGATGGTTCTCTCGAAAGAGGACAACAAGATTGCTTTAATTTTCGGTGATGTGAGTGTATATCTCTTCAATGATTTTAAAGATAAATATCCTGACCGGTTCTATAACATGGGTATATGTGAAAATACGCTTATTAGCGCTGCGGCGGGATTGAGTTCGCAAGGATTTTTCCCCTTCGTTCATACAATTACACCATTTATTACTGAGCGGAGTTTTGAACAGATAAAATTGGATATGTGTTACAACCAGTTCGGCGGTAATATAGTGTCTACAGGCGCTTCTTTTGATTATGCATGGGACGGGGCATCTCATCATGCTTTTACTGACCTGTCCATTCTTCGCCTTCTGCCGGGCATGGAGGTAATTCAGCCAGGTTCGAGGAAGGAACTTGATATCCTCATGCGAAGTCAATATAACAACGGGAAAACGACATACTTCAGATTATCCGACCATCCACACACCATCGATATACCAGTCGAGTTTGGAAAGGGAGTCGTTATCAAGGATATGTCTGCACCGCTGACTGTGATAACAGCCGGTCCAATACTGCAAAATGTTTTGCAGGCTTGCGAGGGTATTGACGTGAACCTCCTATATTTTCATACAATCAAACCTATAGATAAAAAATTGATTATGCAATACAGTGGCACAAAAATTCTTGTCATTCATGACGCTTTTGGTTTATATGAAGCAATATGTGAGGTGCCGGGATTGTCGATAACCTATCGTGGCTTACCCGATGCGTTTTGTAACTGGTATGGAACAGTCCCGGATATAAGAAAGAAAATGGGTCTTGATGTTGAGTCGATCCGCGAGACTATCATTACAAACTTACTGAAGAAATCTTGAAAGAGGGAGAAGTTCATGTTTTATCTCGATAAAAAAGTTTTGGTAACAGGCGGCACTGGTTTTGTAGGCTCTCATATTGTTCAGGAGCTTCTCAAATATGGAGCTAAAGTACGTGTGCCTATTCATATGCGCCCAATGATTGTTCAGGATGAAAGAATTGAAACTGTTTATGCTGACCTGAATAGTTTGGATGATTGCGTAAAAGCAGCAGATGGAATAGATTTTGTTTTTCACGCGGCTGGAACTGTTGGAGCAGCCGGCGTCTCTAAAATCAATACCATGGCGTCAATTACGAAGAACCTCGTTTTGAATGCATATATGCTTCAGGCAGCATGGCAGACCGGCGTCAAGAGATTTTTGATATTCAGCAGCTCCACAGGCTATCCTGATGCTAACTATGCCGTTAAAGAAGAAGAGATGTGGAACGGTCCCACTCATCCTGTCTATTTTGGTTACGGTTGGATGAGAAGGTACCTTGAGCGTCTGGCTGAATATGTTGTATCTAACTCAAGCATGAAGATAGCAATTGTGCGTCCTTCTGCCGTGTATGGAAGATATGACAATTTCAACCTGTCTTCCTGTCATGTTATTCCTGCATTGATTGTAAGGGCAGTTAAAAAAGAAAACCCCTATGTGGTCTGGGGCAGCGGCAATGAAGTAAGAGACTTCCTTCATATAAATGACTTTGCCCGCGGCTGCCTTCTCATGCTCGAGAGGTATTCTGAGGGTGATGCAGTGAATATTGGTTATGGACAAGTTGTGACCATAAAAGATATCGTGAAAATGGTTCTTAAGGCCACTGGGCATGATAGCGCTCAAGTTATTTTTGATTCCACGAAGCCGACCACTATCCCATTTCGAATGATCGACATTTCCAAGGCAGAAAGGATTTTAAATTTCAAGCCCGTCATTAAATTGGAAGACGGGATAAGAGATACTGCCGAATGGTATTCTTCAACAATCAGTAATCCAAGATCAAGTAACTAAGGAGAACACCTATGATTAAAGATGATATTCTAAATACATTTAATGGTAGAAATGTGTTGGTAACAGGTGGTACAGGGCTAATTGGTCGTCAGGTTGTGGATATTCTTTGCAATGCAAATGCTCATGTAAAGATTGTTTCTCTCGATAAATTGAATGTCGACAACAGGGCACTGCACGTATATGGGGACCTTTCCAGTTTTCAGTTCTGTAAAGAGGTAACAAACGATATGGATTTTGTTTTTCATATGGCAGGCGTCCAAGGTACAGTGCAAACTTCATCATCAAAACTTGCCAGTCATTTTGTGCCAATGCTCATGATAAACACTAATCTTCTTGAAGCGGCCCGATTAAATGGGATTAAAAAACTCATTTACACAAGTACTATTGGTGCCTATAAGGACAATGCAATATTAAAGGAGAGTGACTACACAATAGAGAGTAGTCCCATGTCCTTTGCTGGTTGGGCAAAAAGGATGGCGGAACTTCAAGTCTATGCTTATAAAAAACAATATGGCATCAATAACTATTCCGTCGTTAGACTATCAAATATTTATGGCCCCGGAGATAATTTTGATCCCGAAACAGCAATGGTCATTCCGGCATTAATGTTTCGTATTCACCATGGTGAGGACCCCTTGGCTGTGTGGGGAGACGGTAATGCAGTAAGGGATTTTCTCTACAGCAGAGATGCAGCAGAAGGACTTATTCTCGCTTTTCACTATGGAACAGATGGAGAATTTGTAAATATTGGAAGCGGAAAGGGTCAATCAATACGTGATGTTGTCAATGTTTTGCGGTCGTTCATAGATTTTAATTATATTTTTGATGCGAGCAAACCATCAGGCGCTCCTAAGCGCGTAATGGACATCACAAAAGCAAGAGATAAGTTCGGCTTTACTCCAACAACTGAACTCAGTAAAGGCTTGCAGCTGACATGGCAATGGTTTGTGAAAAACTCAGAGGAACACAAAAATAAATTGAATTATTTCGTTGATGAAAGAAAGTGATTAGACAATGAAAAAGATCAAAATAGGACTAGTAGAAATCGGGGATTCGTTTGGAGGTCAGTACTATTTTCCGTATTCAATTGGTGTACTACGAGCCTATGCGGAAAAAAAACTTGAATCCAGTGGGATTTGTGAGTTTTTTCCTATCATTTATAAACGGGGCAATATCGAGAAATATGTCGAGAGTCTCTCCGGGGCAGATATAGTCTTTTTTAGCGCTTATCTATGGAATTTTAAGGTGAGTCTTGAGGTTGCATCAAGGTTAAAGAGAGAAAAGCGCGAGATCGTTAATGTATTCGGAGGGCCGCAGGTTCCAGATTTAAATGAAAAGATGTTTGCCTTCCTAAAAAAGTATCCTTTTATAGACATAGCATCATTTGGAGAGGGTGAGATACCTTTTTTAAAGGTAATAGAGAGCTGTCGAGATAGGGAATGGGATGTCGTGCCCTCAATTGGATACAAACGCAGCGATAGTATCATTGCATTTAATGAATTTAAAGAGACTATTCAAGATATCAACGATATCCCCTCTCCGTATTTATCCGGTGTCTTTGATGAGCTCATAGTGCAGAACCCTGACGAGAAATGGCAGGGGAGGATTGAAACGAATAGGGGCTGCCCTTTCACATGTGCTTTTTGCTACTGGGGCAGGAAATCTGAGCGAAAAATTAAACAATTTGACCTTCAGCGAATTTACAATGAGATTGACTGGCTTAGCAAGAACAGGGTCGAGTTTGTCTTCTGCTGTGATGCAAATTTTGGCATTCTAGAACGGGATATTGATATCGCGAAGAAGGTTGCTGCAAATAAGAAGAGCTTTGGGTACCCCAAAGTGTTTTCAGTTCAAAATACAAAAAATTCCAGGGATCGGATCTTTGAGCTCCAAAAAATTTTAAACGATGCAGGACTTCAAAGAGGAGTCAATCTTGCACTACAGTCTCTAAATGAGGAGACGCTAAAATACATTGAGAGAAGCAATATTGATAATAAAGCATATACGGAATTACAACAACTTTTTACGGCAAGTAATATCCCTACATTTACGGATCTCATTATCGGTTTGCCGGGAGAAACATATGAATCATTTACAAGGGGTGTATCGGAAATTATAGCGAGTGGTCAGCACAATCGTATTCAATTCATTAATTTAACAATCCTTGAGAATACATTGATGGCTGGACCTAACTATCAGCAAGAGCATGGCTTGAGGATAGTAGAGGCAGAATTTGTTCCCCATCATTCATCTTTAAATAAACTCAATGAAATCGTGGAAACTCATTCACTTGTAATCGGAACAAACTCAATGCCTATGAACGACTGGATAAGGACAAGAGTGTTTTCCTGGATGGTATCCTTGTTGCATTTTGACAAATTACTACAACTCCCGCTTATTATTCTCCACAAAACATGTAATTTTTCATATAGAGATTTATTTGAATTATTTGTTCAAAAGGACGCGCAAGCGAGTGTCCTTACAGATATTTTATTAGCATTTAAGGAGAAAGCCTTGCAGATACAGAATGGTGGTATTGAATTCTGTGAATCTGAAAAATGGCTGGATATTACATGGTTTCCCGATGAACTGGCATTTATTGAATTGAGCACAGGTGGAAAACTGCAGGAATTCTTTACTGATGCGGAAAGACGTCTAATAGCTTATGCGGATTGTTTCAATAAGATCCCTTCTGAAATAATTTCTCAAGCTATTTTATTGAATCAAAACTTATTGAAACAACCTTTTATTAATAAAGACATTCTTATAGAGTGTGACTATAACATATGGGAGGTCTATCAAGCTGCGATAAATGGTAACAGTCTCGAGATAAAAAAAGGCAGGCATTTGTATACCATTGATAGGACTACACAGTCCTGGGATAGTTGGGAAGACTGGTGCCGAAAGGTAATTTGGTATGGTAACAAAAGAGGCGATTATATTTATTCTATCAAGAGGAACCTTTAATGATTGATTCTTTGAAGAGAAACAAAATCCTTTCTGTAGGAAAACCGGAACCAAAGAATGTGCCGTGGTGGGGGGAGCCAAATTTCGGAGGCTGGTATACGGAAGCGGAGATCGACGCTGTTGTTAATGCGATACGGAGTTCGATGCATTGGTCAATTGGCTTTGGACATGGCGGGCATTCTAATGAAATTGACAAGTTCGAAAATGCCTTTGCTCAATATTGTGGCACTAAGCACGCTATTGCTATTACGAGTTGTGGTGTAGGGTTGGATATTGCAATGATGTGTTTGGATCTGGAACCGGGTGATGAAGTAATCACTCCGGCCATTAACTATAAGGCCTCTCAAATGGCGATACTTGGACAGAGAGGAAAAGTCGTATTCTGTGATGTTGACCCCAAAACATTAAATGTAGATCCAGAAGATGTCGAAAGAAGAATAACACCACGCACACGTGCCATATGTCCTGTGCACTTGACCGGATTATCCGCACCTATGGATGAACTATTGGATATTGCCGAACGTCATCCTCACCATAAGCATGGACCCTTAAAAGTTATCGTTGATGCAGCAAGAGCATGTGGGGCAGGTTATAAAGGAACAAAAGTTGGCACTAAAGGATGGCTTACCGCCTTTAGTTTCCATACCCAGAAACTGATGACCACACTTGGAGAGGGGGGGGCGATTACTACAAATGATTCTAAGCTTGCTGAGAGAATTCGTGATATAAACCATTTCGGTGGAGAATACGGGTGGGGTTCCAATTACCGGATGAATAAGGTCCAGGCAGCTGCAGGACTTGTACAACTTAGCCGTCTTGATGAAATGAATAATATGCGGCGCAAGGCGGCATTCCGCCGTAACGCTCTTCTGGATGCCGTGCCGGAAATCATCTTGCCTTATGAGCCGTCAGAGTATGCGCATATTTATTATGTGTATCCGATTTTGGTTCAGCCTGAGTGGGCTGGAGATAAACGTGACAAAATTCTTTCAATAATGGAGAAGAAGTTTGGAATCGTGTGCAGTGTTACGAATCGTCCGACATATTTGCGGTGGCCTTATATTGGCAAGATGTGCGGGAACCCCAGGCTTAAGGTGTCCGAGGATATTGGTCGGAGACTGTTTTGCCCGCCACTACATCCTCTTTTAAATGAGGAGCAGGAGTTATATATCTGTGCCAGTCTAATGGAAACGATAGACATAATTAAACAGGAGGCTTAATGGCAGATTGTTGTATGACTGAGGAATTGAAGCGAGCTCTGGAAACACTCCCTGAAGTCCTATCCGCCGACGGCATCAAGGTGGAGGACAATATAATTAAATACATATCAATCGAGACTAGAGCAACAGGCAGAATAACTGTTCAGCAGTTGGATGTAAATGATGCATTAGAGTTATTTGATTTCTACTCTGCAGGTCTTTCGGAAAAACCGAGACGACTGTTCGCGCCCTATCCACTTTTTAATACACCACCAGCTTCTGTCAATGAATTGGCATCGAGAATAGCGGATTGGAAAAAGGAGGACGACTGGACAGTTCTAAATTTGATTAAGGACAGGAAAATAATAGGATTTGTCATGCTGAAGAGATTCAATACAGAGCAGGCAACAAGTGCCATAGCTGTGCGGGATGAATTTTTTAAAAACGGTTTGGGCAGTATCATGCAAAATATCATTATTGAACAGGCTAGACTGCTTCATTTAAAACGTTTTCATGTCAAGATAGTATCGGACAATCTGGCTTCGGTGAGGCTTCATGAAAAATGCGGTTTTAAGCAGACGAGGATTCTCCCGCCTCCCATTTATGAGGATATATTGCAATACCTTAGCGAACGTGACAAAATAAATGGAAACAATGCTGTAGACAGGCATATTATCGAAATGACTATAGATATTAATGAGCAGAATAAATAAAGTCATCTTTTCCCCTTTAGGTCAAATATAGAAAGGAATTAATTAACATGGAGATAACGAGAACAAAACTTGATGGTGTTCTGCTAATAAAACCACCCACTGTTTTTGAGGACTTTCGGGGAACATATGTCGAACTCTATAACGATAAAATTTATAAAGACGCGGGAATAGATGTGAAATTTATTCAAGATGATATTTCGACGTCATCAACTCATGTGCTTCGTGGCATTCATGGTGACGGGGAGACATGGAAATTAATCTCGTGTCTTTATGGTAAGTTTTACCTTGTTGTCATAAATTATGATAAAGAGTCAGCGCAGTTTAAACAGTGGGAGTCCTTTGTATTATCCGACCAGAATAGGTTACAGATTTTAATCCCCCCTAAATTTGGCAATGGACATCTTGTTCTCAGTGAGCACGCAATATTTCATTATAAACAGTCTTCAAGTTATAATCGTGAGGGGCAGTTTACATTATTCTGGAATGATCCTCAGCTCAACATATGGTGGCCGATAAAGAATCCTATCGTCTCCAGAAGAGATGAGGGATAAAAGGCTGAACATAATTGACAATGGGATTGCAAATAAGAAAAGCCACTGCTGATGACATTCCAGGGATGATGTTGTTATTTAGTTCTTCTATCGCAACTCCTAAATCAGCTTCTTTTTTTCAATGGTGGAACAATATCCCATCTATTATTTATTGTGCGATAGATGAAGGCGAATTAGTCGGCATGTTTGTTGTTTTAAAAAGAAAACTTAATAATAATTTAAATTGTGGTGTATTAATGGGATTGCTCGTAAATAATGTGTGGAGGGGAAGAGGACTTTTTAAGGAATTAGGCGATATAGCTATGGATTATTTTGATGACATAGATGTATTTTGTTGTTTAACAAATCAAGTTGGGAAAAAAGCATTGGAGAAAAATTTTGATTTCAGAACTATTGATACAATAGTAACGATGGTTCTTGCCAGCGATGCAGATATTGATTGTCATAATTATATTTCCACTCCGATTACACCAGATACAGTATTTAATTATTTTAAGCAAGAAAAAGAAGACAATTTAATGTTTTTAGCTGATGGAGCATTTCGACAGTGGCGATTTGCATTACATCATCGTAGCTCATATGATATGATCCGGATGGATTCTAATGAATTTGCTGTTGTAAGTAAATATTACGACAGAGAGAGAAATATAAGATATGGTGACATAGTTGATTTCGAACCCTTCGCATTTAATGAAGACTGTTTGGCAAAAATATTTAATTGCGCTTGCGTAAGCTTAAAGAATGAGGTGGACATGTTAACTATACAAGCAGTTCCTAATAGCTTATTGCATAGAGCTGGTAAAAAAATGGGGTTTGTGGAAACCAACATGAAACACAATTTTTGCATGAAAGTTAAAAAGACATCTAACGATTATCTGTACGATTCATCAAGCTGGATTATAAAATGGGGGGATTATTTGCGGTGATAATTACACGAACTCCATTTCGTATTTCTTTTTTTGGCGGCGGAACTGATTATCCGGTCTGGTATAAGGAGAACGGAGGAAAAGTACTCAGCACTTCAATTAATAAATATTGCTATATTAGCTGCCGTTATCTTCCGCCTTTTTTTGAATACAAATACAGGATTAGATACTCGAACACAGAAACAACAAATACTATTTCAGAAATTCAACATCCCTCTGTTCGATCATGCCTGGATTTTCTTAATATTAGTAAAGGGGTGGAAATTGTTCATACTGCAGATATCCCCGCCCTTTCAGGTATGGGTTCAAGTTCGGCGTTTACTGTTGGACTATTGCATTCTCTTTATGCTTTAAAAGGTAAAATCGCCACAAAGAGACAACTTGCAAGAGAGGCGATACACGTCGAGCAGAATATAATAATCGAGAACGTAGGATCTCAAGATCAGGTGGCAGCAACATTCGGAGGCTTTAATAAAATCGAATTTGGGTGTGATAAGGATTTCTATGTTTATCCGATGACGTTGTCAAATGGGAAGATAGATCTACTGCAGAAGCATTTAATGCTCTTCTTTACCGGATTTTCGAGAAATGCTTCAGATATCGCGGCGGAACAGATAAAAATAACCAATAAGAAAATAAATGAATTAAAGACGATGATGGAAATGGTTGATGAAGCTATCGATATACTTAATAAAGAAAGCCACGATCTGGATGACTTTGGAAAACTATTGCATGAATCCTGGAAATTAAAAAGAGGCTTGACAAAATTAATCTCGACGAGTGAGATCGATGAGATCTATAGTACTGCCATTAATGCTGGCGCACTTGGCGGGAAACTGTTGGGCGCTGGCGGGGGTGGATTTATTCTTTTTTATGCAACTCCGGAAGTGCAGCCTTTTATAAAGGAAAAGCTAAAAACAATATTGCATGTGCCTTTTCAGTTTGAAACTCTCGGAAGCCAAATTATCATGTACGCAACACAAGATTTTTATTGATATCGCATTCTCATGCTGCATTTCATGCCCCTTAGTTTACCACCCATTCCAGGCCGAGGCTAATCAATAATGTACTCGTTTCCCGATCATGTTACAATCAACTCTTCAGATAGATTCTATTTTACTTGCCCATCATATGGATTTATCTCTCCGATTTTATCAATAATTGATGAGATTATCTCTAAGAAGCCGGAAATCAATATCATTGTAATGAATGAGCAGATGAGATTATTTTGGCATCAGCTAATATCAAATAATAATCTAAACTGGAATATACTTTATTTGGACACGACCCCTCCGGGTCGCTATAGAAACCTTTTATCAGCGCTAAAAATAAGACCTGCCATAAGGAAGCTATTCAACGACAATTTTAAATCTGTTGAAAATTCATTTTTTTATTGTTGTGGTCCTGCTGTAGATTCAATTCTATTCTCTCTGGTTAAATTGATAGCAACAAAAAATACCGTTGTTTTCCTGAATATATTCTATTCTGAGACTCATAAATCTTATAGCTTGAAAAGCTTGCTATTGTTAATTCATACCTGGGTATTTTGTGGAATTAATGTTAACGTCCGCTATTATGATTTTGATAAGGCGCCGTTTGTTTGCTTGTCGGAATGTTATTTTAAGAAGCTAAATATACAACTTCATGAATTCAAATATTTTTATGATGCCAGTCTTTTGCAAAAATACAACCCCATCCCTGCCAGTTATACTTCAGGCAAAAAAATTATGTGGCTGGATGATGATTGTTCATATTATGATAGAAAAATGCAAGGCCATATCATAGATTGCTTTAAAGCGATAAAATGCATTATTGACGATAATTTTACTAAGAACGAAGTCTTATATAAACCTCACCCCAATCCCTATTTTAAATCGAAAGACCTTACTTCGATCTATGGCGATTATGAAGAATTGCCTTCTTTTATGAATGCTGATTTTATTATTCCAAATCCAAATATAAAATATATTCTGGGCGGTATGTCAGCAGTGTTAAGCACCGCTGCCAAGAATACAAATATAAAGGTAATATCATACATGAAATTAATGCCTTTTGAGGATCAAGACAATAAAATGAGCATGTTTAAATTATGGATGCAAGAATCAGGTCAAAAGATCATATTTATTGATTCACTGACAGAATTGAATATCTTGTTTAAGAAAGGGAAGTCTAACAATTGTGAAACAGCATATAATGCGTGCGAAGACAGTCCCCGAGATTAAATACTGCTTAATAGAAGTTAATGTTTTATTTTGAAGAGAGATTGAAAGGGTTTATATGGCACCTAAGATTGGTGTGATGGAGTTGTACGCGGATGCCGAGAATATTTACAACGAGGCATCACTAGCAAAATATTGCAATGCAAGTGTTACGATTTATACCACAAGTTTTTTACATGATAGAGTTTTACCTTTTTTTAAAAATGACTTGGATGATTATAATTGGATTATTCAACAAAAAGAAGAAACACTTTTAAGTTTTTTGAAGAGGATAGAGAAGCATTGTAACAATGAAATTGATTTGTTATTAATGAATTCATTTGATCTTTTGCCTCATCATCAAGCATTGTATTATTTATTTAGACCTAAATGTAAAGTTGTTCATGTAGCTGGTAGAATTGAGAAGTTTTTTGGCGAATGGCATCCGATTAGATACTTACCCATTAAGCGATTTATACTTTCAATATTATTCAATATTGGCCAATTTATCGCAAACAGAATATTCTCAAAGTTTGACGGCATATGGGTTGAAAATTATGACGCCTATAATTATGCTATTTCCGCAGGCTATAAGAAAAAGATCGCTTGTTTGCCTTTTCAATTTTACTCTGGAGCGGTTCAACATCATGAATATAGTGATAAATTAAGATTCATTACAATTGGCGTGATCAACGATTACTGCAGAGATTATCATGGCCTTCTTGATGCTTTTGAAAAACTATTCGATTCAGGTAGAAAGGATATTACTCTAACCTTACTGGGCGCTCCTTTTAATCGAAAAGGATTTCAAATAATCGATAGATGCAGAAAACTGATAGAGAAAGGGTTAGACATAATATTTTACACTGAATATGTTCCCGAGGGGGTAATGAATAAAAAAATAGCATCGGCTGATATAATAATCAACCCTAATAACGTAAGCATGTATGGCACGGGCACTTTTGGGGCTATAGTAAAAGCCATACAGTTTGCCAAGCCCGGCATTTACCCTATAAATAGCTTGCATCATGAAGAACTGATATCCAGTTCTCTAATTTATAACAAAATCGAGGAACTGCCAGGGATAATAGAAAGTCTTTTAAGCGATCCTGAAACCATAAAAATGTTATCCGCGAATGCGCTTGTAAACTCTGAGAAATTCTCATTGAAGACAGTAGCCAATAAATTTAAAGAATCTTTATTATATGCTCATTTGAATAATTCATAATAATTCTATAATGCCATGAAACAATATCTCCACAAATTATACAGTTTAATGGTCTTGTTTGGCCTCGACCCCCAAAAAACTATCAATACAATAAGGGGACTTGTGCCCTATTATCGCGATTTTAAAATCATTAAAAAACAGGAAAAGTTCTCGAAAAAATCTTTCCCCTGGGGGAAACTTTATCCATGTCTTGATGACAGGTTTTCGCAATGTGGAACTGTAAAGGGGCATTATTTTCATCAAGACCTTCTGGTGGCTAGAAAAATATTTGAAAATAATCCTGAATTACACATTGATTTAGGCTCACGCATTGATGGTTTCGTTGCGCACGTTGCGTCATTTAGGCCCATAAAGCTGCTTGATATACGCCTAATGACAAGCATAATACATAACATCACATATGATTACTGTGATATTACGGGTAATATTCCTGAGTCATTATCTGAATGTTGCGATTCCCTTTCCTGTCTTCATGCATTAGAGCATTTTGGATTGGGAAGGTATTGCGACCCGGTAAATTATGAAGGTCATGAGGTTGGTTTTAACAATCTTCATAAAATATTAAAACATGGCGGTAAATTCTACGTTTCTGTTCCTATTGGCCCCCTTCGCATCGAGTTCAATGGTTGGCGCGTTTTCTCAATGAAATACTTATTAGAGCTTATTAACGGTAAATTTCAGATCGACTCCTTTTCTTTTGTTGATGATAAAGGAGATTTATTCGAGGACGTTGAATTAAAGATAAGTGATATTGAGCAAAACTTTGGCTGTCATTCTGGTTGTGGCATATTTGAAATGACAAAGCTGTGAATTGAACAATTCGCATCATAATAGAATAATAAGAATAGAAGGATTGGATCTTTGATGAATATAAAAAACATTTTATCGTTCCTTTTTACCTCCCAGGAAAAAAAGCGTTTTCTCTTTATTGCTGTGGGTATGATGAGTAACGGCATGATGGAGATGTTTTCTATTGCTGCGGTTATGCCGTTTTTAGGAGTTGCTGCAAATCCGAATCTCATCAAACAAAACCAATATCTTAATTTCATATACAGCGGTCTTGGTTTCAGCAGCAGTCGTGAGTTCCTCCTTTTCCTTGGCTTAGGATTGATTTCTATCCTTTTCTTGTCAAATATTTCAAACGCCTTTTTTACGTGGTTTAATCTGCGTTTTGTCTGGTCGGTCAACAATAGCCTGTCCGTTCGCTTGATCCAACATTACCTGAGCCAGGATTACCTCCTTTTTATACAGCGCAATAGTGCTGACTTGCAAAAAAACATTCAGCTTGAAGTAACTGAAGTTACTTCAAGCGTTATTGATCCAATATTAAATATTATGAATAAGGGATGTTCTGTTTTACTGATTATTATTTTAATGATGATGATAAAGCCATTTCTAGTGTTGCTTATTGGAACAACATTCGGGTTAGTATATTTTGCCGTTTATTCCTTTACTAGAAAGACCCTTTCCCGAATTGGTCAAGGCTCTCTTGAGGACAATAAAGAAAAGTTTAAGGCGATAAATGAAGCGCTTGGCGTATTTAAAATAGCCAAGCTTTTGCATTCGGAACCGTTTTTTATCGACCGATTTGCACAGGCTTCCCTTCGCTTCACGAGTAATGCAAGCAAGAGACTGGCAATTAGTCAGTTGCCCCGTTTTGTCGTTGAGACAATCGCCTTTTCTTTTATGATTGTTATCAGCCTTTACATAATAGCCTCTAAACCCAATTTTGCGGAGGCTATATCCATCCTTGGACTTTATGTCTTTGCATCGTATCGTCTCATGCCGGGAATTCAACAAATCTATACGAATTTCTCTGTAATTCGATCACGCTGGCCTCATGTCATTTATCTTCAAAGAGAACTTGAATCTGGCATTGCTCGCCCTGCTTCTCGTGTTAAAGAATCAAAGGTGAAAAAAACGATGCCTCTTACATCCAATCCTGCGCCGCTCATAGAATTTAGAAATGTAACCTTTTCTTATCCGAACGCCAAAACGACAACCATTGACAATGTTTCTTTTTCAATTGCTGATAATACTACGGTGGGGTTCATGGGTGAGACGGGATCGGGTAAGACAACAATCATTGATCTGATTCTCGGCATTATTTCTCCTGACAGTGGTGAAATACTTGTTCATGGTATGCCGGTTATTTCTCATAACGTTGAAGTCTGGCAGAAATCTGTAGGATATGTTCCCCAGGATATTTACTTGACCGACAACACTATTGCAGAAAATATCGCCTTTGGTCTGCCTAAAAAAGAAATAGATATGGCTAATGTTCGCAAAGCAGCAGCTCTGGCAAATATTGCAAGTTTTATCGAGGATGAACTTGCGAACAAGTATGATACCATTGTCGGTGAACGAGGGGTCAGGCTTAGCGGTGGTCAACGCCAACGTATCGGAATAGCACGTGCTCTCTATTATGCCCCCCAGCTCCTTGTTTTCGATGAAGCGACAAGTGCTCTTGATTCTGAAACGGAGAAATCAGTAATGGAAGCTATCGAAAATATATCGAATGAGAAAAGCATAATAATTATAGCTCACCGGCTAACAACATTGCAGAAATGCGATCGGGTTATTAAGGTTGAGAGAGGCAGAATCGTTAAATCGGGTACCTTTGACGAAGTCGTAGAGAATAATAATATGAAAACAATATAAGGAAGTAAAGAATATCTCATCTCATTGTTTATTAAAATTTCTATTATTAAGAAGGACTTTGTAAAAGATGGTCTCAAGGGGACAATGCGTGCAGCCAATTGAATCTATTCTATCATTAACCGGACACTAATGGGCAGGTTGCGACAGCATTAGCATTTATCGCCTTTTTGTTCAGGATATTTCACGGATATTTTATGTTCCTTAAACGTCACGATGTGCGTTTTGCATCATACTGGGATGATAGATCTTATGAGTATGGTCCAAAAGATTTTGAAAACCCCCTGGTAAAAGATTGAGTCTTACAAGAACTCGAATGAGATTATGAGTATGGGTAAAGACATGGCTATTCCTTCCAAATTATTTATGGTTGATAGGGATGCAGTTAATGCTATGCCGGTTGCAGCATTAATTGTTGTTCTTTTTTCGGTTTTAATTACACATTTCCTTACCATCTCAGTATATTTGCTTGTTATGCTCTTCATCTTTGTTGGAAGTACAAAAATAGTTGTGACGCGCGATCTTATTAATACAGCAATGATTATGTTGACGGGCGTCTTTATTATGGCTTACAGTTATGATGTAGAACCAGTGATCACTTTCCCGATGGAACCTCCTGTCCAAAGTTCGAACATAACAAGCATGCTTTTAACTTGCGTTATTTGTTTTGTTGTTTTTATTCAAGGGTATTTCTACTCGTTTACTGTTAAAAGTCCACTTAGGTTTCTACGATATGTTTTTCTGTATCAATGGGTTTTGGTTGGTTTATATTTTGCAGTTGCCTATGGTGCTTTCTTTTTAGGTAATAGCCTCTTGCTGGGAGCAATTACTATAGTTCTACTCCCGTATATGTATTTAGTGTTTGATGGAAAACCAAAATTAAGATTTGCCTTTTCTTTGGCAGTATTATTGTATTTACGGTTGATATTAACAAGAACGGCATTTGGAGCGGCAGCTCTCTTCTTTTTAACTTATTATCTCTATCCATACTTGATTCGTAAAAAGATAATATACAAGATGTTTTTTCTATCTTTTATTATCATATTATTACTTTCGATCTTTGTATATGCGTTATCAGGATTCGATTTTGCAAGTGCAAGTGATATTAGTGTTAAATATTTTGGGGGTAAGGGACAGGCACCGGGGAGGGATTTAATGTGGCCTGAATTGTTATTATATATCCTTGATAAGCCTCTATTTGGATATGGCATTAATCAGGATAGTGGATTCCTTCGTTCGAGTGCTGCGGTTTTAGGATACAGAGGCTTGGACTCTCATAATATTTATCTTGAGTCACTATTGCGTGGCGGGATTTTGTTGCTTTCTTTTTTTATAATTCTTTTTTACAGAATATGGGGATCTTTATATTCCATAAATAATAATAAAATGAGTCGTATTGCTGCTAGTGGTTTCATGGCTTTATTATTTCTTGGGGCCGGAATCCCGATTGGTTTGCTCGATAATATTGTTTTAAACGCATTATTATGGTTTTTTTGGGGTGTTGCTTCAGGTAACACATGGATAAATAATCATCAGCATGTTGCGCCGCCGTATTTTTCCGACAGATGAAAATTCTATTCAGGTTTATACTTCCACGTGCTGTTAATTTCTCGGTTGCCATTTTACGCTCAGGGATTGAAGGAGTGGATAATGAATCGAATTAAAATGTTCAAGTATCGAGCTCTTCATTCTCTTGCAAGAACATTCCCTTTTCTTGTGTTGACAAAAAGATACTTTATGGCAGCCAAGGATGCCTGGTTGCTTCAGAAACGGAGTTATTCTCAGTATGGAGAAGATATTTATGTAGAGAAGTTGCTGGGCGGAATTGAACAGGGTTCCTGTATTTACATCGATGTGGGAGCAAATCAACCCACTCAGATATCAAATACGTATCTTTTTTATCGTAAAGGGTTTCGCGGTATTTTGATGGAGCCGAACAGTGAGTTGAGCAGATTGTGTCGCCGTTTTCGCAAACATGATGCCTTCATATGTGCTGGTGCTGCAGAGAACGCCGGAGTAGCTGAATTTAGAATGGGCGATTCCTCGGTTTTGGCGGGGTTTAGGGAGGATAGTAAGGCAAAACAAACCTCTTGGGTTCCACTGCTTCCTGTTGATATGATTTGGACAGATGTTGGGAAACAAGCACCTGTTTTTTTGTTCTCCATTGACACAGAGGGATTTGATTTAAACGTCCTGCTTGGTGCTAAAAAAACTCTCCAATACACAGCCTGCGTGGTTGTTGAAGCGCAGGGAGACTATGGGGAAATATCGAAGCTACTGGTATCATTCAACTTTGAAAAGACGTCTGAAATGGGTTGTAATACGATTTGGATTAATCGTGAAAACGTTGCCAATCTTGCGGCAGAAAGTGTCACCATGGAAAGTAAATAAATAGTGCAGTTGATTGTCATTTACAGACGAATACAATATTGATTTACTCGATTGAATAGATTTTCCTGAAGGAATTAGTAAATGCTTTACGCGTATCCAAAACTGAGCAAATGGGATTTCAGTTATTTTAGATTTTTAGGTTCAGGGCTTGGTAATCTTTTGTTTCCATGGGCCAGATCAATTCTTGCTTCTCAAAAGTATGGATTGACACGAATTTCACCTACGTGGTCTCAAATTAAGGTCGGCCCAATTCTTAGAAGAGAAGCGGATTTAAGATTTTATTTTGACTTATTTGATAAAAATCCACATGAAATTAGTGGCATAATAAAATTGTTTTATCTTTTGAAATACTCTTCTGTTACCGAGGATTATTTGGTGAATTTAAAATCCGGCATTTACCCACATAGAAAAGAAACCAAAATAGTCGTTTTTGAAGGCCTTAAAGATTATTTTAATTCGATGATCTCGAAACATGCATTCATCTATGACGAATTGTTGAAAATTACACGAAATGAGCACAAGAAGGGATTGAATTACGATTTCCGAAAATCTATTTCTGTTCACATACGTTTGGGAGATTTTATAGGTGGTCATGCAACGCCGATGCAGTGGTATATCGATACATTAAATAAATTACGCGCTGCGGTTGGACAGGAACTGCCAATCTACATTTTTTCGGACGGTACCAATGAAGAGATAATGCCAGTACTTAGGTTGCCACATACTTCGCGGTTGACCTTCGGATCAAGTTTAGCAGATTTACTTGCTTTAAGTAAAGCGCATCATTTAATTGGATCAGCAGGTTCAACATTTAGCCAGTGGGCTTCATTTTTAGGGAGAATGCCGGTAATATGGCCCAAAGGCGGTTTGACTCAACATCTTTACGATGACAAACCACAGTTGGAAATTGAGTGTGCCCAAGATGAAAAAATGCCAGAAGATTTCATTTCAATATGCAAGCTAAATGCATAACAACGATTGCGTGAATGTTAGAGCAATTTTTCGTATAAAGATGATTTTGTATTGTCCTAATTCATCACTCCAATTGACTGAAGGGTTGTAATCCTTATGCGCGTCCTCCAGGTAACGAACATGATCAGCCACCACCAGCTTCCCCTGGCGCGCAAAATAGCCGAAATGGTCGGGGTTGAAAACTTCCGCTTTGCTGTGACCGATCCACCGCACGCGCACGTCGAGCGACAACAGCTCGGTTGGAACAGCCAGGAGAATGAACCGTGGATCATCCGCGCAGGAGAATTTAATAAAGATCAAATGGAATTAGAACAGTGGTGGGAAGAGGCCGATGTGGTCATTTGCGGCGAGCGTCGGTTCAGTCGAATGCAGGATCGTCTTGATGAGGGAAAGCTGACTTTTTACATGTCGGAACGCTGGTGGAAACCGCCGATCGGCATGGCGCGACTGCTGCACCCTCGCTTTGCTCTGATGACGGCGCGCTTTGCAAAAATAGCAAAGTCTCCTTTATTCCACTATCTGCCTCAGGGGGGGGGGGCTGCTGATGATATGAGACGGATCGCCGCATTTAACGGCAGGATGTGGCAATGGGGATACTTTACGGAATTACCGAATCCTTTACCTTCATGTGACAGAAACGGGGGCGGCTTGCGCGTTCTTTGGGCAGGCCGGATGTTGGCATGGAAACGCGTGGAAACGCTGATTCGCGCATTTTCCCAGCTACAGCAAGAATGCCAGGACGCGACCCTGACTCTCGTTGGTTATGGGCCGGAGCGCATTCGGCTTGAGAGCCTTGCGGGGAAATTGCTTGCTGCAAACAGCTATCGATTTTTGCCGCCCATGCCGGTGCCACGCGTCCTTGAACTGATGCGCCAGCACCATATCTACGTACTGCCGAGTAACGGCTATGAAGGGTGGGGAGCAGTCGTCAACGAAGCGATGTCTGTCGGGTGCACTGTTATCGCCAGCGCTGCGGCGGGAGCTGCAAAGACGATGATCCGGAGCGAAGAAAATGGACTAACATTTCATCCGGGAGATTTTCAGATGCTCAGCAGGCATCTGTCTTTGCTCTGCCGTAACGAAATAATACGACGTAAACTCGCGGAGGAAGGGCAGCGCACCATTACGGAATGCTGGGCGCCAGCCGTAGCGGCGGAACGTTTTCTTGTCGTAAGCAAAGCCTTGCTGTCCGACCGTCCGGTCCCGAACTACCCCGACGGTCCGATGGTGCCTGCTTGGAAAAGACAACCTTAATCCATATCAACGAGGGAGGACTGACATGCACTACGACGAAAGCTATTTTCGATGGCAAAAAGGGGCGGGTGAGTTCGGGGGCTATGCAGAACTGTTCAAATTCAGCGAATTTGTGAATCCCGACGATGCCGTGCTGGATTTCGGCTGCGGTGGCGGGTACTTACTCAATAATCTAAAATGCACGGAGAAAGCCGGCATCGAGGTAAATCCAACTGCTCGCCAGCATGCGCATTCCATGGGAATAACGGTGCATGACTCCATTGCTGCTGTGCCGGACGAATTCGCCAGCCTGGTCATATCAAACCACGCTCTTGAGCATGTAGAATGTCCTTTTCAGGCCCTCGTTGATTTGAAACCCAAAATCAAGATGAACGGGCGACTGGTATTTGTCGTACCTCATGAAGGTCCGCATGACAAATGGCAATCGGACGACATCAACCAGCACCTCTATACTTGGAATCCAATGACCCTGGGAAACCTGTTTTCCAGGGCGGGATACCAGGTTTGCGCGGTCAACACTATTCGGCACAGGTGGCCGCCACGCGGCTATCTGAGGCTCCATCAATTTTCATCTGTTCTGTTTCATCTGTTCTGCAAGCTGGAAGCATACAGGATCGGCAACTATCAAATACAAATTGTAGCTGAACGAAACTAAGTACAATAGGGTTTGCTATGAAGATCCTTTTTATTGCCCCACTACCACCACCCATTACCGGTCACTCGCTTGCGTCATATGTGCTTTTAAAAGAGCTTAATAAATGCTCTGAGGTTGAGGTAATAAATTTTAATAAAGGCAGCCTTAAACAAGGGATAAATTCATTTAAAAGGATTTTTCAAGTTTTATTGGTTTTATACAAGGTTTGCAAAAAAAAAGATTCAACGGATATTATTTATCTTACGATTTCCCAAAGTATCGCAGGAAATTTAAAAGATATTCTTACCTATCTGATATGCTTTAGAAATCTTGATAAAATGGTGATTCATTTACATGGCGGCGGACTTAAAAATCAGGTATTCGATAAATATAGTATTTTATTTTTTATAAATAAATTTTTCTTAAGGCGCGTTGGTGGTTGTATTGTTTTGGGAAAATCTCTCATCGATATTTTTAACAGCATGATAGATAGAGAAAAGATACATACAGTTTCAGGGTTCGTGAGTAATGATTTATCACTAAGTGAAGATAGAATCAAGATGAAATTTAACAAAACAAATCCGATAAGAATTCTTTTTTTAAGCAGCCTTATTTATGGGAAGGGACATTGGGAATTGTTGAAGGCATATAAAAGTTTAGATAGTAAACTTCGCGAAAGAGTTAGAATAGATTTTGCTGGTGGTTTTGAATCAAATGATAATAAAAACACCTTTTTAGCGAATATTAATGAAGATTCGGGATTGTTTTATCACGGCGTAATAGATAATGATCAAAAGCAAGACTTGTTTTCAAAGGCTCATTTATTTTGTTTGCCGACTTATTATCCATATGAAGGGCAACCCATGTCTATTCTGGAAGCTTATGCATTTGGCTGTGTTGTTATAACTACTAATCATGCAGGTATAAATGATATTTTTATTAACGGAATAAATGGTTTTCAAGTCGATAAAAATTCTTATGAATCGTTAGCAAGGGTAATAGAAACTATTATTGTTGAGACGCCAGAAAAACTTGTAAATATTGCATTGATAAATAGCATGATTGCTAAAGATCAATATCGCGAAGAAGCATTCGTTGGTAAAATAGTAGAAGTATTTTCTAAAGTTGTTTCAAGATAACTATTATATAGACGTGTCTGATCATAGAATAGGAAATTTTATTAGCGATCAGATAAATATCCTGATATATAGTTGACTAAATGAATCGCCCATGATGTGATTAAGTAACGGCGGATGATGATAATTGATAACGGCCAGGGGATTAACCAGATGCAAGGCTTGCGTAAGATTAGTTACAGTGTACAGTGTGTTATTCTTGCAGGGGGTTTAGGCAGCCGGATGGCAGCATATACGGGCGGACAATCCAAGCATTTAATCAACGTGCTGGGCAGACCTTTTGCCCATTACCAATTGACATGGCTGGCAGGGCATGGAATCAATGAAGTTGTCTATTGCCTTGGGCATATGGGTGAGTCAATTGAGCGATACGTAGGCGATGGGAGTAATTGGGGGCTGCGTGTAAGATATGTTTATGATGGCGAGCAACTCTTGGCGACAGGCGGAGCGCTGCGGAGGGCATACGAGGCTAAAGCGCTGAATCGGTGGTTTCTGGTCCTTTACGGCGATTCGTTCCTTCCGTTCGATTTTCAAGCTTTTGTAGAGGCTTTTTTGTCGCAGGTGAAACCGGCTATGATGGCCGTTTATCACAACAGGCAAATGTACGATAAAGGCAATGTCCGGTTTGAAAATAGGCAGGTGAATCTTTACATGAAAAATGCACCTGACGACATTTTGAGCACAATGAATTGGATAGACTACGGCGTTAGCGCACTAAAGCGTGAAATAATCGATAGGGAAGTACCTCATGGAGAGGTATATGACTTATCCGTTTTATACAATCGTTTGAGCAAGGGCGGTGAACTGGCTGGGTTTGAGGTCGAGGAGAGATTTTACGAAGTCGGCTCAATATCGGGGCTCAAGGATTTCGAGGGATGGCTCGGAAAAAACAAGAGGCTGTTTTGACTAAACCGCTGATTTTGCTGGACCGTGACGGTGTTTTGAATCGGCTGGTGGCAGATCCAGAACAGGGTACCATTGATAGTCCTTTGCACCCGACACAGGTGGATGTTTTTCCCTGGGTTCCCGAGGCCGTGGCTATGCTGGTTGAGGGGGGATATGGCCTTGCAATCGTGACTAACCAACCTGCATGGGCAAAGGGAAAGACGACACAAAAGAACCTATTGGCGGTCCATGAGGCAGTTGTAAATGCAGTGATATCCAAAGGGGGCAAAGTATTAAGCTCGCATATATGCTTCCATAAGGCTGAAGACAATTGCGACTGTCGCAAACCTAAGACGGGCCTACTGGAGGAGGCCTTCATAAGTAATCACGGCAGCACGAAAGAGGGCTCATGGATGGTTGGGGACGGACTGACGGATATCGAGGCTGGCGCCTCAGCAGATGTAAGGAATGCTTTCATAGGCACGAGAAAGTGCGACATGTGCCAAATTATGATGGAGAAGGGATTAAAGCCTGATTTCTGGGGCGCATCACTTATGGAATTCACGGAGTATATACTCCGCAATAAGAAAGGACGCTGAGAGACATGAAAAATTTCAATCCACTTGAGTTGCGTATAAAAATATTTGCAGACGGAGCTGATACCGCCAGCATCCTAATGCTTGCCAAGGATCCACTGATAAAAGGTTTCACAACAAACCCGACTTTGATGCGAAAATCGGGGGTCACAGATTATGCGGCTTTCAGCAGGGACCTTTTACGCGAGATTCCGGACAAACCCATATCTTTTGAGGTTCTCTCCGACGAGCAGGCGGAAATGAAACGTCAGGCGCTGAAGATAGCATCGTGGGGAAAGAACGTGAACGTCAAGATCCCAGTGACCAATTCGTTGGGTTTGCCGTCCTACGGATTGATTCATGAGCTTTCGCATGCCGGGGTAATGATCAACGTTACCGCTGTCTTCACCCTGGATCAGGTGAGGAGAGTGTGCCGGGAGTTGGTAGGAGGCTCTCCCGCAATCGTTTCGGTGTTCGCAGGCCGCATAGCCGATTGTGGTCGGGACCCCATTCCGCACATGAAAGAGGCCCTAAAAATCTGCAGGGATACAGAGCCGAAGATCGAGCTGTTATGGGCCAGCCCACGTGAGGCATTAAACATCTTGCACGCGGAGGAGTCCGGAACGGACATAATCACCTTGACCCCGGATCTCCTTCAGAAGATGAAAATATTCGGAAAAGATCTTGATGCGTTCAGCCGTGAAACGGTCCTGATGTTCAAGAATGACGGCGAGAAAGCCGGGTACGTCATATGAGTACATTTGCGCGGGAGTACCTTGCGGAAGCCAAAGAGATATTATCCTCGATAGACCTGGACAAGATAGAGTCGCTGGCGGCCCAAATGGCAGGGCTGCGGGAGGCTGGGGGAAGGCTTTTTATTCTGGGCGTAGGTGGTTCAGCTGCACACGCGAGCCACGCGGTAAACGATTTCCGCAAACTCTGCAATGTCGAGGCATACACACCAACTGACAATGTCTCAGAGCTGTCTGCCAGGGTAAACGATGACGGATGGGAGACGAGCTTCGTGAGATGGCTAAAGGGATCTCGCCTTTGTGCGGATGACGGGATACTCGTTTTTTCTGTGGGAGGCGGCTGCAGGGAAAAGAATGTTTCGGTAAACCTGACATTGTCGATAGATCTGGCAAAGGAAGTCGGTGCCAAGGTGTTCGGGATCGTCGGGCGTGACGGGGGATACACGGCCCAAAAAGCTGATGCCTGTGTTGTTATACCGCCGCTTTATCCTTCGCGCGTTACGCCTCATACCGAAGGGCTATGCGCACTTATATGGCACCTTTTGGTTAGTCACCCGACGCTTCAGCAAAATTCTACTAAATGGTAAGAGGCGAAAGGATGGGAAGCAGATATGCGTAGCAACGCTTTCTTCATTATAGGTGGTGCGGGTTTCATTGGGAGCCATTTTATCGACCACCTTCTGGCCTTCTCGCAAGTCGGGATGGTGACCGTTTATGACAATTTTTCATCCGGCAAGGAGTGGCATTACAGCGGGCATAAAGGTGATTCGCGGCTAAAGGTGATCAGGGCGGACGTTCATGAACTCGACCGGCTGGTGTCTTCGATGGCGGGCCATCAAACTGTCATCCATCTGGCGTCGAACCCGGACATCGCCAGGGCAGTCACGGAACCGGACATTGACTTCCGCGAGGGTACCGAGCTGACCCGCAATGTGATTGAGGCAGTCAGGATCAGCGGCGCAAGAGCGATCCTTTACGCTTCGGGCAGTGGAGTATATGGTGAGATCGGTAACATAGAGGCGAATGAGAATTTTGGACCACTTATCCCCATTTCCACATACGGCGCAAGTAAACTGGCTGGCGAGGCGCTAATATCAGCATATTCATATATGTACGGTTTACGTGCGTCTGTCTTTCGGTTTGGAAACGTCGTGGGACGTAGACAGACTCACGGTGTTGGGTTTGACTTTATACGACGTCTCCGCAACGAACCAAAAGTGCTGACTATTCTCGGGGATGGCCGGCAAAGCAAGTCATATATACATGTAAGCGACATTATAGCGGCAGTGATGAATGCCCATGAGAATCAGAATGAACAATTCGCTGCATATAACGTTGCGACTGGCGACTACATAACGGTTAGAGAGATAGCGGATATTGCTTGCAACTGCTTGGGGTTGGATCCTGCAAACGTGGATTACCAATTCACCGGCGGCGATCGAGGATGGAAGGGCGACATCCCCATTGTGCGCCTTAGCATTGAGAAAATTAAAAACTTTGGATGGCGACCCACGCGGACATCCGCCCAAGCGTTGAGGGAGGCGATGCTTGCCATGCTCGAAGACATCAGGAGGGGACTGTCATGATTATCACCCAAAGCCCATTGCGAATTAGCCTCGGCGGGGGCGGCACCGATCTGCCTTCCTACTATAGGGAATTTGGCGGATTTCTCATTGCGGCGGCGATCTCAAAGCACGTTTATGTTTCAGTTCAACGAGCCTTCAACCCCGGGTGTCTGCTCCGGTATTCGCATATAGAACATGTGCAACGAAAGGAGGACATCCGTCACCCCATTATACGGGAGGCTGTGAAGCTCCTTGACGTCGATATTAACTACGTCGAGATCACTTCATTTGCTGATCTCCCAGCAGGGACCGGGCTCGGTTCGTCAGGGAGTTTCGGGACGGCGCTGTTAAAGGGCCTGCACAGATACATGAGAAAGGTAATTACCACGGAAAACTTGGCGAAGATGGCCTGCCATATAGAACTGGACATTTTGAAAGAGCCAATAGGCAAACAGGATCAGTACGTAGCGGCCTTCGGTGGCCTTAATTGTTACACCTTCAATAAAGATGATTCGGTTACGGTGACCCCACTCGACATATCGTCAGAGACGATGCGCCACCTCAACGAGAGGGTTCTGCTGTTCTCGACAGGGATCTCGCGAGCCGCCTCCGATATATTGAAGACCCAGGACCGGCAGACCAAAGAATATCAAAAAGAGATGGTGGATAACCTTCACTTCGTGAAACAGATTGGTCTTGACAGCAGGAAGGCGCTGGAGAGCGGGGACCTGGATGCCTTCGGAGGGCTCCTGGACTTGCATTGGCGTTATAAGAAGCAGCGTTCCAATCTCATGTCAAACAATAACATTGATCACGCGTATAATCTGGCAATGAAAAATGGCGCTCTGGGTGGAAAACTGATAGGTGCAGGTGGAGGCGGATTCCTTATGTTCTACGCGGAGGATCCCACCCGCCTGCGCAAAGTCATGACAGCGGAAGGTCTTAAGGATATGGCATACGGATTCAAGTATGAGGGGACCAAACTTCTGGACGGCGGGGAGATGTGACCCGCCTTGAAAGGCTGCTGATGTTTGATCTGGAAGGCCGAGAATATCCGTATATGGAAGAGGTTAATGAGGGAATTCTTCACCAACTTAGAAGGTTGCAACCCCGTGGCAAGGTGTTGTATGTCGGTTGCAGTGGAGAGAAGTTCCCGTTATGAACATCATAATTATTTCACAAGTATTTTGGCCTGATGAAACGGCTGGATCACAGATTCTTACTGATCTTGCCGAAGTGTTGGTCGAAAATGGATTCAAAGTTGATGTGATCACAAGTGGTAATTCTTATGAAAACCATAATACTCTTTATCCTAAGAAGGAGGATTACAAGGGTATCTATATAAAGAGATTGAGAACCAGCAGTTTTGGGAAAGGCTCTAAATTAGGACGATTTGTTACTTTCGTTACTTTTAATGTTACTTTATTTTTTTCCCTATTATTTATAAGAAAAGGGCAATATGACTTAATGATCTCATTATCGGTACCGCCTTTGATATCCTTTTTTGGAATAATAATTGCGCGGATGAAAAGAATTAAGTTTTTATATTGGGCAATGGACCTTCAACCTGAACTGGCAATTCAGTCTGGATATTTGAAACAGAACAGTTTTTTTACAAAAATTCTTTTACTAATGGGTGATTACGCTTATAAAAAGGCGGATTTAATCATTACCTTAGATAAATATATGGCTGAACACATCAAAAGGAGAGGCGCAAGGGGCGCGAGGATTAAAATTATCCCTGTTTGGCCAGTTATGTACGATAGTTATGTGGGCAACCGTCTTGATAATCCTTTTCGGATAGATCATGGCTTTGCGGATAAAGTGGTAATAATGTATTCAGGCAATCATTCGGTAATGCATTCTCTTGGCACATTATTAAATGCTGCTTTGGAACTGAGAGATGATCCGAGATTTGTATTTGTGTTTGTTGGTGGTGGCGTGAGAAAAAAAGATGTGACTGATTTCAGAGAAATACATCTTTTAACCAATATTGTTCAATTGCCTCTTCAAGTTCGTGATACTATCCATGTATCTTTGAGTTCAGCAGACATTCATGCCGTTGTTCTCGGAAATGGATGCTCCGGGTATACACATCCAAGCAAGATGTACGGCGCCATGGGCATTGGTCGTCCGGTTTTGTATGTCGGCCCAAAGCAGAGTTATATAGGCGATATACTTAATATTTGTTCCGGGAATATACGCATTGAACATAACCAGACGGATCTTCTTGTCAAAGAACTGCGCTCATTTGCTAATATGGAGCATAGTCAACGGGAAATAATTGGCAGTAAAAATAAGGACTATGTTACAGTACATTTTTCAAAAGAAAGATTAATTAATCAATTTATCTCTGAAATTAAGCTTTTGTTAAACCGCAAGCCAGAGTGAATGTCATATTTTATATTAATTAAGATGGTTAATTGTAGCTTTTATAATATTAGTCGTACGGAGTTGTTAATATGAAGATATTTTTTATAATTCCTCCGAACATTCATTATATAGAGCCGTATGCCTTTGTAAAGGCTGACAAGAGCAATACCGTGCGCCCATATCTTGGGCTGCTGTACGTTGCTGCAGCTTTACGAAAATACATGGGGATCGAAGTGCGGATTATAGATTCAAATGCGGACGGTCTGTCCCTTGAAGACATCGGGGATATTATCAGACAAGAGACGCCAGATCTAGTTGGATTCAGCGTCCTTACTTTTAACCTTTTGAACTGCATGGAGGTTAGTAAGTTGATTCGGACATTTAGCCCGGCAACGAAGATCTGTTACGGGGGATGGCATCCGACGTTGTATCCCAGGGAAACTCTTGAACTGGGCTCTGCAGACTTTATTGTGATCGGGGAGGGAGAATTCAGCTTTCCCAAACTGGTAGAGGCATGCAGGGAAAATTCGGAGCGGACACAGGAGGAACTTGAGAAGATAAAAGGAATTGGTTTTAGAACTAACAAGGGAGATATAAGAATTAACTCTCCACAGGAGGCAATACGAAATCTTGATGAACTGCCTTTCCCCGCCTATGATCTTGTAGATACAGAAAAGTATTCCAATCTTCTGGCTTGTACCGGGCATTCGATCACCATTATGACTTCGCGCGGTTGTCCTCAGGGATGCGCTTTCTGCGATATGCGTAGGACCGCATACCGATTCCGCAGCCCCGCAAATATTATAGAAGAAATTAGGTTCTGGGTGGAACGTGGGGCAAAAGAGTTTTTCATTCAGGACGACAATTTTACGATATCCCGTAAAAGGACAATCGAGTTCTGCAAACTTCTTATTGATGCTAATCTGGATATCAAGTACAAGATCAGTTCGAGGGTGGATTATCTTGATGACGAGATGCTGGACTACCTGAAGAGGTCTGGCTGCTATCGTATATATTTTGGAGTCGAAGCCGGCTCGCAACGCGTTCTTGATTATCTGGAAAAGGGGATTACCCTCGATCAGATCAGAAATACATTTCGCAGCGCGGGAAAGTACGGGATCGATCGGTGTGCCTATATTATGATCGGTTGCCCTTCGGAGAGGAAGGAAGATATCGATATGACGATGCGTTTGGTGAAAGAGATACGGCCAGAACATCTTCATTGCTCCATATGCACGCCTATGCCGAAAACGTATCTATATCAAAAGCTGCTGAAAGAAGGAGTGATCACACATGATTACTGGCTTGAGTTTGCCCAAAACCCTGATCCCTCTTTCCGGACACCTTTTAGTAGTCAGTGCTTCAGTTCTAAAGAACTCAGAAACATGCAGGATTCCATTCAGCGGAAGTTCTATATGGCTCCCCGCATAATCCTTCGAGAAATCAGGAAGACGCGTGACATCAGACAATTTTTAGCGAAGGCGATGATGGCCTTCAGGGTGATCTTTCGTTGAGGACACCGTGGCTGGAAGTACAGACATGATAGATCCCTGTACCAGAAGAATCCTCGTAACGGGCGCGAGCGGTTTTATCGGACGAGCATTGTGTGCTCGGCTCCTTGCCGATGGGTTCTTGGTGCGGGGAGTTGTAAGGGAATTATCACGGAGCGTAAGCTTACCCCAAGGTATGAAGATTGTCCCGATTGGTTCCATCGGACCTGATACCGACTGGACTGACGTCATGAACGGTATCGATTCGGTGATTCATCTTGCCGCCCGTGTTCATATCATGCAAGAGCGCGCCATGGATCCGTTGCAGGAATTCCGCAGGGTTAACTTTCATGGCACTGAACGCTTGGCGCGGCAGGCTGCCCAATCCGGCGTGAAGCGGTTCGTTTTCATGAGCACTATTGGAGTAAACGGCAGCACGTCCGGCAGCAGAGCTTTCAACGAGAGCGATGATCTTGGTCCGCATAATCCATACGCTGTTTCCAAACTCGATGCAGAGCTTGGCTTAAGAGAGATAAGTGCAAAAACCGGAATGGAAGTGGTAGTTGTCAGAGCTCCTCTCGTTTACGGTCCCGGTAATCCGGGAAATTTTTTACGTCTTCTCAATGCCGTGGCCAACGGCTGGCCCTTGCCTGTTGCTGCCATCAATAACCGCCGCAGTCTGATTTATCTCGGGAATTTGATTGATGCTGTTATGAGATGTATAACTCATCCACGAGCGGCTGGACAGGTATATCTGGCGAGTGACGGTGATGATGTCTCCACACCGGAGCTGATCCGGCGGGTTGCAGCCGCTCTTGGGCGGCGGGCACGGCTCTTTCCTTTTCCTCCTGCGCTGATGCACATGGCAGGCAATCTTCTTGGTAAATCTGCTGCGATAGAAAGTCTTCTTGGTTCCCTGACAATTGACTCCGGTAAAATTCGCCGTGAACTTGAGTGGAAACCTCCGTATTCGATGGAGGAGGGGCTCAAAGAAACAGCGGAATGGTACTTGAGTGTAAACAGGAATTATGGAAATTTGAAAAGATAAGAACCTGAGAAAAGAGGCATGTATAAGAAGTGAAGCGTATATTTGATGCTATACTTGCTGTATTACTGTTGGTCCTTCTTAGCATCCCGATGCTTATTATTGCGCTGCTGGTTAGGCTGACATCTGCAGGGCCGGCGTGGTACTGGTCAGAGAGGGTGGGAAAGAATAATGATATTTTTAAAATGCCGAAGTATCGCACCATGAAGATCGATACACCGGCAGTGGCTACACATCTTCTGGAACGCCCGGATCAATATCTAACACTGGTCGGGGTCTTCCTCCGAAGATCGAGTTTAGACGAGTTGCCGCAGCTTTTTAGTATCTTGAAGGGGGATATGGGCTTTGTGGGGCCTCGGCCAGCTCTATTCAACCAGGAGGATCTCGTACAACTGAGAACCCGAAAAGGGATTCATGTACTTACTCCCGGCCTTACGGGCTGGGCCCAGGTTAACGGCAGGGACGAACTTCCGATTCCCAATAAAGTGGCATTTGATGAATACTATCTCCGCCATCGCTCTTTTCTTTTTGATATGAAAATTATCCTTCTGACCTTTGTGAAGGTTCTGCGCGGAGAAGGTGTGAAGCATTAATGATGTTCAGGGGTGACTATGTTCAGTAAAAAAAGACTTCTGGTTTTTCTGCTTGATATAGTTCTGATCGTGGTGGCCTTTGTTCTGTCCTTTTTGCTTCGTTTTGACTTCAATATCCCCGCTGATATGCAAGCCCTCTTTCTCCAGGGCCTCTATGTGATCATTATCGTCAAGCCTCTTGTTTTTTTCAGTTCCGGCCTCTACCGGAGCATCTGGCGTTATGCGTCTCTCCACGATGCTATTGAAATTGTTAAGGTCGTCACTATTTCTTCGATCATCTCGGTTTTTACGATCATGTATGTTCGCCACTTTGCGCCTTACCCGCGTTCCATATTTCTCCTGGACTGGTTCCTCCTCTTTTTCCTCGTATCCTCGAGCAGGCTGGTCTGGCGTATCTACCGTGAGACGTACTTGATACCGCGATCGGGTACAGGGAAAAGAACGCTGCTTGTGGGCGCAGGCCACGCGGGAAGCAACTTGTTGAAGGAGATCAGAAGACAGCCCGGAACACCCTTCAATGTGCTTGGGATCGTGGATGATGATCTGGGGAAAAAGGGAATGCGATTACACGGAGTGTCGAT
>Ga0209641_10000185_pt1 | contig 51308 bp, 49 predicted proteins | sample RifCSP16_1_FD_184022 | JGI IMG/M metagenome (GOLD analysis project Ga0209641, IMG submission 184022) | Soil microbial communities from Rifle, Colorado - Rifle CSP2_sed 16_1 (SPAdes) (version 2) | ecosystem: Environmental > Terrestrial > Deep subsurface > Rock core/Sediment | place: Rifle... | reverse complement strand
GACTTTGAGAGTCTGATTGTCTCCCATTGCAGCAGGTGATTGGGCATCTTTTCCCTGTGAACATCCGAGGACATACCGTACAAGTAGTAAGCGATGTTGGAAAAGAAAAAAACCAGGATCGCTGCCACAGGTTTCCCTTCATATTCTGCAATGAGAGGAATGGCTGATGGCGTGTTTTTTTCAGGTTTATTGGACATGAACATTTTCCAAAGGGTCATGTAGTATCCTTTTTCCCTTATGATGAAACCATCCCGCATTGAAGTTTCAGCGTACAGGTTATATAAAAGGTCAAGGTCCTCAACTTTACCCTTTCTTACCAAAATGCCTTTCCTGGCTGCCAGGTTTATGTTGTATCGGGTTTTCTGTTTGCAGTTGGCAAGGATCTGGTCTTCATCCCTATCTAGATGGATGATGGCAGTGTTCCTGAACTGAACTTGGTCTTGTGAAAAATTCCATCCTCGTTCTATTAATTCCATGCGCGAATTAATTCCGGGTAAGATATTAATCAATTCTTGGTTGTCGTCCGGATCACCTCCAACCTTGATTCCCGCGTCGATCTTTAAGAAAATGGCACCCTGTTTCTTTGCGTATACCTGGAGATCGCCAAGAACTTTATTCCGAAGTTCCTGGTCTGACCAATCCATTAATGGTCCTCTTGGAGAATACAGGATATTGAGCCTTGAAGAAAATCCTCTGATGGGGATCTTTTTTTTCAAAATCATCGCGGCTGCTTTAATTCGTCTAGGATCATCCTTGCCAGTTGTATCGTCTTCCCAAATCAATGCCTCAGGCTCCCATCCATATTTTGCTTTGAATTGAGACCATTCCCAAGTCTGTAGGATATGGGAATGAGGTAATTCGGAAATGGAACGGTTCCATTCAGCAGGAGATCCCTTGAATTGTTTCATCCTGGGGCTGCCTTGAACCGAGAGTAAATTTCATATAAGGAATAAAGGAATGGTTTGTATACTTTATCCTGGCTCTGAACACTTCTTCTGATATCTCCACCAAAACCACGCTTGAACCGGTACACTCCCCATAAACCCTTGGTTTGCTCGGTAAACTCATTCTCCAGTTTCTCATAAGGTTCATCTGGAATGCCCCACAGGTCATATTGGATACACCCGCGGGCTTTTGCCCTCCGAATTGACTCCCATTGAAGAAGGTATGCTGGCATCCTATTTCTCTCCATGTTTGAAGAGGCACCATATACATACCATGCTCGTGTGCCCTTGTAAAAGATCATCACAGCTGCCAGTGGTTTATTTTCATATTTGGCAACCAACAACTCGCACAAATTAATTGGATTGAATAATTGGTGAATTCGTTGGTAGTATGGTAGAGAATGAACATCAAACTCATCTCGCCCGCCTGTGACCTTGCTCATCTGGTGGAATGTGGAAATATCATCCCATGTCTCTATTGTGACACCTTTCCTGGCAGCCAGTCGGATGTTGTATCTCGTTTTCTGTTTCATTTCACTTAGAAGGGTTTCCTCGTCTTTCCTGAGATCGATCAGGATTGTATTGGGGGGTTGGATATTATCTTTCCCAACTTTAAAACCTGGAGTTATTTCTTTCAGAGAACCTTGAGTCTCTTCGAATTCATCCGGTTCAACCTTGAGAAAAATGGCATTTTTCTTTTCACATGCCTGGTCGACCATCTCCCAAAAACCAGCAGATGTTTTCCCTAATGGACCTTTTGGTATGTAAGCGATGGTATGACCAAGGGGTAGTTTTCGAAACAGGATCTGCGCGCCTGCAGTTCCCTCAATGAATCTTGCCGGTTCCCATCCGAATGACGATTTTAATTCACCCCATTGTGCCGTTTGCAGGAAATGTGCATTTGGATATTGCGTTGTGAACTCTTCCCACTCTTGAGAAGCTATTTCTGCCATTGTATTACTTAAACTACTGAAGTGATGTCTGGTGAAGACATCACCCTCACGTTTGAACTGAGAATGGTTGAGTCCAGAAGATCCAGGATTGCTGAGGTGTTTCCGGTTGTTGCCAGTTTTTCCAATTCCATGATCGTAGTTGTAAGCGCTCCATTAACCAGGTCTTCTTCTTCAGCCAGGCGGTAGATCTCCGAATGATCCGTTGGTTGATAATGGATACCTTCTTCCCAAAGATCTTCATTCAATTTTTCGCCTGGTCGGATCCCGGTGTATGTGATCTCTATATCTTTTCCGGGTTCAAGACCGGAAAGACGGATCAAGTCCTCCGCCAGGTCCAGGATTCGAACAGGTTTACCCATATTCAATAAAAAGACTTCCCCGCCTTTTCCCATTGCTGAAGCTTGCAATACGAGGTGAACAGCTTCAGGAATTGTCATGAAGTATCGTGTCATTTCAGGGTGGGTAATGGTTACAGGTCCACCTTTGGCGATCTGGTTCTTAAAAAGCGGTACTACACTTCCCCTGCTTCCCAGCACATTCCCGAAACGCACGATGGAATACGCGTGTTTTGTTTTATTGGCAGCATCCAGTACGATCATCTCTGCCATTCGCTTGGTGGCACCCATAACACTGATGGGACGGATGGCTTTGTCAGTGGAGATCATGACCAGGCGTTGAACGTCATTCTCCAGGCATGTTTTTACTACATTCTGGGTTCCAATTATGTTGTTGCTGATGGCATCCTCAATATTGGTTTCCATCATGGGTACGTGCTTGTGTGCAGCTGCATGAAAAACTGCTTCTGGTTTGAAGGACTGGAAAACATTCCGCATTCTTGGAAGATCACGGATATCCGCAATGATTGGTTTCATAATCATGGTCGGATGTTCAGAGATCAGCTCAAGCATTGTCTCAAAAATGGAATTCTCACCATGCCCGAGAATTGCCAACTCAGCGGGTTCCCAAAGGGAGATCTGCCTGCATAATTCGCGGCCGATCGATCCACCCGCGCCTGTGATCAGGATCCTTTTTCCTTTGAGTGTATTTCCTACCAATTCTGAATCCATTCTTGTGGGTTGTCGCCGGAGGAGGTCTGTGATATCAACTTCTCGAAGTCTGGTTACACTGACTTTTCCACCGATCAATTCAAATATCCCTGGCATTGTGCGGAAAGCGACATCCTTAAGTCTGCAAATGTCAGATATTTGCCTGACAAGGTTTCCTCCAGCGCTGGGAATGGCTATTATGACCTCATCAACCCGGCGGATATTAAGGATCCTTCCCAGGTCAGAAAGTTTACCCACCACTTTCACTCCATAGATCTGTTGTTTCTGTTTGCTTGGGTCATCATCCAGGTAACCTACAGGTTCCAGGTTTAGTTGGGGATTCTTCTGCATTTCACGTACGACCAACGCGCCTGCGTCACCGGCTCCGATCACCAATACATTCTTGGTGGATCCTTTTGTGGATTCTCCGTAAGCTGATGGACGGTTTTCAGTAAAAAGCCGCAAGGCGAAACGAAAACCTCCAATGGCGATAACGGAAAGTAGCCAATCTATGATGAATATTGACCTTGGAAGCCCGGGACTGATCAATCCGGAGGAGTAAAATATGATGGTTACAACTGTCATGACAGCGGACGCAATGGTAACTGTGTACGTAATAAGAATAAGTTCCCTGGTGCTGGCGTATGCCCAAATTCGACGGTACAACCCAAAGAAATAGTAGACGATCGGTTTTACGACCAGGCTTATCCCAATCATCCAATATGCGACGGGTAAATAAAAGAAGAATACCAACCCTTCAAATCGTATCGCGAACGAGAGAAGGATGGTGGCAGCAGTTATGATCAGGTCAGCAGCAAATACAAAACGATTGCTGATTCGAATCTTGGGTCTTATAGACATGTACGCATCCAATTCATGGTTAGAGATAATCCCTTCGATATTGAAGTCTGCGGAGTGAATCCTAGTATTTCCTTTGCTAGGTTGGGGTCACCAGAGGATCGATAGATATCCCCTTGCCTTGATGGTGCAAACAATGGTTCCAGGGAGGTCTTCGTTATTTCCTGGAGCGAGTCAACCAGGTTTAATACACTAATTTCTTCACCCGTACAGATATTGATTACCATACCAGGAGCTTTTTCACTTTCAGCAGCGAGCAGGTTCGCCCGAACGATATCTTCAACATAGACCAGGTCACGAGTCTGGTTTCCGTCTCCGAAGATCGTTATGGGTTTATTGTTCAGGATTTGTCGGATGAAAATTGGAACAGCAGCTGCATAATCCGATTCGGGAGATTGCCTTGGTCCGTACACGTTGAAATACCTTAATGCCACGACTTCCATCCCGAATGCGGCTGTGTACATACCTGCGTATATCTCACATATCACTTTGGATGCAGCATAAGGAGATAGAGGATGAACAGGCGTTTTTTCAGATGTTGGAAGTTGATCCGTATCCCCGTAGACTGCAGCACTGGACGCCATCACGACGCGCCTTACTCCAGCATTCCGGGCTTCCTCCAGCAGGAGTTCAGTTCCATGAACATTCACATCCAGGCATTCTGAAGGTTCCAATAAGGAAAGCGGATTGGAAACAAATGCCGCTTCATGAAAAATGACATCAACATTTTCAACAGCTTCCCGTACCACCTGGATATCTCGAATATCACCCTTTCGTATTTCCAGGTCCCCTTTCAATCCAGCTAGGTTTTCTTCTTTTCCAGTGGAAAAATTATCCAGGATTCTGACATGATGCCGGTTGTTCAATAGATGGTGGGTGAGATGCGATCCGATGAATCCAGCCCCACCTGTAACAAGATAGTTGGTCAACTTATCTGCCTTTGAACCGTAGAACCTGTCCAACCGTGCGAAGAAGGATGGTCAGATCCATGTACAGGTTGCGATGTTTCAAATAATAAAGATCATATTCTAATTTGATGGCCATCTCTTCAACGGTGGCATAATAACTGTAATTCACCTGTGCCCATCCTGTAATTCCAGGTTTGACCAGCAATCTTGCCCTGTAAAACGGGATCTGCTTTTGAAATTCAGATATCCATTCTGGACGCTCAGATCGAGGTCCAACCATGCTCATGACTCCCTGCAGTACATTCAGGAATTGAGGGAGTTCGTCGATGTGTGTTCTCCTCAGGAACATACCGATCTTCGTGATTCTTGTATCTTTCTCCTGTGTCAATTGAACCTGGCCATCTTTTTCAGCATCCTGGTACATGGTTCGGAATTTGAGCATCCGGTAAGGTTTTCCGCTCTTCCCCGATCGGATTTGGACATACGTGATCGGTGATCCGCTGTCAATGAGGATCAATAAAGCAATGAATGGATAAAAGAATAGAAAAACCATGGTTCCAATAAAACCACCGATGATATCGAGGATGCGTTTTCCCAGTTCATAGAATTTGCTCACCCTGGCTTCATCCACGAAAGATCGAATGATCCAATCCGCTTCCAGGTGATGTATGGGGACACGACCCAGCAGCTCCTCGTAAGTGGCTGGCATTTGTGTGATTTCAAGCCCGATTTCCTGGGCATCCAGGATTGCCTGGAATGTTTCCCCGCTCATCTGTCCTGATATTGCGATCACCATTTCAGAGATCTCATATTTATTAATGATACTTAACAAGAGATCGCTGTTGCTTAGAACCGGAAGATTCTCAATGATCTGACCTTGTTTGGTCGGATCATCATCAATAAAGCCAACCAGCTTGAATGGTTTTTGGAGCATGAGGTCATATGCCTTGGCGAGCGTTTTTCCGGTAACTCCTGCTCCCAGGATTGCCACCCTTCTTATAACTGACGGAGCATTAAAGATCTTGATATAGATCCATCGCCAGCACAGGGTGAGGATTGTTGAATTGATCAGGAAGATTCCAACCCCGATTCTGGGTAAGGATCCTTTGGGAGATACCAGGTAAATAATGGCATAGATCAATAATCCGCCTATACCAGTAGTCAGGATCCCTCGCAGTGTCCCCGGCCAATTATTGGCGTTATGAACGTCATAGAGGTCGAGCATCAGTACCAACCAGGCTATTGGCAGGAGATAAAACCATAGAGGTACTCGTTGTTGTAGGAAATCCAGCGAAAACTGCAGCCATTCATCTGGTTGAGTTCCCCAAATATAAAGAGCAAGGAAGAATGCCAGTACTGCAATGAGAAAATCCCCAAATAATAGGATCGTTCTCTGTTCTCCAGGTCTGAATCGCCATTTGGATGATTTTAATGATGATTTGTCTTGTTCAAACATCTCGAAGGTTAAACCTTGCCTTCCATTATTTAATGAATAGTCCTTTAATCATACTCCATAAAAATCCTGTCCCCCAGGAGAAATGCATGGTTAAGATTGCAAACGGTATACCAAAAAAATATGTTGGTTTTCTCGCCTTCAGGCTGATTATCAAACCTGATAAAAAGATGGTGATCAGGTAGAAGAGTATTTCCACAGCAGGGACCAACCAGAACCAATCCAGGAAAAACGACAATATGGAGGAAATGATCAAACTAGCAACAAACAACGGTGGAAGAGCCTGTCTCCAGCGGATGGTCTTTGGGTAAGACTGAAGCATTTTCCACTTCCAATAACCATATCGCCAATATTGCTTTGCAAGCTCGGAAAAGGTGGAACGTGCGAAATAAGTCGATCGAATGCGTGGATCTAACCAGATCTTCCCGCCATTCAGGATGATCCTTGAATTAAATTCGTAATCCTCATTGGTGAGTAAAGTCTCATTAAAAAAACCTACCAATGCAAGGACTTCTCGCTTGAAGGCTCCAAACGGAACTGTTTCAACAAAGCCTGGTTTGTTCGCATGTCGATAAAGAGCGTCTCCCACGGCAATAGGCAAGGTTGCTGCTTTGGCTATTGCTGATGCCACCCACGTATCATCTCCCGGTTGAATTTCCCAAATTCCACCAACATTATCAGCCAACCCGTCTTCCAGGATTTCCACGCAGCGTTCAATATAATCATTATGGGGATATGAATGAGCGTCCATTCTTACAATGATCTCACCATGTGATGCTTGGATTCCCAGGTTGATTGCAGATGGAATTATTCGTTTCGGGTTGCTGATAATGGTGATCTTAAGATCATTGTGTTCCCTGAAAAATTCCTGGATGATCGCAATTGTTCCATCGTTGGAACCACCATCTGCTACGATGATCTCCATCAAATTTAATGGATAGGTCTGCGACCTTAAGGATTCCATAAGAGATTTGATCCTTTTCTCTTCATTAAAGCATGGGATTATTACGGAAACAAGTTTCATGATTGTTTGGGAAAAGTTAATGTTGGAATTTGATATCTTGTTGGATTATTACCTGGTTGAGAACCAGCACCTAAATCGGTAACCTTACAGTGAATATACTTCCTTCTCCTGGTTTGCTGGAAACTTTAATTTTACCATTATGTGCTTGAATGATCTCTGAAGCGATTGCCAATCCAAGACCAGTTCCGTGTTCCTTTCCTCCTTTCCTGGAAGGATCTCCCTGGAAAAACCTTTCAAACACATGTGGAAGATCTGTTTCCAATATACCTTTTCCGTTGTCCTTGAAGATGATCTCTATTTCATCGTTATTTAATTTACTTTCCAGTAATATGCTTCCTCCTGGTGGAGTGAATTTTATGGCGTTATCAAGCAGGTTTGAAAAGACTTGGTGGAGCCTTTCAGAGTCTCCAACGATCGAAGGGAGCTTTGCTGGTTTGTATATTAATTTCACTTTGTTTTTCTCGATCAAAGGCTGGAATTTCTCAAGCAGATCGGATAAGATTTCCTCCAGGTTTACCGGAATTCTTTTAATTTCAGCAGTACCAGCATCCAATCTGGCTAGGTCAAGCAGATCGATTACCATTTGATGCATGCGGTCAGATTCACTCAATATCACATCAGCTGCACGATCTCTTGACTCTAATGTATCTGCTGTCCCATCTTTCAATGCCTGCGCAAACCCCTGGATCGAGGTGAGGGGAGTTTTTAATTCGTGGGAAACGTTGGCAACAAATTCTCGTTGAGATTTCTGGCTTGCCTGTACTCTATCAGTCATCTTGTTGAAAGCCCTGGTGAGGTCTTGGACTTCTCGTGGTCCTTCCAATGGAAGGATTTTATTCCCACGTTCAGGAAAATCATTGGCAGAGACAACAATTCTTTGCAGAGGTTTCGCTATCCAGCGTGAAAGAAGGAATGCTAAAAGCAATGACAATAATACAGCGGTGACACCTGCAATGGCAAAAGGTGGGATTATTTCATCCCGCAGGATTGCCAACAATTCGACTTTTGGGCGTAATACTGCCAATTCTACCCACCTCTGGTTGGAGATCTTCTTGATGACAACCAACCAGGCTGTGTTATCGGCATCACGAACCACCGGGTATAAACGGAAAGACTTCAGTGATGAAGGGGGAAACGGTGATTGCACACCTTCCCCGCTGTCTATCAGGATATTCTTCTGGTCATCGAAGATGACAATGCGAACCTCGTTTTCCTGGGCAAATTCAACCAGCCTGGCTTTGGTGGTTTCCACATTTCCTCGCACCCAGCTTGGTCCAACAGCCAGAAGGGTAGCTTCCACTTCGCGTAGGTGATTAATTGCCTTCCGGTATTCAATGGGATTCCGAATCAGGTAGAGGATCAATACCGAAGCAATAATGAACAGGTTCGACCCGATCACCAGGGCATAACTTAACCATACCCGTGAACGCAGGGAAGAGAACATCAGGGTACCATCCTGTATCCAATCCCTGTTACCGTCTCGATCTTAATATTGCTTCCAGCCAGGATCTTTCGCAGGTGGGCTATGTGGACATCCACAGTCCGGGTTTGTCCAAAAAAATCAATACCCCAGGCATATTCCAACAGTTGTTCTCTTGAGAGAACACGCCCCAGGTTTTCTGCCAATGTCTCGAGAAGGTTGAACTGCTGAGTTCGGAGGGATACCTCCTTGTCATCGATTGTTACTTTGCGTCTATCCCTATCGATTATTAGAGTATCAATATGTATTGGTCTTCGGTCTGTTTCAACTGCTCTTTCAGAACGTCTGAGAATGGCTTTGGTTCGGGCGACCAGTTCGCGCGGATTAAATGGCTTCGTGACATAATCGTCTGCACCCAATTCCAAACCGATGATCTTATCGATATCATCATCTCTTGCAGTCAGCATCATGATGGCAGTATGGTTATCCTTTGCCCTGATCTTTCGGCATACTTCGTATCCATCCAGTACAGGGAGCATCAGGTCTAATATGACCATGTTGGGATGAAAACGATCATAAAGTATCATGGCTGCTTCACCATCTGAAGCGGATTCAAGAATAAAACCTTCTCGGTCCAGGTACAATTTCAGCAGGTTAAGAATGGCAGGTTCATCATCTACAAGCAATATTCGATCGTTTGTCATTTTCAGCTTTGAGGTATGTGTTCAGTCTATCAGGATGGCGGTTGTTTCTATCTCAACCAAAGCATTTTTTGGAAGGCAGGCAACGGCAACAGTGGAACGGGCAGGGGAGTTCATTGGAAAGAATTCTGCATAAACTGCGTTCATTTTAGAAAAATCATTCATATCCTGGAGAAATACAGTGGTCTTAACAACTTGCTCCAGGTTCGATCCTGATGCTTCCAGGACATGTTTTAAATTGGTCAGAACTTGCCTTGTTTGTGCCTCGATGCCACCTTCCACAAATTCACCACTTGCTGGATCAATACCAATTTGACCGCTGGTAAATACCATTGAATCGGTTTTTATGGCTAATGAATAAGGTCCAAGTGCAGCTGGGACTTTTTCTGATTTGATGACATTTCTTACCATGAGTTCTCCTGAGAAATGAAATTGAAATCGTGATCTTCCTGCAGAAACAGGATTTTGATCTTCATTAATGATTTTAAGCGAATTAAATGGTTCGGTCAAATATGATGGTATCTGGTGGAGAGCCGGTCATAAGGTCCGCTCGCAAAACCAACAAGGACATGGGCAATGAAATCCATGTCCTTGTTGTCAGATCATTTTTGGATTTCTATGGATTCGTATTACCAGCAGGTCGATTTGCTACTCTGAATGCACGCAGTGCATCTCTCAACAAGCGGAATGGATCTCTCATGGCATCTCTTGTCTCTCTCAATACATCACTCAGGGATTCAACAGATTTTACTGCTTCAGGACGATCCAGTACTTGCCCATCGGTATCAAACCCGCTATGAGTGCTGATGATGATTTCCCCTTCCTGGTGGATTACCATGGCATCTGCATTTGCCTGCTTGAAAACATCCAGGGCTGCTTGGATCGAACTTACATCCTTGCCATTTTGAACAGCTGTATCAAGTCTCTCCTGTATCCGGGTGGTAAAAACTTCAACCTTTTCCAACCTGTTTCCTTGCCGTTCATACTGATTTTGCAATCGTTTCCATATCCAGACTAACGGTCGTCGTACCCTTGCGGAATCAACAGGTGGTACCTGGTCAAAAACAATTCCCGCTGCATGAACATTCATCGTGGGAACACACGCAATTGTCAGCACAGCCAGGACAAGGATCAGACTGATTTTGGTGAAGGTTTTCTTTAGGGTGTTCATATAACTCTCCTTTGAACTGATATTTGATTAATTGCATTCTATTCCAGAGAGGTTATGTGAGTGTGATCTGTTTGTAAACGATTGTAAATTCGTTATCCCACAATTAAAAACCTTTTTTTGGAGAATTGAGGGAAATTTGATTCTGAATTAGTATTTTGAAAAATAGTTGAAAAGGTGCTAAAAGGCAGTCAGCTTGACAATCTCTTCTACTCCGTGTAAAATCACATCCGCTCAAAGCACGACAGTTCTGGAAATATTTTGAATATTTATTATCAGAAATTAATTTTGCCGAGATAGCTCAGTTGGTAGAGCATGCGACTGAAAATCGCAGTGTCGTCAGTTCGATTCTGTCTCTCGGCACTCCCGCTCAGCGGGTTAAGATTTGCGGGTGTAGTTCAGTGGTAGAACGTCTCCTTGCCAAGGAGAAGGTCGTGGGTTCGAATCCCATCGCCCGCTTTCGATTGAGTTTGGCTGATGGATCAAGTAGGCTGCAATCGACGATTTAAAGTTCAAGGCGTCGTGGCCAAGTGGGAAGGCAAGGGTCTGCAAAACCCTGATCACGGGTTCAAATCCCGTCGACGCCTCAATAATGAAGTTCCCGTTATTCAACGGGAACTTTTCTCTTTTATGAAATTGTTCTTGAGGATCTGATTTTGTAATACCCTACCAAACCCCCAACAATGATGATGGCAGTCATGATATGCATCGCTGCAAGAATTAATTTGGTTTGGAATCCAGTTTCTGGCAGGCTGAAAGGTCCACCGAAGGAAACAAGCAAAGCTGTAAGACTTACGGATAGGAAAGAGGGCATAACGCTCTTTGGTGCGAATTTTGTTAAGAACGCAAATAAAATAATGGCAAGTATCGAAGGGATGATGGTGGCCACCACAACCAGCAAAACAGGCATGGGTTCCTTGACGGGGGAGTATTCAGAAATTGGAATGATAAAATTCTCACCAAATGCATGTGCAAGGTTGAAGATCAGCAGGTTGACTGCCGTGGCTGTACAGGTGATCAAAAAACCTGAGAAAAGTAAACCTGAAGGGTATTTAACTTTCATACAAGTTAAAACAGGACTTAGATCTCACGATCTATGATGAACCTCGCCATGTTTTCAAGAGCTTGTTTTTCCTCCCCCTCAGGCATAAAATCCAAATGCTGGATGGCATGGTCAACCAGTTTTGTGGCGTCATTAAGGGCATCTTTTGTAGATCCACTTTCCCGAATTGACTGTACCAGGCTGGTCAAATCTTCCCGATGGTTGGGAAATGATCCATTCAACAAATAAGCAACCCTTTCATCACCGGGATATTTTTCAATAAAATATAACGTGGGTAATGTAATTAACCCCTGGAGAAGATCAGAACCTACTGGTTTTCCAACAGCTTCCTGGTCTCCAGTAAAGTCCAGGATATCATCCACAATTTGGAAAGCCATGCCGATGTTTCGTCCGAATTTGAGCATATTTTCAACTACAGCCTCTTCAACCGGGCTGATCATGGCAGCAGCTCTTGAAGACATTTCGAATAGCGATGCAGTTTTGGCATAGATGCGCTTATCGTAATCTTCCCTGCTGGCTATGCCGCGGCTTGAAAACAACTGGGTTAATTCTCCGTTTACGATCACAGCCAGGGTTTCCGCGAATAATTTCATCAGGGGCAGGCAGTCAGTGCTGGCTGCCAGTTTGGCTGCACGTGCAAATATAAAATCACCAGTTAATACTGTTGCAGCTGGTGACCAGTGGGAGTTCAGGGTTGGGTTGCCTCGGCGAAGCAGTGATCCATCGATCAGATCATCATGGACAAGTGTGGCAGTGTGCAGCATTTCTACTGCTGCTGCCAGTGTGATCAATTTTTCCTGTTCAGCTCCAAGCATCTTTCCCGTCAACAATACCAACGCAGGGCGGATGCGTTTTCCACCTGCAGCGATCAAATGGTTGAGCGCTATGACTAACTCTGGGTGTCGGTCTTTGGATTGGGAACGCATTAATTCTTCCACTTCGATGATGGAAGATTTGATGGGTAAGTTAAAAGAAATCGAATTCAACGTTTCACCATTCAAATAATTTCATAGCATTGACATTGGTTATCGCTGCCACCTCTGCCAGGCTTGTTTCATATAATTCTGCAATTTTCTCAGCAATGAATCTGATATTGCTGGGTTCATTACGCTTCCCGCGATTCGGATGCGGGGCTAAAAATGGTGCATCAGTTTCCAGGAGCAGATGCTCTAGTTCTATTTTCCTTATCGTATCCTGGCGTTCCCTTGCACTTTTAAATGTAATTGGTCCAGTTACGCCAATGAAGAAACCAAGAGAAATGGCTTCCAATGCGTATTCCAGGTTACCACTGAACGAGTGTATCACACCTGGACGGGAAGATAGCACGTGATTCGTTTGATCCAGGTAGGATTTCCACTTTCCTAAAATATCCAGCAGGTCATCAAAGCAAGGACCTTGCGTTAAATCCTGCTGTTCTCTTACATGAAGAACAACAGGAAGTCCAAGTTCTGCTGCCATTTCCAACTGCATCAACAACACTTGTTTCTGCAAAGGATGGGGAGCAGCATCCCAATAATAATCCAATCCGATCTCACCAATGGCAACAATTCTTTTTTGGTTTATGTCTAGTTCATTCAAGTGGTTTCGATAGAGATTTTCCAATTCTGATTGGCTTTCTTGTTGCCATTCAGAAGTGTCATTGGGTTGAAAACCAATGGCGGCAAAGATCATTGGATCTTCCCTGGCAAGTTGCAATGCTTGTTTGCTGGATGAAAGGTTGGTGCCAGGAACAAGTATCCGATTAATGCCATTACGCATTGCCCTTTCGATCACTTCTTCCCTGTCGTCATCAAAATTATTAAGGTCCAGGTGGCAGTGAGTATCTACCAGTTCAACAGAATCTCTAACTTCACTCAATTTTACTGTCACATTCGTAATAACCGGGTGAGACAATGGATGGGAGTTTTCTGAGGATCATTTTAATGTAAATTCATCCCATCGTTACCTTATTCCGGCGATCTTCAAGCCGTCTTGAAGGATGGCGTTAACCTTGTCGCCATGCATCGTTTCACAGTAAACCCGCATGATAGGTTCAGTACCGCTGAACCGAATTAACATCCAACCGCCATCTTCCAGACGAAATAAAAAACCATCAATTGTAACCAGCTCTGTTACTTTTAACCCCCCAATTTCCTTTGGGTTTGCATTCATGATGAACGCTTCTCTTTCCTTGCGATCACCTTTGAAAGGAGTGTCAATACGATCATAGTAATGTGGACCACCAACGCGATCGAAAAGCATTTTTAGAAGTTCCGAAGGGGTTTTGTTTTGTTTGACCATGAAATCAAGGAAATACAATCCAGCCAGGATTCCATCCCTTTCGGGAACATTCCCACGGAACGCATATCCGCCACTTTCTTCTCCACCTATCATTGCATTGGTTTCCATCATTTTTGGAGCTACGAATTTAAAACCTACTCCTGTTTCGTAAACCGGAACATCATATAGTTTCCCAAGTTTGTTCAACATGGTGGTTGTGGAAAGAGTTTTCACGATCGGGCCTCTCTGGCCTCGGATTTCTAGAAGGTAATAAGCCAGGAGACCAAATGCTTGCAGCTGGTTGATGAATTCGCCTTTCTCGTTTCCAAGACCGACTCTGTCAGCATCACCATCAAGGATTAGCAGGACATCTGCATGGTTCTTGATTGTGGCTTCCAATCCGACATCAATATTGGGGCGGATGGGCTCCGGTCTTTTCATTTCAGGAAAGGATGGATTCCTCGTGTCATGGATCTCAATGACCTTTGTTTTTCCACCAGCCAAAAGTTTTGTGCACCAGCCTGCACCATTTCCCCACATGGCATCTACCATGATGGTTAATCCTGCGGCTTTTATCGGTTCTAGGTCGATTAGTGTTTTAAGATGGGAAATATATTCAGGTGCAGCATCAAAGAAGACAATTCTTCCATCTTCCTTTGCTGTATATAAGGGAACTTTCTTGATTTCAAAATCATTATCAGGAATCAATGACTCGATCTTGGTCAAGCCATCAGGAGCAATCGCGCCGCCATTTTCATCTCTTACCTTGAAACCGTTATCACTCGGAGGGTTGTGGGATGCGGTAATATTGATCGCTCCAGCAGCTTTATGAGCAACTACTGCATACGATATCACCGGTGTCGGCGTGGCACCGTTTGTCAGGTGGACGAAAAATCCATTGGCGGCTAATACTTCTGCAGCAGCAGCTGCAAAATTTTCTGATGCAAATCGTTTATCGTAACCAATGATCACCGTAGATCCAGGTTTCCCTTTTTCCAGCAGGTAGGAGGCAAAACCCTGGGCACATCGCCTGACACTTGAGAAGGTGTAATCCTCCGCAATCACTCCCCGCCAACCATCTGTGCCAAACTTGATCTGTGGACCCATTTGTTCTCCTGCTATGAAAATTTACGCTTAAAACTTACCCCCTGCCTGGAAAATGCAGTTGGTTTTACAAGGCTAATATTATAACAGAGGTATCTGGTAGAAGTGATTAGCAGCGCGTCTTATTTTGTTACAAAATTCCCAGTATTAATCAGGAGATCCTTCTTTTAGCCAGGTGACCCAACTCTTCAAGGGCACGTTCTATCCGATACGACCAATCCGCAGCATTCAATCGGATGAAATGGTTAAATTGATTGGTGGGTGAGTAGATCGTCCCGGGTGTGATTGTAATGCCGGCTTTTAATGCATCTTTATATAATTCCAGGGAATCGATGCTTTCCGGCAATTGAACCCATTGCACAAATCCACCACTAGGTCGGGTGACACGTGTCTCATCTGGAAAATAATTGATGACTGCTTGAGACATCATTGCAACATTGGCAGCATATGCACGCCGTATCCGGCGAAGGTGGTGATCATATTTCCCGCTTTCCAAAAACCTGGCTATGACCATCTGTGGAAGTGATGATGTCGCCACACTGCTGGTGAATTTTAACCATTCGATCTCCTGGTAAAACCGGCCAGGAGCCACCCAGCCAACTCTAAATGCTGGGCTGATGTCCTTTGAAAATGAGGAGCATAGCAGGACCAACCCTTTCTTGTCGAATGACTTTGTGATGGAAGGCCGCGAATCAGTAAAATAAATTTCTCCTGAAATATCATTATCGATCAACGGTATCTCATGCTTTTCCAGGAGCGCAACCAGTTCTTTCTTTTTCTCCGTTGGGATCTTTCCGCCTAGTGGGTTATTAAAATTCGAACTGATTAAGACTGCTTTGATTGGATTATGTTCAATGGCGAATTGAAGAGCATCAAGCCCGATTCCCGTTCGGGGATCAGTGGGAATCTCCAGGGCTCTTAACTTATGAGTCTCCAGGCTTTGCAGGGTGCCAAAGAACATCGGTGCTTCTATGGCTACGATATCTCCTTGTTTGCAAGTCGCATATAGACAAAGATCAATCGATTCCGTGCATCCAGATGTGATGATGATCTCATTTGGAGAGAGCTGGCATCCATTTTGAACAGCTCGTTTTGCGATCTGCAGCCTTAACGATTCCAAACCTGGTGGGAGACAGTATTGATAGATCCCTTGCTCACCTTGTTTGATCAACGAGAGAAAGATCTTGTTGAGTTGATCAATGGGCATCAATTCCAGGTTTGGAATTGCCGCACCAAGCTGAACAAGCTTGGAATTCTGGGTATCTCTCAGGATCATCATGATCAGGTCGTGCAAACTTACCAGGCTTGGATCTTTACTGGGAGATGATATGTCTGGTTCAGGAAGATCGATCTCCACCTGTTTGGCAACATAATACCCACTTTGTGGACGTGATTCGATCAACCCTTGTTCTTCCAATCCCTGGTATGCCTGCAAGACAGTAGTGATACTAACTCCATTCTGCCGGCTCATTTGCCTGACAGAGGGGATTCGATCACCGGGCTGAAAAATTCCCGCGGAGATTGATTGACGAATCATTTTTGCCAGGTTCTCATAAAGAAATGTTGATCTTGCATTTTTGGCTGGGACTTTTCTCATGTCTTTCCTGCTTTAGAAATAAAGTACAGTTGAATACAAAAATGAAAATAACACTTAGAATAATTATAAACTGTTATGGTTACAATTTGCAATCAGTGCATCTGTACTTTATTTCAACAATGTTGGATAATATTGCCGAAAGATGCAATAAATTAAGGAAAAGCATGTGATTAAAAACCTGGGAACTAATGAGAAAAAGAAACTTCACCTGAATCAAAGTGAACTGCTTCAATTCAGGAAGTTTACGCCAGGTACAGAGCTGTCTTGTGAAAAAGGCATCCTCTGGATCACGCAATCCGGTGACCCAAGGGATTACCTCTTGACTCCAGGCAATAATATGGTCATCAAGAGAAATGGCTCAATCCTGGTGGAAGCTTTGTGTGATGTCGATTTCAAGGTAGAAGATCACGCAAAAGCCATACTTAACTAATCAGAAATTTCCTCCTCCCCTCGTGAGACGACGCACCTATCAAATGATTGGTGCGTCGTTGATTTAAGTAATGACAATGCGCCAGGCTTATTCGTTTTTATGTTTGTCATGTTCTTATTAATCACCGTGCTATAATCTCACAAAAAATAGGATAAACTCATGAAAAAAAATATTTATCTGGACTATGCTGCCACAACACCTGTTGATGAACGTGTTCTTCAAGCCATGCATCCTTATTTTTCAGAAGAATTCGGGAATCCTTCATCCATTCATGCTTATGGGCAAAAAGCTGAGAATGCAATTGAAACTGCCCGCGAGGTTGTTGCTGAAGTACTTCACTGCGAACCCGCCGAAGTGATCTTTACATCCTGTGGATCGGAATCTGACAATCTGGCAGTAAAAGGAGTCGGTTTTGCCAGGAAGTCGCGGGATGGTCGTAACCACATCATCACGAGTAAGGCCGAGCATCATGCAGTCAGCCTTACGGCTGATCAGATGAATAAACTTTTCGATTTTGATGTGACCTGGTTGAATCCGGATGAATTCGGCATGATTAACCCCCAGGTCGTAGCTGATTCCCTAACAGATGGAACTGCCCTCTGTTCAGTAATGCTGGCAAATAATGAAATTGGCACGATCAATCCCATTGGCAGGATTGCTGATATTTGTCGAAGGAAAAATGTACTGATGCACACTGATGCAGTTCAGGCTGCTGCATATCTCCCGGTTCACGTTGATGAGCTTGGTGTCGATCTTCTTTCTCTTGGTGGGCATAAATTCTATGGACCAAAAGGTGTGGGTGCCTTGTATGTTCGCAAGGGCACCCCTATCATACCCATCCAAACAGGAGGAGGACAGGAATTTGGTTTGCGGGCAGGTACGCAAAATGTCCCATACATTGTCGGGTTTGCCGAGGCTCTCCGCTTGACTGACCTGGAGAGAGAAAGACGTGCTGCCCATGTAAAACCCATTCGGGACCATATCATTGGAAATGTTCTTGAATCTATTCCTCGTTCCTTGTTAACTGGTCACCCTGCAGATCGTATGCCGAACCATTGTTCATTTGTCTTTGAAGGAGTGGATGGAAACCTTCTCCTTGCCATGCTGGATGCAGAAGGATTTTCCTGTTCTTCCGGTTCAGCCTGTAAAACTGGTAGCCCGGAACCCTCCGAGGTGATCCAGCTGTTGGGTCTCTCCCGTGATTGGAGCCTGGGTTCTTTACGCATCACCCTCGGCCAGGGGACCACTGTAGAGGATGTCGAGACATTTATTTCCCATCTGCCAGCAATGGTGGAAAAAGCCAGGAATCTTCAATGAAAAGAGTTGTGGTCGCTATGTCCGGGGGAGTGGACTCCTCGGTTGCGGCAGCTTTGTTGAAAGAGCAGGGATATGAGGTCCTTGGGATGATGTTGCGTCTTTGGTCAGAACCTGGCAAGGAAGACAGCAATCGTTGTTGTACACCGGATGCAATGGCGCTTGCCAGGCGGGTGGCAGCCCAGTTGGATATCCCGTTCTATGCTGTGGATGCACGTCAGCCATTTCGATCGACCGTCGTGCAATACTTCCTTGATGGATACGCTCTGGGTGTGACCCCGAATCCATGCCTTGTTTGCAACCGTGAGATCCGCTGGAAATTCCTCCTTGATCATGCCAAAGCAATGGGAGCAGACTATATGGCAACCGGACACTATGTGAAGCTTAGGGAGCAGTTTCCGGCTGGATTGGATTCTGGAACAAATTCGACCATGCAATTGTTGCGGGCTGATGACCGGAGTAAAGATCAATCCTATGTATTGCATGTTCTCAACCAGAATCAGTTGAGATCTGCCTTGTTTCCGATTGGGAATTACTCAAAGGACGAGATTCGCTCCATGGCAAAGGGATTTAGTTTGCCGTCTGCTTCCCGTCCTGACAGCCAGGATCTATGTTTCCTGGCAGGAGAGGACTACCGCAGGTTTATCAAGCGCAATGATCCTGAAAGTTTGGTGGCAGGTGAAATTAGATCGGTGGATGGAAGACTACTCGGCAGGCATTCAGGTTTGAGTCAATATACCATTGGGCAGCGAAAAGGTCTCGGTTTCTCGTCCTCCCAACCCATGTATGTATTGGACAAAATTGCAGAAACCAATACTCTTCTGGTTGGTTTTAAAGATGATCTCGGCAGGAATGAATTGACAGTGAAGAACCTGAATTGGATCAGCGAAACTCCACCACCGGAAACATTCTGGGCAGATGTCAAGATTCGCTATACAGCCAGGGAAACCCCTGCCGAAGTAACCAGGCTTCAGGATGGAACTTGCCAGGTTAGATTTGATGATCCACAGCGGGATATAACACCTGGCCAGGCAGCTGTTTTTTACCAGGATGATCTTGTCCTTGGTGGTGGCATCATCGTGTAAAATGGTGATTAGGACCGAGTTATTCGGAATATTAAGATTGGACCTGGTTCAGGTTATTCAGTGAAGGAGCATGGATGAACACCCCGATTCTTCTTTTGGGATTTGTGATTTCAACTTTGTATGGCGCTGCTTTTCATTACTGGAGAGGAGGCAGCCTGATGCGTTTGGTTCTATATTTGGTTCTTTCGTGGGTTGGATTCTGGATGGGTCATTTTGTTGGGGGAATGCTGAATTACACCTTCTGGTCGATCGGTATTCTTCATGCCGGTATGGCTACGATTGGATCGCTGGTTTTTCTTTTTGCTGGCTATTGGCTCAGCCTTGTTGGCGTTTAACAAGGATCATGATTGGGAGAAAGGGATGATGGACTGGTATGGTTGTATCGCTGGAGTGAGACCGATTTCTGGTCTGACCGATTCATTCAGGCATATCAGCCGCTTGTAGGTTTTCCCATTCTGATAATTTTTCGTCCATTTTTTTCTGAATATCTGAATACAGGTTTCCCCATTTTCGAACCAGGGCTGTATCGGCTGGTGGATTCTCAAGTTTTCCCCCGATCTCTGCCAATTCAAATTCCAGGTCTCTGATCGTATTTTCCAACTCCTGGATCTGTGCGGTCCGCCTTCTTTCTTCCTTGTTGTTTCTTATCGATGAACGATTCCGCTTGACCATTTTATTATAGTTGTTATCTGCTTGTTCCTGTTCTGCCTCCCGTAAAGCTGCCAGCCTTTCCCGTTCTTCTCTTCTGAGACTATATGTACCATTGAATACAGATAATGTAGATTCATCTATTTCAACTTCCCAGATTTGCGTTCCCAGGGCATCGATCAGGTAGCGGTCATGAGTGATCAGAAGGATAGTCCCTTTGTACTCCTGCAGCACATTTTCCAGGATCTCCTGGGAAATGATATCCAGATGATTGGTGGGTTCATCCAATAACAGGAGATTTGTTTCTTGTAGAGCAAGCTTGGCGAGAGCCAGACGGCCTCGTTCTCCACCCGATAAGACTTCCACCTTTTTGTAAACATCATCACCGGAGAAAAGATATCTTCCCAGGTAGTTACGTACATCATAAGGAAGCAACTTGGGGTCTACAGTTTGTATTTCCTGGATGAGTGTGTTCCCAGCAATTAATCCTTCATGAGCCTGTGCAAAATAACCGATCTGCAGGCTGGCTCCCATGATCACTTCTCCTGATAGGGGTTTTATTTGGCCCAAACAGGTCTTGAGAAAGGTTGTTTTTCCCGCACCATTGGGGCCGATCAAGGCTGCACATTCACCTCTGCGTAATTCAATATCTGGAGCTTTGAACAGAACTTTTCCCGGATACCCGACCACCAGGTCTTTTGTCCTGATCACCAGGTTTCCAGATCGCTGCCACGATTGCATGCGCAGGTGAAGTTTTGGAGGATGGTAGTCTGGTAAATGTAGGGCTCGTACCCTCTTCTCAGCCTCTTCCACTCCAAAAGGTGAAATGGAGGTTGTCACATCCCTGCTTACTTGTGACCATGATTTGTTGACGACCATTTCCATCCCAACCTGTTCAATTGCTTCAACAATTCTGGATAATCTCTTCAGCTTGCCTTTCGCTTGCAGGGTATTTTGCCCTGCGATATTCTTTTTTATGTATTCAACATCTTTTAGCAGTTTTTCTTTCTCTGATTGGAAGATCTCCTGCCTCCTCTCCCACCTATCAGCACGTTGAGATACATAATCTGAGTAATTACCTTTGTATGACTCTGTTCCAATGGCAGTCATTTCAAGGATCCCGTTGGCGACTTTATTGAGAAAGTAGCGATCATGGGAAACGATGACAGCAGCACCGTCCCATTGACTGAGATAACCTTCCAACCATTCCACCGCCGAAATATCCAGGTGGTTTGTCGGCTCATCTAAAAGCAGAACATCCGGATTTGATAGCAGAAGTTGAGCCAGGAAAGCACGAGTTCGTTGCCCTCCTGAAAGGTGTTCCACCTGCAAATGGAAATCCCTTCTTGAAAATCCCAACCCGGTCAACACCTGGTTAATTCGGGTTGTGTAGGTGTATCCTCCCAGCAGTTCAAATTCCTGCTGCAGATGACCATATTTATTCATGACCTGCTCAGTTTGAACCTGGGATGCCATCAGGTTCTCCAACCGATTAAGTTCATCCTGTCGGTCTTCAAGATATTTAAATACAGAATTACATGCTTCCCACACGGTACCTGTCATTTCGAATTCAGCTTCCTGTGCCAGGTATCCAATATTCAGATTTTTAGCTTTCAGTACTTTTCCGTCTGAAGGTTCTTCGATCCCTGCCAGGATTCGCAGCAAAGTGGTTTTTCCGATTCCATTTGGACCGACCAATGCCAGGCGGGAACCATGTGGCACTGCAAAATCCAGGCTCTTAAAGATATCGACAGGTCCATAAGACTTGGATAATTTGTTGGCAGTAATGAGGGACATGGCAGCTTACGAAGATAAACCCTGTAAGGCGATCCTTAATCGTTCTTCCACGATATCTGGGGCATCCTTGGGGATGGTCTGGATGGCGTGCTGAGCTTCAACTACACTGTAACCCAATGAAACCAACGCTGCCATGACTTCGGAGTCGCTATCAGAGAAGGCAGCGATTCGATCCATGCTGCTGGATGGTTTTAATCGATCCTTTAGGTACAGAATGATCTTTAATGCAGTCTTCTTACCCACGCCTGGTACCCGGTTGAGTATTTCATCCTGCTCATTAAAAACTGCAGCTTGGATGGTCTCGTTATCCAATGTTGAAAGCACCGAAAGTGCAGCTTTCGGACCAACACCGTCAACACTCAATAGCAGGGTGAACAGGTTCCTGTCTGCGATGGTATCAAACCCGTATAGCGTTAGCGCATCTTCGCGAACAGAGAGATGAGTCTGAAAAATGAAATCTTCACCAACTTTCACCCTGGTGAGTAAAGGTTGGGGTACAAAGACCCGAAAGCCTACTCCACCAACCTCAAGAATGATGGCATTGTCTTCAATCTGGATTATCTGCCCTCGTAATGTTGTGATCATAAATGTTTCTTTCCGGTCGATGTATTTCTAGTTGATATCAAGATGCCTTGTGTGCATGTGAGTGATAGCGACTGCCAGTGCATCTGCAGCATCATCTGGTTTTGGCACCTTATCGAGGTCCAATAAAACCTTCACCATCTCCTGAACTTGCTGTTTATCGGCATTACCATATCCGGTCACTGCTTGTTTGATTTCATTGGGTGTATATTCACCAACATCCAATCCTGCCTCAGCCAATGAAACCAGGATGACGCCTCGAGCCTGGCTGACAGTGATGGCGGTACGTACATTCTTTTGAAAAAATAACTTCTCCACCGCACTTCCTTTGGGGCGATGGAGAAGAATGATTTCACGCATTCTTTCGTGCAACATCAACAGGCGTTCCGCATCTGGAATTCCTGCAGGTGTCCGAATGGTTCCATACTCCACGGCTGTCAGTTTTCCTCCAGCTTCTTCTCTGACCAGTCCATAACCTGTTGTTGCTGTTCCAGGGTCAAGGCCGAGGATCAGGGTCATAATTATTCTTCCTCAAGCCTGGCCATCGCCTCATCAGTGAGTTTCAGATTGTGGTACACATTCTGCACATCATCCAGTTCTTCAATGGTTTCAATTGTCCTGTAAACCTGGATCGTTCTTTCAAGGTCGAGTTCAAGCTCCTGTTTTGGTACCATTCTAAGTCCTGCTTCTTCTGGTATCACCTTGACCTCACGTAACGATTTGTTGATGACATTAAAAGAGTCCACAGGACCGACGATCTCAACCATACCATCTTCTTCACTTACGTCATCAGCACCGTTCTCAACACCAAGTTCAAATGCCTTCTCGAAATCCAGCATGGATGATGGAAAATAAAAATATGCTTCCCTGTCAAACTGCCAACTGACAGCGCCGTTCTCCGCCATCGAACCGCCAGAACGTGTGAGTTGGTGTCGCAGTTCAGACACAGATCGATTTCTGTTATCTGTCAGGCATTCAATGATCAGGGCAACACCTTGAGGACCATATCCTTCATAGGTGATCTCTTCAATGGCTGCATCCTTATCCTCTCCACTGCCTCTTCTAATGGCTCGTTCAATGCTATCCTTGGGCATGTTTTGAGCTCTCGCTCTTTCAACTGCCAGTTGAAGTTGGAAATTGTTATTGGGGTCAGCGCCGCCTCTGGCAGCAATGGCAATTTCCCTGGCAAGCCTGGTGAAGGCTTGTCCTCTTTTTGCATCAGCTGCCCCTTTTTTTCGACGAATGGTAGCCCAATGGCTGTGTCCAGACATAGACTTTCTCCTTGTGATCCACTTGTGTGGAATTTCTCATTTCTTTACAGATTATAACCGTTGCGTTGAGGTCTTTACAAGGGGAAAATGACAGGCCTGTTCAAAAAGGCGTTAATCTGATAAACTTACTCTTGTTCGATCGATTAATCTCCCTCGGCCGCCTGGTCGAGGTTATTTTGTGTATAAGTGATGAATATGACGTTAACTACTAGAACAGACCTTCGTAATATTGCCATAATCGCGCATGTCGATCATGGTAAAACCACTCTTGTGGATGGATTGCTTCGCCAATCCCACACTTTTCGTGACAACCAGATGGTTGCTGAACGGGTTATGGATTCCAATGATCTGGAACGTGAACGTGGAATAACCATCCTCGCCAAAAATACTGCCATATCGTTAATTGATCCCCGTACAAAACAGAAGGTCAAGATCAACATTGTGGACACTCCCGGACATGCTGATTTTGGTGGCGAAGTTGAAAGAATTATGAATATGGTCGATGGTGTTCTACTTTTGGTGGATGCAGCCGAAGGACCCATGCCGCAGACTCGCTTTGTTCTTAAAAAAGCACTTGAGAAGGGGCACAAGGCGATAGTCGTTATCAACAAGGTCGATCGCAAGGATGCCGAACCTTCCCGGGTACTTAATGAGACATTCGATCTCTTTATTGAACTGGGAGCAACAGAAGAGCAGGCAGATTTCCCGGTAGTCTATGCCAAGGCAACCACCAGCCAGGCAAGTTTGACCCCTCAATTGGGACCAGATTTACAGCCGCTTTTCAAGACCATCCTGGAAAATATTCCTGCACCTAAAGTGGATCTGGAAGCACCTTTTCAAATGTTGATCAGTACCCTTGGATATGATGATTATCGCGGTGTTACAGCACTCGGACGGATTTTTGCTGGAACGATTAAGGCTGGGCAGCCGATGACACGTATTAAAGTAGACGGGAAAATGTTGCCTGAGAATGCCCGGTACTTGTATGTTTTCAGGGGATTGGACAGGGTGGAAGTTGAAGAGGCAAGCGCAGGTGACATAATTGCACTGGCTGGGTTGGATGATATCTCGATCGGTGAGACGCTTGCAGATAAGGAATTTCCGGTTGCATTACCGCCAATTTTCGTTGAAGAGCCGACTGTCCGTATGACTTTTGGTGTAAATACTTCTCCTTTTTCAGGAAGGGAAGGTAAATGGGGCACATCCCGAAAATTGCGTGAACGATTGTTTGATGAATTACGCACCAATGTCTCACTGCGCGTAGCAGAAACAGAGACGACCGATACATTCCTGGTTTCTGGTCGTGGAGAGTTGCATCTCGCCATCCTTATTGAGACTATGCGGCGTGAGGGTTATGAATTCCAGGTATCCCGGCCAGAAGTGATCTTCCGTACGGCAGAAGATGGATCACTTCTTGAACCTTTCGAAGAGGTACATATTGATACCAGTCCTGAATCCGTTGGTGTCGTGGTTGAAATGCTTGGCGTTCGTCGGGGGATCATGAAAGACATGCAGGACAATGGTGATGGTAATGTCCGCATGACATATATAGTTCCCACCCGTGGCTTGTTGGGTTTCCGTTATCAATTCCTGACTGCCACAAGGGGGATGGGAGTTTTGAATACCGTTTTCCATGGATATGATGAAATGGTTGGATCGATCGCATCCCGCTCAAATGGTTCCTTGGTCTCATGGGAAACAGGAGTGACCACAACTTATGGCTTGAAAAATGCAGAAGAACGCGGTCAATTGTTCATTGCTGCCGGTCATGAAGTATACGAAGGAATGGTTGTTGGAGAATATACCCGCCCCGACGATCTAACCTTGAATGTTTGTAAAAAGAAGCACCTCACGAACATGCGCTCCTCGAACAAGGACATTGAAATACGTCTGACGCCTCCTCGAAACATGAGTCTTGATGAATCAATTGAGTACCTGGCTGATGATGAATTGCTTGAGGTTACACCCATATCATTCAGGATCAGGAAACGAATTCTCAATACTGAGGAACGTGGAAAAACAACCAAAAAAGCGAAAGAAGCATTATTGGCTTAATTAAATTGGATGGAAAATTTAATTTATTTTTCTACCAAATATATTAAGATGGATCACTTATTTTAAATTTGCAGCGACCCTGAGCAATTTCTCTCTTGCTTCCTCACCAACCTGTCTGAGTACATCATCTTTTCCCATATCACCTATTTGCAGCATCATCAAGGGATCGAGAATGCGGACAGTAGTAGTCCCTTCCTCATCGGATTCAATGGTGATGGTACAGGGTAAAAGCAAACCAGCTTCAGCATTGTGGGATAATACTTTGTGAGCCAGGGGAGGATTGCAGACTCCCAGGATCGCATATCTACGAAAATCTTCATTGATCTTCTCTTTGAAGGTTTTTCTTACATCGATCTGGGTAAGGATGCCAAAACCTTCTGATTTCAAGGCTTCAGCAAGAAGTTGAAAAGACTCCTCAAACTCATGGTTTAACTTTGATTCGAACCCGATATTATTTTTCATTTATCCTCCTGACGTAAATTTTATCTAAAATTTATGCAATAAAATTCTAAAACAAATCATGTATACTAAACCTCGTAGGTGGGTTCCTTTTTTCATAAATTGGATGGTGGATAATATTAAAAGTTGCAGCTTGACTTATTTTGATATTGGCAGGGATTAAGAGTCTCTAGAGTTTAAGATGTTGAATAATTCAAAAAAGTTGGTGCCTGTTGGTAAAACCCACTGTGAGTTGCATATAATGAGTTCTCGCTTTATTGGCTCTCTGGCATATGCTTCAAGTGTGGAAGATGCACGGGATTATGTTCGCACGATCCAGGGAGAATATCCTGATGCCAGTCATCATGTTCCCGCCTATATCATCGGTCATGACGTCACCCAGGTCACCCATTGCTCAGACGCGGGCGAACCATCAGGTTCCGCTGGTAGACCGATTCTTGCTGTGCTGCAGGGTAGTGGTTTGGGTGATGTAGTTGTGGTCGTTACCCGTTATTTTGGTGGAACAAAACTGGGTATTGGCGGGTTGGTCAGGGCTTATGGTGATACAGTCCGTAAACTTATCGCTGAAACAAAACGTGCCTGGAAAGTGAGTGCAATCACAATGAAAATTGAATTCGATTATCCTTTTGTGGATCGTGTAAGATCCCTGGTGGCATCCAATTCCGGTCAGATCCGATCTGAAGGATTCGAAGTAAAAGTGAATATGACAGCTATTCTCCCTCTTGAAACTAGGGAGAATTTCGAACACGGTCTTTCTGACTTGACAAGTGGAACAGCTGCAATAACCAAATTGGATGCTGTCGAATTATTGGTACCAATCGTCACTGGAAATTAATCTACTTGCCATTTAGAATTCATACTGTACACAAGTGCATTTAATTAATGGAGAAATTCAATTGACATCAAAAATAAAGGAACCATTTAATGGTTTTTCACATCTTACAGGAGCGATCTCAGCCTTTATAGCCGGGATCTTATTGCTGTTTGCCGCCTGGTCTGGTACTTCTCGTGTGATTTCTATGATGGTATACCTGACCAGCTTGGTCTCAATGTTCACAGCCAGTGCAGTTTATCATCTGGCTAATGTGAAACCACGCATCCAGGTGATCCTTAGGAAGCTTGACCATGCTGCAATTTTCCTGCTGATCGCCGGAACGTATACGCCCATTTGCGTTAACGCTTTTACCGGTTTTTGGAAATGGGGATTTCTTTCAATAATCTGGGGTATTGCCCTGTTGGGGATTGTCATCAAGGTGATCTACATTAACGCTCCCCGCTGGTTGGGTACATCACTTTATTTATTGATGGGATGGGCAAGTATCATTGCATTTCGACAGCTGGGCAGTCTGCCCATGAATTCACTGATCTGGCTCATCATCGGTGGCGTCATTTATTCCCTTGGTGCTGTCGTCTATGCCACCAGGATCTTTAACTTTGTTCCAGGAAAATTTGGTTTTCACGAGATCTGGCACCTTTTTGTAATTGGCGGTGCAGTCGCTCATTTCATTTCCATCACTTCCCTGGTAACCAGCCTGGGTTGATCTCGTCAATCCTCATGTAAATATTTCGTCATATCTGGCTTGTATGGAATAGTGCCCTTTTCCTGCCAGGTCATCGAATACTTTTTTCCATTTCCCCTTTGGATCTTCGACGATGCGGAAATCCAGGAAGGCATGATGCTGGTATGCTTTTAACCTGAGGAATAACCCTTTTGTGCTTAGCTCCTTGCTCGACCGAATATATTCCAAATTGCTTTCAAGGTCTCGAAAGATAACGAATTGCCTGGCGGAAACTTTGAGGTTCAAAACTTGCCCTAACGATTGCATGATGAAATCCCCGCTTGCCTTATTCCCATGGGCGAAAGCATTCCTGATCCATCCATTGGTTTTTGTAGCTTTGTTATTGAACACGATCAGAGCATAGCGATTGTCACCATTATTTCCACCGCTTTTCAGGCAGTTGGAGAACGCGATCACATTTTCATTAACTTTCCCATTATTTCTATTAAAGTCATACAGGATAAAATTTTTTACTCCAGCAAATAATTCCCTTTGCTTGAGAAGCGGAAGAATTATTTTTTTATGTGCAAGTAAAAGAGCCTTGTCGGGGACTTCATCCAGGAGGGCATTCTTATATTCCATCCCATATTTTTCATGGAATCCTTCGATCTGACCGTGTCCGAACATTGGCAATCCCGGCATGCTGGCAAGCAGTGTACTTACTCCCATGTATTTATCACCATTCCCAAATCCCTCGAAAGCTGGTTTCTCGTCTGGATTTGTCATGAAATTAACAAATCTTTTTAGGATCTGGGGATCATACTTCAACACATTTTTGATAAATTTGCGAAATTCTTCATTATCTTCACTTCTGAGCATGTGCATGAATGCCGAGTTATATGCCCTGTTGAAGCCAAGAGATCGAACGAAGTAACCTTCCATCAGCCAGAAAGCTTCAGCCAGAAGCAGGGTACCGGGAACTTCATCTGCCACCCGATCCACTACCTCACGCCAGAATTCCCTGGGCATTTTTTCCTTGAATGCTGCGGTTGTCATCCCGTGTTCATATCTCGAAGGGATGGCTCGTACATCTCCCGGCGAGGGGTACCAGAGGCGCTTGATGTGTTCATTTGCCAGGGTCATGGCAGCATCGAATCGAATGATCGGGAAAATTCTGGCAACTTCGATAATAACCTGGATCACAGCCTCTCTGACAGCAGGATTCAGGTAATCCAATTGGGCGGTGTCATTCCAGGGCATGGCTGTTCCATCATTCCCGTGGTAGATGAATCTGACATCACCACTTCTTCGATCGACTCGCATAAACACAACAGCCGCATCAGATCTATCATAATAATGATCTTCGATGAATATGCCTATGGAGTCATTTTGGGAAAGGTCCTCCCCTGTGAAAGTGTATTTAGGAAATGGGGGTTCTTCCAGGCTTAGGAAGCGATCCGGATGTTCGATCACCCAGTTTGAATCGATACCCATGTGGTTTGGAACCATATCTGCCGAGAGACGAATCCCTCGTTCCATGGCTCTATCCTTCAGATCAATTAATGCTTCCAATCCGCCCAGGTCTTTGGAGATCTGGTAGTTCATTAAACTGTATGCCGAGGCAACAGCATCCTTACTGCCCATTATTTGCTTGATTTTTTTGGAGGCGATACTCCGTTCCCATAACCCGATCAACCAAAGACCTGTGAATCCCGCCTCCGATATCCGATCCAATTCTTCATTTGGGACCTGGTCAAGGGTATGAATGGGCTTTCGGTAAAGGTTGGATAATTGGTCCAGCCATACGTAACAATTCTTGGCGAGCAAAACCAATTGTTTCATCCAGTTTTCATCATGACTGTAATGCTCATCTGTAGTTTTGTGTGTTTCTTGAGTCTTTTTCGAATTGATGAAATCTGATGTTTGCATGGTACCTCAATGCTGTTTTAAAAATAATTCTTACGGGTAAATCTCTCCATTATTATAGTATCCAAGCAGAAAAAAAGGAGAAAAAATTCCTCTTGACGAAAAATCATTTTCTATGTATAGTAGGCGTTGTAAGATGCCAGTAAGTTCACGTTGGATATTGGAACGAATGCCTTGGCTCTTGGCCAGGGCTTTTTTGTTAAGAACGTCCGATGGAACTACGACATCAAAACCAATTTTTTCATTTGCTAGAAGGAGCAATCAAAAATGTCAGAACGTATCATCGGAACGGTCAAATGGTTCAATGGCACCAAGGGCTACGGCTTTATCGAACGAGAGAATGGCCCAGACGTGTTTGTCCATTACTCTTCCATCCAGGGTGAAGGTTTCCGCAACCTCACCGAAGGCCAGTCAGTTGAGTTCTCTGTCGAACAGGGAGCCAAAGGACCTCAGGCTGCTGAAGTTGTGATCCTCTAAGATTACTAACCTCAAAAATAAAACTCCGCTGAAAAATCAGCGGAGTTTTTAATTTTAAATGGTTGGATGTGCTCCTTAACATATTATAATCATCTGGCGAACTGTATTTCTTGAGAATACATTTGGTATAAAAGAAAATCGTTCAAATTACTTTCTGTTGGAGAAATTGATGACGATCACGATCAGTGGATCGAACCTGACAATTGAAAAACTGGTGCAAATTGCCCGTTTTGAAGAAAATGTGGAAATCCATCCAGAAGCATTGCAGCGGATCAAAGTTTGCAGGGCTATGGTGGAACAGAAGATCGATGCAAAAGAGATCATGTATGGTGTGAATACGGGAATTGGAGAATTCTCCGAAGTTGTTCTGGATGAACAACAGGTAAAGGAATTCCAACGCTACCTGATTTACAATCACGCAGCTGGGATTGGGGATCCTGTTCCAATAGAACAGGTTCGGGCTGCAATGGCAGGTCGAATAAATGTACATGCCCATGGAAATTCAGGCTGCCGCCCGGAGATAACACTGGCTTTGGTCGAAATGCTCAACAAGGGAGTCACTCCAGTTGTCTGCCAGAAGGGATCTGTTGGGGCTTCTGGCGACCTGGCTCCCATGTCGCAGATCGCCTTGCTCCTGATGGGGGAAGGGGAGGCATGGTTTAAAGGAAAACGCCTCCCCGGGCAGGAAGCCATGCACCAGGCTGGTGTAGAGATTCCTGACCTTCATGCACGCGATGGATTGGCCACGATCAATGGGTCGAATCTGCTCACAGCAATGAGCGCTCTCCACCTTTATGATATGAACCGTTTTTTAAAACAGGCGGAAATCGCGTGTGCCATATCGCTGGAAGCATTATTGGCAAATTTGAAACCATATGATCAACGCCTGCATCAATTGCGTGGTTTTCCTGGAGCAATTCGATCAGCCAACTCCATCTTTAAATGCATCGCTGGTTCAGACCTGCAAACTGGAAAAGTAAAAACCAAGGTACAGGATGCATATTCCATGCGCTCATCTCCACAAGTGATCGGAGCTGCGCATGATGCAGTCGCCTTTGCACGCAAACAGGTCGAGACTGAATTGAATGGCGTTGGTGATAATCCGATCTTTATCCCCGAAGACAGAATAACCCTGACAGGAGCGAATTTCCAGGGTACACCTGTCTCCCTGCCCATGGATATGGCTGGCATGGCGATGACCATGGTTTGTGTTCTATCAGAAAGAAGATTGAACCGGCTTACAAATCCTGCCTTGAGCCAGGGACTCCCTCCCTTCCTGACCAAAGGTGCAGGCATGTTCTCCGGTATGATGCTCAGCCAGTACACGGCAGATATGCTTATCGTGGAACAACGGATCTTATCCGCTCCAGCCAGTATTCAATCGATACCTGCGGCTGCCGACCAGGAGGATTTCGTATCCATGGGTATGAATACGGCATTGAAGAATGGTCAGATCCTTGATAATGCATATGGGATTCTTGGCATCGAATACATGGCAGCCTGCCAGGGACTTGATTTCAGGGATTTTTCTCCAGGCAAGGGTGTTAACCTGGCGCGGATGGAAGTTCGCAAGCATGTATCCCACTTGGATGTGGATCGTCCTCTGCATGTTGACCACAATATAATGAAAAAATTGGTCCAATCCGGAGCGATACTTGAAGCTGTGGAAACCGGTATCGGCAGTCTGGAATAACTGGAACAAAAAATGCGAAAATTATCGCATCTGACCCGTACAACCCTCCTGCTTGGTTTTCTTTTTGGATTGGATAAAATCATTGCCTTCGGTCGTTCCATCCTGATTGCAAGGCAGTACAAGCTTACTTTTGAACTGGATGCATTTAATGTCGCCAATAATCTACCCGACCTCCTGTTTGCCTTGATCTCGGGTGGTGCCCTGGCGATGGCATTTATTCCAGTCCTTTCCGAATATCTAACTCGCGATGGCCAGCGTGCAGCCTGGGATCTGTTCTCACGTGTGGCAAATATCGCCTTCCTTGTTACTGCCGGTCTTGCTGTTATCGTGGCAATTTTTGCAGATCAGATCGTTCGCTCGCAGATCGGAATAGCGCCTGGTTTCAACCTTGAACAGCAAACTCTCATTTCTGATTTAATGCGCCTGAATCTTATCGCTACCTGCATTTTTTCAATAAGCGGCTTGGTAATGGCAGGGCTGCAGGCAAACCAGCACTTCCTATTTCCTGCCCTTGCTCCTATTTTCTATAATTTTGGGCAGATCTTTGGTGCCCTGGTATTATCACCTTCAACTCCTTATTCTTTCGGACCCATTACCCTTCCGGCATTCGGGTTGGGTGTTCATGGATTGGTTTATGGTGTCATCATCGGTGCTGCCCTTCATCTCGGGATCCAGGTGCCAGGATTGGTCAGGTACCACTTCCATTGGATCCCGGCAGTAAATTTTCGTAACAAAGGTGTTTTGGAAGTTTTCAGGGTTGTCGGTCCTCGATTAATAACCATGTTTTTCATCCAGCTGCTGTTCATAGCTCGCGATAACTTTGCCTCCCGCTTGGGTGTGATCGGTGCAGCTTCTTCACTGACTTATGGTTGGATGATCATGCAGGTACCTGAGACATTGATCGGGACTGCGATTGCCACAACCCTTCTGCCTACATTGGCAGAATATGCAACAAGGGGGGATTGGGCTTTATTTCGGGAAAAGATCGATAAGGCGGTGCGGATCCTGATAGCTTTTACACTACCTGTAGCTGCAATTCTGGCCGCGGGGATTAAGCCATTGTTGGCACTTGCATTCGGTTTTGGTGAAGAAGGAACCTTTACCCTGACGTGGACGCTGCGTGCATATTTATTGGTTTTGATCGGATATGCCGTCCAGGAGGTATTGGCTCGTGCCTTTTATGCCAGGAAAGAGGCAATGATCCCACTTTTCAGTGTGATGATACGAATTGCAGTTTACCTGTCCATTGGTATCATTGTATTAATCTTTTTTTCAAAACTGGGTGCACCGGCTATCGCCCTGGCTGAAATTGCAATCATATTGGAGGCAGTCATTCTTTGGGTCTGGTTGAGGAAGAAGGTACATTCCCTGGATGTTAATTGGTCATCGATAGTGAGGGGAGTCTTTGCGGCAGTAATAAGCGGGGCTGTAACTTATGCTGCCGCAGTATTCCTGCCGGGACCTGGATACCTGACTTCGATAATTGGTATGGTCCTGGGATTGTTTTGCGCAATACCGGTTATCTTACCGGAAATTCGATTATTATTTAATCTCTAGAGGCATTGTCCAATGGAATAGAAGAGATTTTTCTTTTTATTTCAACTTAATGACTTAATGTTACCGTGGAGTATAATAGCCAGCATGACTGAATTAGATGAAACTCAACCTGTAAAAGAAAAAGAACCCAGGAAAAGGAAAACCTCTTTCTGGGTGACATCATTGATCGTTGTTTTAATCCTGATTGTTGGTGTCTATGGCGGTTATCTTTCTGGAATATCCGCCCGACGCCAGGCTGCGTCTCAATCCATCGCTGAACAGGTGGATGAGCAATTCCAACTTGGAGTGAAAGCATTTGACAATGGTTTGTACCAGGTTGCACTCACCAACTTTCAATTTGTCATTCAACATGATCCGAACTATCCTGGCGTTCAGGATAAATTGGTCGAAGTACTCTTAAAGATCAGCTTGCCAACAGCAACACCGTACGTCACACCGAAGGTGACATCCACTCCTGATACGAGGGGGGTGGAGGCGATCTTTAACCAGGCAAAACAACTTCTGGTTGCCCAGGAGTGGAACACAACGATCGAGACATTGGATGCTCTCCGCAAGGTGGATCCAACATATCGTGCTGTGGATGTGGATGGGATGTATTACATTGCCTTGATACAGAGGGGAAACAGCAAGATCATCAATACGGATTGTAAGAATATCAATCTTGAAGGTGGTATTTATGACCTCGCCCTGGCAGAAGGCTTTGGCCCATTGGACCAATATTCTTATAGTTTACGGGAGTTTGCCCGGAGCTATATTACCGGTGCAAGTTTTTGGGAGATCGATTGGCACCAGGTCTATTACTATTTCGATCAATTAAGAGTGAATGTGCCTTACCTGATGGATTCATCCTGTGTTACAACCACAATGCGATTCCGTGAGGGAGCAGTTCGTTATGCGGACAGCCTGCTGATCAATAAGGAATATTGTGCTGCAGACCAAATTTACCAGGCTGCTTTGGGAATTCCCAATCAGGACAATGTATTGGTTGAACCGACCGCGTCTTATGCCAACAAGCACTGCCTGAGATCATTGATCACGGAAACGACAGAACCTCCGCCCTTCTTTAGCACCTCGACACCCACTCTGGAGATAACACCGACGGAAACAGCAACAACAATTCCCGGTCCATAATTTTTGATTTAACTTACGATTTGTTAAGTGAACCCACCAGGTCATAAGCCATCGCGCTGCTGATATGGACTGGAACGATCGATCCGGATTCTGCCTTGCCCTCAACGATGACCATTCCGTCTATTTCCGGTGCATCCCGGTAGGACCTGCCGATCGAGATCCCTTGTTTCTTGTCGATTCCTTCAATTAATACATCCAGGTTTTTCCCGACATATCCCTGGTTGATTTGCAGGGAAATCGTTTGCTGTGTCTCCATTAATTCCTGGTACCTGGCTTCTTTCGTTTCATTGGAAATGGGATCACCCAATGGTTCGCTCGTTGTTCCAGGCTCAAAGGAGAATTTAAAAGTTCCCACCCGGTCAAATCGAATTTCTTTGATAAAGTTTTTCAGGGCATCAAATTCCTGGTCAGTTTCCCCTGGAAATCCAACGATGAACGTGGTTCGGATCGCCAGGTCAGGGATGGTTGACCGCATCTTCTCAAGTGTTTTATATACCCAGTTGATATTTGCAGGACGGCGCATGCGTTTGAGCATGTCCGGATGGGCATGTTGGAGAGGAATATCCAGGTAGGATAATATTTGTCGATTCGATGACATCACATCGATTAATCGATCTGTCACGTAACCCGGGTATGCATACATGATTCGAATCCAATCAATCTCCGGGGTTTCCTTCGTCAGCCGTTCCAATAGAACAGCCAGTCCATCCTTCATCCCGAGATCATGACCATAATCAGTCGTATCTTGGGCAATTAAGATCAGTTCACGAAGACCAGAATCCCTTAGCTCTTTGGCTTCATTGAGGATCGAGTTCAAGGGTCGGCTTACAGTGGTTCCTTTGATCAGGGGTATCGCACAGAATGTACATGGGCGTCTGCAGCCATCTGCGATCTTCAGGTATGCACTGGTACCCATGATACTTGCCCGCAGGGTCCCTTGCTCATCTGAACCAACAACAGCAGTTTCTGGGAGGTGGTATTTCGGTTCCGGGTGATCACTACTGCGAACTTCTTTAATAACCTTGACAATATCCATCCATCGTCGTGTCCCCATGATTCCGTCAATACCTTTGACATGTTCTGCAACTTCCGTTCCATACCGTTGGGTAAGACATCCCGCTGCAATTAAGATCTGTCCTGCTTTTTTATTCTCAGCCAGCGTTCGCAGAACACCATACGATTCCTCGCGAGCTGATTCGATGAATCCACAGGTGTTAACGATCAGGACATCTGCATTTTCTGCATTGGGCGAAACCTGGTAGCCATCTGCTTCCAGAAGTTGCGCCATGGAGTCTGAATCCACAGTATTCTTGGCACATCCCAGGGAGATTAAGTGGTACGAATTGGTAGTTTTTTCCATAGTTTCCTGCGTTAGGTGGTTTGTTTAGGCTGAAAGATTGCCATGGAACCATTTGGCATGATCAACATTTGCGTCAAATTCATGGAAGAGGTGTAAATGTTGAGATCGGTGTTCTGGTCGGGGTGGGTGTTATGGTTGGTGTTGGTGTAATGGTGGCAGTTGGCGAAAGGATTGATGTGGAAGTATAGATCAGATCAACGATCTGACCATATTCACCCATAAGACCAATATTGTTTTGATTGTAAACAATACTAAGTGCTGCTCCATTACTGGTCAGGATCTCGATCTGGTTATAACCTGAAAAAGGAAATGCACTTCCAGGCTTGACCCTGCCTTCCAATTCTATAATCCCATCAACGGTTATTTTTACCCATGCACGTTGAAGCACGATGACATGGATTTGAACTTGTCCAGGTTGCAGGGCTTGCGTTTCAGATATTTGCGTGGTGTCAGGGACCGTAATTTCTGTGCTGATAGGTGTGAATAATGCATTGGATGATCCAGCTTCAGAAGTTGAATTAAGTGGCGTTAGTATGACATCTGAAATAGAAGCAGACGTTGCCTGGATATCTGGTTGGCGATAGATGTCGATGATCTTTCCAGTTCCCCAGACCATGAAAATAAGCAGAGAGATGATCGCCAGGCTGCCAAAGATAAGATCTATGGACATCACCCGCTTGATGGTAGTGATGAACTTGTTTCTTTTTCCACTTTTCTTATCTTCAATTCCATTTTGGCTTTGAAATTCTTTTCGTTGAATTTGAAGCCCTTCTGCATACTTAAATAGGATTGCGTCGACATCCATATCAAGGAATTGGGCATAATTGGATAACATTCCTTTGGTCTGGACAGTAGTTTCCAGGGTGTCAAATTTGCCTGCTTCAATGGATTCCAGGTACCTTTTTAGGACATGTGTATTGGCTTCAACTTCTTTGATGGAAATTCCCAGCAGTTCCCTTCGATCCTTGAGCTGGCTGCCAATTTGTGAGAAGATCTCAAATGCCTTGCTGTGTTCGGGAAGGTCTGCTTTATTGAATTCTCCGAATGATTCATCTTGATCAGGGATATTTTCAATTTTCACAGTTCTGTCAGATATCTGATCCCGTTTGATCTGTGGTTCCTGGGTGTCTGCTTGGCTTTCAATGATGGTTTCATCTTCGGATGTTTCAGCTTCAATGATTTCATTGTCCGAATGTTCGGGAATTTCTTTACTTTCAGGTTGAAATTGAGTGGGAAGTAGAGAGATGATTTCTTTGGTGTTCAACTCCAGGAATTCAGCATACAGTCTTAAAAACCCTCTTAATTGAACAGGCGATGGAAGCATGGAATAATCATCCGCTTCCATTGCATGTACATAGATCGCCCTGATGCGGGTTGCCTTAACAACCTGGGCAATGGTAAGATTTTTAGCTTCCCTGGCTTCTTTCAGAATTGAACCCGGATTATTTTTCATAATTTCTTAAGAAAATATCACCGGAACCCCTGGGAATGGTACCGGTGATATCGATTGTACTTCCAATAATTTCTATTCTTCTATAACTGTCTCATCAAAGAGATCAGGAGATTCATCAGTTTCTGGTAATTCTTCTGTCGCTTCAAAGGTTTCTTCCACTTCTTGGTTTATCACCTCTTCAACAATTTCTCTTGAGGTCTCAGCTTTTGTTTTCCCTTTGCTTGAAGAAACTGCTGCTTCTGAAGTGGCAGCTTCACCTTCTCGATATACCAGTACTTTTAATTCAGGGATAAGGTCCATGGTTAATCGAATCTGGATGGTATGTTCTCCCAGGGTGCGAAGTGGCTGCATATCAACGATTTGACGTTTGATGGCAATTCCTGATTGTTTTTCAATTGCATCAACAACATCCTGGCTGGTAATGGAACCGTACAATTTACCGGTATCACCAGCACGTGCAGCAAATGATAAAGATACTTTCTGGAGTTGTTCTGCGACGGCACCCATTTCCTCGTTAATGACTGCTCTTTGTTCTGTGGCTTTTTCGCGTATGTAATCTGCTTGTTTGATGGCACCGGGTGTGGCCAGGACTGCCAGTCCCTGTGGAAGGAGGAAGTTCCTTCCATATCCATCTGCGACCCGTTTTAGGTCTCCAGCACGCCCCAATTTGTAAACATCTTTGATTAATAATACTTTCATTGTCAAGCCCTTTCGATAATTGGATTTGAAGCGAAGGGTACTACGCTTCGGGGAGTCATTTTACCAGAGGCGGACGATTATTGGAAGGTATGATTATTTTGAGGTATCGATATGTTCCCACACGGATTCTGTTAATTGAGGTGCGTCTATGTAGATTCCTTGACCATTAACAAGGATCGTTCCATCCATGGAACTGATGCTGCTGCTGGCGAAGATCTTTCTACCTTCAATTTTCTCGACTCTTCCATTTACTCTGAAAGGAACATGGAGCGGTAATGGTTTCAGGTAATTTACCTGCAGGTTTACTGCCACAGCCTGTTTGCCGGCGACCCAAACGGAAGTCCCCATGGCTTCATCCAACAAGGCTGCCGAAGCACCACCATGTGCATAACCGGGAGGACCTTGTTGGGCAAGATCCAGGGTAACTTCAGTAGAAATGCTCAAATCCTCCATTAATAGCCAGCGAACCCCCATCCCGCTTTGGTTGTCTTTTCCGCAAACGAAACAATATCCATGTTCTGGTAACGTGCGAAGAACTTTCATGGATGGATCCATACATTCCTCCCGATAGATCAATGAAAAAACTGTAATGTCATATCCCTTGCTTTCTTTAACATTAGTGTATAATGTTAAAAGAAAGTTAAAAGGAATTATATCAGTTTGAAATATAAAATAGGCTCTGAAACACTCCTGATTGTTGAAGGTAAGCGTTCTGATTTACCTGTATTTGCTCCTGCCCTTCGAAAGAAGGGTTTTGATATTGTCTTAATTTCTACTGGAAAAAGTGCACTTGAAACTCTTGAATCAGGTACCATTCCTGATGCAATTATCATTTCTGCTGCCTCAATACGAACATCAGGAAGCCGCATTTGCCGTTCTTTAAAATCCATAAATCATGATATCCCCATTATTCTGATTCTGGATGAGGGGTCCACAGATGATAATGGAATCGCTGATGTGATCTTATACCTGCCTTTCACAGTCCAAAAATTACTCAATCGCTTGAAGCATGTTCTACCGATTGAAGGTGATAAAACGATCAAAGTGGGTCCGATCAGGCTGGATGTTGATAGGAGAATAGTACGTTGTCTTGGTAAACGAACCCGCATTACCCCGAGATTGGTTTCGTTATTAACCATCCTGATGAACCAGCACGGTGAAGTCCTGGAACGTAGATCACTATTCTCGCGTGTTTGGGAAACAGATTATACCGAGGATACCAGGACGCTGGATGTTCATATTTCCTGGTTACGACGGGCAATCGAGGATGATCCCAATCATCCAAATTTCCTGAAAACGATCCGTGGAGTTGGTTACCAGCTGGATCTTTAATTATTTTCCCCCGATTACGAAATAACCTAACAACTAAATTACTTGCTCCATCATTTCACCTGTCACAGAAATTGCTCTGGTCATAATATCCTTACCCCTGGTTGGTAAATGAACGGAACAGGGAATTTCACCTTTCCTATTAGGTCGGATGACCTGGTACACGCTGGCAAATTGATTTCCATTCCAGTCCGGATCGATCTCCCAGGAGTCCAATTCCATGGAGCATTCAATGTGGATCTCTGAACCATCCAATCGCGCCTTCAGTATTCCGTTTTCCCTGGGGATTTCAATTCCATCTTCTACCCAGGTGGTAAATGGATGTGGTGAATGGAGAGCAAGACGGTTGCGAGTGGTGTTAAAAGCTCGCCATGATACATCTGCAGCCAGGAATCTCCGACCCGTTTTCGCGGCTACCAGGGGAAGAACAGGATACCCCACTCAAAAATCTGCCACAAGATCGCCCTCGTATGAAGATGCCTTGATGATTCTTTCCAATAGAGCTTCAGGTTTTTGAGTGGGGTATCCTGTTCTTTCATTATGAAGACGGGCGACCACCGGAAAATACCACCAATCTTCAGGAACTTTCCCTCGCTTCAGGTCTGGAATTTTTCCGAATCCGGCTTTTCTGGACGATGCGAATGTTTTTATTGTGTTGGGATGATATGGTTCTCTTACATCGTCGCAATTGAAAGTATAGGTATCAGATTTTGAATAGATGAAAATGGTATCGTGCTTGCGATTAAATGCATTTCGAATGGGTGATGGGCCATGATACAACCAGGCGATCTGGTTGATCAGATGATTGGAACCAAAGATCTCATCAAGTAGTATTCTTGCGTAAGAATCAGCATGCCAATCCAGGTGAAGATATAAACTGCCAACAGGTGACAGCAGCCTATGCATCATTTTGAGTCTGGGGTATAAAAAATCAAGGTACTCATCCAGGTCATCCCAATGGTCGCTGTAGCCTTTATCCATTTTCCATTCTGAAGGGATCCGGGAGTCTTCACCACGGCCGATCCTTGCCTGGAACTTCTTATTTGTAAAAAACGGTGGATCTGCATAGATGAGGTCGATTTTTCCTGAGTATTCCGGGAGCAATGCTTCCATGGTACCCAGGTTGTCACCCAGGTAGAGGTTGGAAGTTGGCTTCTCAGAAGGATACCCTTCTCCCCCCGGATAAACATGGGAATGCAAAGTGAATTTTGAAGGAATGATCGGGTTGAGGATCTTGCCGGGCCAGGTTAGTTTTGGCATTATTTAGGTGATGATGATATTCGTTCCCCGGTTCCTTGTATCTTCCCGGTCATAAGTGGAAATTGGCATTGCCCAAAGAAAAAGCCACTTTGCTTCTTCGATCCGCATGTTGATGCAGCCATGGCTCATGGGAACACCAAAATTATCATGCCAATACGTACCGTGAAATGCATGACCCTGGGTGGTGAAGAAACAATTCCAGGGAACTCCCACCAGTTCATAAGCTTGCAGGTCTGATGTTAGATTTCCATCCCCCATATGCTTTGAAGGCATTTTGACCTGCACGTTGAATTCACCCGAGGGTGTCCTTGTCGGGATACCTTCGCCCGAATAATTGCTTGGGACACCCGAGGAGATTTTTGTTTCAAAAACGACCTGGTCATACTCAAAGCACTTCAATGTCTGGGAAGCAAGTTCAACTTCGATCCTTTTATCATTGAAGGGGACATCTGGTGTAATGGGTGTTAGTTCATCATCCGGGAACAATCGGACATGAATTGCAGGAACATAATAGATGGCACTGTTGGATTCATCTTTGATCCGATACCACGGCTTCTTGTCGGGACCTTCGTCCACTCCCAAAACCCAGTGGACTGACCCGTAATACAAACGATTGGTGAAATCCCAGCCATATTTCTCTGAGAAGCGCATGCTGTCTGAGTAAGGCACTGTGATCTCGCCGATTTGACCAACCTCTTTGATGATTGATGCTGGAGGATTGTAAATGATCTTGACCTTTTGCATATGGGCGCGATGCATGTAACCACCCCAAACACGATACCAGATCGGATTATAAGTTGGGGTCTTGGCTGTGATGGTTTCATAAATATTGACCACTTCATCCTGTCGCCAGGTAGCCACGATATCACTTACATCATTGGGCTCCTTATAAACACTGACGGATGTTGTCCCAATCCGGGCAAGCTCAGAATCATTAAACAAGGTCATTTCCGGGAGAAATGGAGTGAAAGCCATTCCACCAATTGCCAGTGATGATAGTTTTAGGAAGTCTCTGCGCGTTACAGGTTTCATTTATCCGATTGTACCTGAAAATAATTAATAGTAGGTTAATTAAAAGGAATACCCTCTCGAGGGAGGGTATTCCATCGATTTTATCCTGTTTATACAGGCTCAGATTTTGGCAGCATATCCTTCAATAATTCTTCCAATGCCATTGTATGGGTGCACACGTTTCGGGTTTTGAAGAAGTCACAATCACATTTCCATTGATTATCTGAAAATTCAACTATATGGGAGTTGTTCTCACCTGAAATTTTGACGGTAAATGTTTCAAATGAGAATCGGTTACGTTCCTGGGCATAGCGTTTGGCTTTTTGGATCTTTCCGATCATACCAGAATCCATTAATTACCTCCAATCAAATTTTTTTAATTGGACGACAATGCATTCTTACATTGCTCCAATTTAATAAGTTCTATTGGTAATATACAAAGAAAGGCATGCAAAAACAGGCATGCCTTTCACAGAAATCATCGATATGTATTCAAATACTCGCATGGGCGAATTAATCCTTATTGAAGTATAAATCGGAATGATTGCAAAGTCAACGATTTCCTATGATTGTCTGATTAATCGCCAGATATTTCCTGGCTGGATCAATGCATGATCCAGAAGGTTGGAAACACAATCCGTAAGACTACATCCAACAACATGCCGATCAGGAACAGGTTGCTGAACATCCGGTTGTGATAAAAAGCAAATCCCGAAAACCATGTCGGCCAACCCGGCCATTCTTTGGGTGGTTCTGATGGTCTTGGTTTGGTTAAAGCACCAAACACATACAACAACCTTTTCCCTGCGAAGAAAACGATCAGCATGATGGGTGTAAAAAAGTGTGGGATGAACACCAGGTAGATGATGACCAGGTAGATCATTAAAAGAACGAACATGTTCAAATACCTGGCAGGTTTTTCACCGATCACGACCGGTAAAGTCCCAACGTGTTTCCGTTTATCCTCAGGTGCTTTGTCAATATGCTTGCCAAGATTGATGCTGACAACACTTAATCCAAATGGAACTCCAGCCAACGCAACCATCCAGACATTATCCGTCCATCCGCCATTGAGAACCAGGTACACAGCGGAGATCATGATCGGTCCCCAGATAAGAAAAATGGATAATTCACCCAGTGCATAGTATTTCATGGGCCATGTATAGAACAGGAGGACCAGGGCACCAAAGACGAAAAGTCCCAGGATCGTGGGAGAAAAGCTGGTGTATACCAGCGCATATAATCCACTCAGTGTGGCAATAACGCCACTGACTGCAAACCAGGTAAGCTGTTGTTTCTTCGTCCAAAACTTCTGCACCAGGGGGTGAACACCATATTGGGTTCGGAAATAATCATCAGCATCTACTCCCCGGCTGAAATCGGTATAATCATTCAGTAGGTTGTTTGTTCCATGGGCGATGAATAAACCTAGTGTGACGATCAACCATGGCAGGAGGGAAAATTTTCCATCCCGGTAAGCAAGGAAGCCGGCGATCATACATGCATATATGGTTACGATGGTCACCCCAGATCTCGTCGCGATCAGCCATTTTGAAATAACATCCAGCTGATCCCACTCATGTTTGTTATCCATCTTAACCAGGCCCGATAATGCTCTTTTCCACATTCCAAAATTTATTTTCATCGAGTCGCTCCTTTCAAAATGAATATGATTGCTTATCAATACAAATCATTAATGAAATCTTGAACAAGTCCTTTCTTTAAAAGAATTATAAACCATATGAAATTTCAATCATTATTATTATCATCTAATTCATTATCTCGTCTGTTGATCAGGATCGGGTAACCTATCAGGATGAGCAGGGAATACATGAACCATTGCAGCGCATATCCAAGATGGGCACCTTCGCTGAGATCAAGTTCTGGACGGCTGGCATAGGGGTAACTCTCGTTTCCTGAGTCGGGAGCTTGTTGGATATAAATTGGTAATAGATCATAAGGCATGAAATTCTGAAGGCGTTCGATATCGATGTAATTCCACAGATAGTTCATCTTTTCACCTGGTGAATAGGTTGGGTCCGGAACACCGCCTCCCATTTCACCCGCCTCAATGGGGATTCGGATCACACCAAGTATGGTCATCTCGCCTTCCACTTCAAATTCACGCCATGATGCGGAAGTATTATGATCGATGGGAATCCATCCTCTTTGCACAAGGACAACCAATCCATTAATCAACTTGAACGGAGTGAAAAGAGAATATCCCAGGTCGTTACCCCAGGTTTGTACCCATACTTGGTTTCGTAAGGCAACTTGATTCTCAAAGTCGAACCTGCCGGTTGCTTTAATATTCCTGTATTCATTTGAAACAAGATCGATATTTGCAATATCTCCTGAAAGATCTAGTTCCGGTAAATTGATAACCGAATTTACATGGTTGATAAAATCATTCCTTTGCTTCTGTCTGTCAAGCTGCCAGAACCCCAACCGGATGGTCACTCCAACAACGATTATCACAAGGAGTGTTGACCATCTCCATGCCGGGGAGAGCATCTGATGAATAGAATTCTTCATAATTTGTGGTAACTGCTGGTTAACTTGGTTGGATTAAATTCTTTTTGATCGGCCATGCTGCAAGACTGTAAGCAGATAACAGGAAGCCCAAAGGGATCCCTGCCAGGAGGATGCCAATTATTCTGGTGGAAGTTGTTGTAGCTTCACGAACGTCCAACCCAAAGAATTGGTTTGGGTTGAATGAACAGGAGAACCTCTGATTTTCAGGCGTGTCCAATGTTAGACTGGCGGATGATCCAGGTGGTACCACCATCGGGCCAAGTGAATGGGTCACTGAATCATGGTTAATGATGGTCAGGATATCACCTACAACAAAGGTCATCGATTCAACCAGGTTAGACTCCCCGTTGGCAACTTTATTGGCGGTTCCTTCCGGGATGACAAAATCAATAGTAGTGGGAGCGCGGCTGGTTGTGTTCCCCAATAACCGGAAAGATGCTTCGCTGATAAAACCGGATACTATCAGTCCGATGGTCATCGTTGTAAGTATTCGCAGGAAAACTCTTTTTGAATGGGTCATTGTTCTTTGAACAGCAGTTTTAGATCAGCTGCGATTGCATCCGGATCGTCTGCAGATGAATAAGTTAGTCTCCACATCCCGTTCGGATCGATTAGGTAAACCCTCGTTGAATGGGTTTCTCCAGAATCCAGAACCATGACACCGTAATCTGCCCATACAGGCTCAAGTTCCGCTTTTGTTCCAGTCAATCCAATGCTGGTGGGGTCAAACCGGTTGACAAATTCTCCCATCGCTTCTGGAGTATCTCTCGCAGGGTCGGTTGAGATCAATACGATCCTGGTCAAATCGGCCTCATCTCCCAGCTCTCTTCGAACCTGTGCCAGGGCAGCCATAGTTGCTGGGCATTCATCCAGGCAATTAGTAAACCCAAAGAATACGAGGATATATTTCCCATTCAGGTCACCTAAGCTGGTGACTTCATTGTTCTGATCCGTTAATATGAAAGTATTAGCAGGAACAGGAGGGTCAATGACTGATCCATTGAAATCAGGTTGAGCAGTACATGCAGCAAGTATGAGTACAAAACTGATCGTCAGAACACCACTTTTAAATATGTTTGATATGACTTTCTTTCCATTCATTAAAAACTCACTTCCATACCCAATCGAATGATTGGGTTGGTTTTGTTAGTAATCTGAATTTCCTAAGGTATAGTTTTTTCAATCGATATATTAAAATGTGGTTATAACGCTGTTCCGATCAAGTACAGGGCGGGGTAGAAGAAGATCCAGACCACATCAATAAAATGCCAATAAACAGCTGCTGCTTCCACAGCCCAATGCTTCTCGGCAGTGTAATGACCGCGAATTCCATTTCTTAATACGATGGCGAGGAAAATAACACCAGTTAAGACATGAAATGCATGAAAACCGGTCATGGTGTAGAAAACGGGACCCTGTACACCATCAGAAGCGCTGAATGGGGCCAGCTGCCATTCAACTCCTATCACCCCGGCAATGAAAAGGATGCCCAGTGTTATGGTTATTGCGAAACTGTTGATAAACCCTTTTCGATCACCTTTTTCCATTGAGGCTTCAGCTCTATTGGCAAAGAATGATGACACCAGCAGCACAGAAGTAACAACCAGGCCAAGCGTTTGGTTAAGGTCCGGTCTGGTAAGCCCCAGAAGGTTGAATCTTGTCAGCAGCAATCCCCCGAAAATAAAGAAATCCGATAACATGAACAACCATAAACCCAGCCTGTTTGTAACCAGCTTGAAGGCATATGATTTGTGATCTGTTTCAATATCCTGTTCAAACAATCGCTGAATGTGCATATAGTAATACATGACAAGCCCGGCTTTAATGATGGCCAGGAGTACTAGAAATCCCCACATTGATGTGAAAACAGCTATGCCAAATTCAAGAATGGTTGCAATGGCCAGGAAGATGAAGACAAATACACCTCTGCGCTTTGTATCTGTTTGGTTATGGTTGGTCATGATGTTCTTCTCCCTCGAATCTGACATAAGTGGATCCTGGCAGGCCATAGTCATAAGGCTCACCGACCACCTCAAACTCCTTATCATAGTTGTGGACAGGCATTGGTGATGGAACCTGCCATTCCGGGGATCTCGAATTCCAAATGTTTCCAGGTGCAGGTTCACCGCTTTTTGCACTTCGGATCAGGTTGATGATGAAGACCAGCACTCCAGCCGCAATAAGAAACCCGCAAATGGTCATCATAAGATGATAGTTATCAAATCCAAGCGCAGGGTCATAGTCAGCAATTCTTCTCCTCATTCCCAGCAAACCAACCCGCATCATCAATAGCGATAGGATAAAGAAGGATGGCGTGACCAGCCAGAAATGAAGTTTTCCAAGGTTCTCGTTTAACCGTCGTCCTGTCATTTTTGGGAACCAGAAATATACGGCAGCAAAGAAGGGGAACATGAATCCACCGAATAGAGTGTCATGGAAATGCCCGACGATATAGTAAGTGTCCTGCAAATGCAGGTCGGTTGCAATGGTGGCATTGGGAGGTCCAGTTAAACCTCCCAGCAGGAACACCACGATCGAAGCCAGGGTAAACAACATTGGTACCGGGTAGATGATCTTTCCTTTCCAGAGGGTAGCCACCCATGAAAAGAATTTCACCCCGGTTGGTATCGCCACCAGAAGAGTACTGTACATGAATGGTACCCTCAGGTATTCTGCCATACCGGAGGTAAACATGTGATGTCCCCAAACCAGGAAACCTACCAGGGCGATTCCAAGGGATGACATGGCAACCCATTTGTAGCCAAAGAGGGATTTCCTTGCAAAGACCGGCAGCAGTTCGCTGATTATGCCCAATCCTGGCAGCACAAAGACATACACTGCCGGATGAGAATAGAACCAGAATAGATGTTGGAATAAAATCGGGTTTCCTCCAGCCACTGGATCAAAGAAACCCATTCCAAACAACCTTTGGAACATCACCAATTCAAAAGACAACCCGATTAATTGGGTTGCTGTCAGGCTTATGATGGATGTGGCAATAGCTGCCCAGATAAAAATGGGCATGCGGAATGCTGTCATATTCCTTGCCCGTAAACGGATAACGGTGGCGATGATATTGACTGATCCGAGGATCGATGTAAAACCAGCCAGTGATACTCCCAGGAAGAACATTTGCATACCAAGTGGAGCTCGAACAGAAAGAGGTGGATAACCTGTCCATCCGGTGTCAAAACCACCCAGGAACATGCTCGAAAGCAGGATCAATCCTGCCGGTACTGCGATCCAGAATGAGAACGCATTCAATCGCGGGAAAGCCATGTCCCTGGCGCCGATCAATAACGGTACGGTGTAGTTCATAATGGCAGCGATACCCACCAGGATCGAAACGATCATCACCATTCCGTGCAGTGACATAAGCGTGTTGTATTCGATCATGGTGAGAAACTGCATTCCCGACTCTGCCAGTTCGGTTCGGAAAATGAGGGCAAAAATACCACCAATGCTCATCAAGATGATGCCCAACACCATGTATTGAATTCCGATTACCTTATGGTCCAGGGACACACCGAAGTACCTGCGCCAACCCAGGCTGGATTCATCGACTTCTTCCGGTACCTCTTCACCCATTGCCATTTTGTACCAATCTGTGAAAGCTCCCACCCCGATCAGAAAGAAAATCGCCCCCAGGAGGGCACCAAATACAACTGCTGGTTCAGCTTTCCATGCTGGCAGTCCCATCAGGATTCTGACAAGAACAATAAATCCAATACCCAACGCAGTGCCAAAAATCTGCCAGAGTATTCCTCTTACTAATCCAAGGGAAAAGAACTTTTTCATCCTGCCTCCGTTATTTCAGGCTTTCGATATAAGCTGCAATGGACTCAACCTGGGTTTGATCCAAAATGTCTTTGAAATCAGGCATCACGTTGGCTGGAAAACCTTCAACAATATGTAGATTGGGTTCCAATATAGATTGGATCAGGTACTCGCTGTCTGCCATGATGGTCGAACCGTCATCAAGGGTTACCTGGTGTCCAAATAAGTTTTTCCATGTTGGGCCGATTTTTGAAGATCCATCCAGGGAATGGCAGGTGGTACATCCGTATTGTTGTACCAGCTGCTGCCCTCTCAATACCGGATCAATAACAACCGTTGATTGCTGTTCGCTTACCCAGGCGTCAAATTCAGATTGCTCAACAACAAACACGTTTCCTTCCATGTAGGCATGCGAAGCGCCACATAACTCGGCACAGCGGACTTTGTAAGACCCGGTAATTGTAGGCGTTATTCTCAGGTTATTAACCTGTCCTGGAACGAGATCCATTTTGACTCTAAATTCGGGTACCCAGAATGAATGGATCACATCATTGCTGGTCATGTCCAATGAAACCTGGCGGTCCACTGGCAGGTAAAGGTCAGTTGATGCAATGCCATATTCAGGATATTGATATTGCCAGTACCATTGACCGGCGGTGACGTTTACCTGCAGCGCTGTAAGGTCGATCCTTCTGATCTCCCCAAGTGAGTAAGCCCCCAGGTATGCCAGGAAAACCACGATTATAAAAGGTATGAGGGTCCATGTGATTTCCAGTCCTGAATTACCTTTGATAAATGCACCATCTCCCAATTCTCCCTTCCTGCGGCGAAATACGACCAGGCTGTAGAACATGATCACCATGATCAATGAGAAAAGGAAGGAAATTAAAGCAATATGTACATCAAACAACTCGTCAATTACGATGGCTTGTTCACTGGCCTGGATGGGGAGTAAACCGATGGCGGTTAACCCCGTGTAAACCAGGAACGTGCAAACAATGACCAGGATTGCAACGACGATAAAATGCTTCATTTGATGCTCCTCACTTTGCAGTTTGGAAGTTGGGTTTTGGTGAAACCAATTGACTTCCTGGTTATTATAAAATAAAAAACCTTGTTTTGGTTTTCAATTTGGACAAAAATGCCTAATGATGTATAATTTCATAACCAGTTTAAATGTAAGGATGACATTTGTCCGGCAGGGAATACCCAGGCGATTCACTTTGATTGAACTCTGCCAGGATCATTTCGGAGGAAGAAGATGCTTTTGAGAAACAAATCGATTCTCAAATTGGTCATATTTGTTTTGTCCATTTCCCTTTCGTTCCTCTTTATCTCACAGGTATTAGCCCAATCTGAACCACCTTCTGACGAGGTGCTTGTCACTGGAGCACGTCTCTATGATAAGTGGTATGCTGAGTTGGGCGTTCCTGCTCCTGAAGGTGACATGCCTATTTGGTCCAGGCAGGGAACGAATACCCGTTCTGGAGCAGATACATGGCGCTGTTCGGAATGTCATGGGTGGGATTACATGGGGGTCCAGGGTGCTTATGCTTCAGGATCTCACATGACAGGATTTCCCAATGTCATGACATTGGTAGGAACGATGAGCATCGATGAGATCGTGGACCACCTGAAGGGAAGCAAGGATAACGCCCATGATTTTTCAACCTACATTGACCGGGAAAATCTTACAGCCGTTGCTGCTTTTTTGAAATATGGTCTCATTGATGATCGGGATTACATTGATCCCATATCTCTCCATGTTATCGATGGCAACATTACAAAGGGCAGAGTCTTATTCGAAGATAATTGTGTTGCATGCCATGGAACAGATGGAAAAACGATTGTTTTCCGTACTGAAGGGTATTCAGAATACCTGGGATCGGTAGCCAATCGTGATCCCTGGCGGTTCCTGCACAGAACCCGTTTTGGTGTTGCCGGGACGGATATGCCGGTCGGCTTCTTGATGGGCTGGACACCTGAAGATGGACACGATATCCTGGCTTACACCCAAACACTTCCTTCCCAGGCAGAGATCCCTGTGGAAAAACCTGGCAACCTGCAAACTCCTACGCCTGCCACCATTTCGCAAGCACCTTCAACCAGTTTAGGTTCTGGTATCCTTACAGGTATCTCCGCATTTATCGGAGCTGCTGGATATTCACTGGCATTTATCGCTGGTTTCCTATTGGTGGGATTCCTGGTTGTGACTTTGTTTAGAAAAAAGAAGTAATGGTTGTTGAACTCCAATTTTCTCTCGAGGTTGGTACATGCTTAAAAAACTTAACTTGATGAACCAGTTGGATAAGATCAAGGCATTGTTCAAAAAACCCGATTTCTTGATTGGAGTGGGTGTATTTTTTATCATTTTTTTCAGTGCAGGAGTATATGGTATTTGGAGATTGCAGCAATCTCCTCCCCAACCGATCCAATTTAACCACGAAGTCCATGTTGGTTTCAGCGTACAATGCCTCTATTGTCATCCAGGGGCCTGGAAACAGGCATCAGCAGGTCTTCCCACATCGGCTAAATGCTGGGGATGCCACCAACAGATCCCGATCAAGAATGCTGAACAGCAGAAATTGGCTGATTATGTAGCCAGTGGTGAATCCATCCCATGGGTACCGGTGTTTATCCAACCTGATTTCGTTTATTTTAATCATCGACCTCATATTGCCTATGGTTTGAATTGTGAGACCTGCCATGGCGAGATCAGCCGCCAAAAGGTCGCAGAAGCCCGTTCTGGTCAGAATATGGGCTGGTGCTTGCGCTGCCATCGCGAGAAATTAGCTGCTGACCCGCAAAAATTGATCAAGTTGACAGATTGTGCAACTTGCCATCGGTAATGGATTTTAATCTTCAGCAAGCGGAGAAGTTATGACCGGAAATATTAACCGACGTGATTTTCTAAAAATTGCCGGCGCAGGAGTTGCAGCAACCGCTGTTCTGACAGGTTGCGGACCAGCCAGCCGTTATGTGATCCGTCAGCCTTATGCTCAAATGCCTGAATATACCTATAATGGACAATTCACCGATTATGCCACAACGTGTAGGGAATGCCCGGCGGGTTGCGGAATTATTGTACGAACCATGCAGGGGCGCGCCATTAAGATTGAAGGCAACCCTGATCACCCGGTGAATAAGGGAAAAACATGCGCACGAGGGCAGGCAGCATTGCAAGGTCTCTACAATCCGGATAGGATCAAGAATCCGGTCAGGAAAGAACGCGATTCAGATTCAATGGAGGATGTATCCTGGGATGAAGCAGTGAATATTGTCGCCAGTGCGTTCTCAACTATACCCGCCAAAGAAATAGTATTCCTTCTTGGCAGCAAGGATGACCACCTCTTTGACCTGGTTTCAGAAATTACCTCTGCTTTGGGTGCTCCAGCTCCCATTCGATACGGTATCCAGCAGGTGTTTGATTCCAGGTCAACATTAATGGATGCTTCCCGCCAG
>Ga0209641_10000184_pt1 | contig 51453 bp, 92 predicted proteins | sample RifCSP16_1_FD_184022 | JGI IMG/M metagenome (GOLD analysis project Ga0209641, IMG submission 184022) | Soil microbial communities from Rifle, Colorado - Rifle CSP2_sed 16_1 (SPAdes) (version 2) | ecosystem: Environmental > Terrestrial > Deep subsurface > Rock core/Sediment | place: Rifle... | reverse complement strand
ATTGAAGAAACTTTTGAAGACGAAGAAGCTTATATAAACAATCTAGAAGTTTACGAATTGTCAAATCCAGTACAGAATGGATATGATTACGTTTTTGAAGGAAGAATGAAACTAGAAAAAATAGATGATATTTCTTCTATTTTCTGGTCAAACGTAGATTGGAAAACTACAAATATTTTATTATCATTGCCATTTGTAAAAGAAATTATGAATCCTTTTGAAAGAATGGAAAAAGAATTAGCTGTTTTTTATAATGGAAAAGCTATTCGTGTCAAGGGTAATCCATTAAATGAAAATGAATTTCAGACTTATAGAATAACTTACAAGGAAGGAGAAATATTAAAATATAATGGCAATCTTATTGAAATTAGGAACGAAAGAATAGAGCCTCATTATGACTACAAAATGGAAAAAGTGAAAACAGATTTTTCTCCGTTCACGATTAAAAATGGTAGAAAGAAAATAAATATAGAATCGAATAATTCTGAATTTCTTGTAAAAATAACTGCGTGGTACAAGCCGAATAAATTTATCAAAGAAGTTGATGCAATTCAATCGTTGAAATATTTTTGGAACGCTTTCAATGATCCTGAATATTTCACTAGAATTATTAACGAACATCAAAGTCTTCAAATAGATAGAATATACGCAAACTTTACATATACACAAGGAACGGATACAGGAAAACCTTCTGTTAGTTTTTTATCCCCGTTAAATAATTCAGTTTTTTTTATCAACGAAAGTGTTCCATTCAATTTTAATTTCACAGATCTGGGTGGAATAGTTTTGAATTGTTCGATATGGATAAATAATATTCAAAATCACAGTACAACTAAATTAGGAGATTCTTACATAATGGATAGTTATTTTAATCATACAATTCCTATAACTTTTTCACAACTCGGAATAGGAATAAACTGGTCTGTGGGATGTTATGATAATTCTGCAAATTTAGGAACAACAGCAACTAATTGGACAATAAATATAACTAATCAAAGACTAGAAATATCTCAAATAATTCAAGTTGGCAATCCTTCAAATTCAACAATAAATACTACATTGAATGCTTCAGGAACAGTTTTGTGCAAAGATAATGAATGTGGAAGAATAATAATGACTTTAAGGTACAATCAATCATCTGAACCAGATAATGCAATAAATAATACGTTTCCACTTACAATTATAAATACTACAGGATTTCCAATATATGATGTTTTATTTCAAAATTCAACTTTTCTTTACGAAGGAGCAGAATGGAACGGAACGCATTTATGGGTAATCAATGTTTCCAACAAACTTATAGAAGCATGGAATATATCAAATTTAAGCAGTCCAACAAAAACTGTCAGTTTTTCAATTCCTGATACTTGTTCTGCTGGAATTTATTGCGGTGCTATTGGGTGGGATTTTGTAACAAATTCAGTCTGGTATCCAAATGGAACACATTATGTAAACAGAGCTGTAAACGGAGATCCAATAAAAGCTTGTGAAATCAGCAAGAATGCTGTTAGAATGGATTTTATGGCATGGGCAGATGGTTTTATTTATGGACAAAATCTTTCCAAGGTCATCAAGATAAATACAACAGATTGTACAATTGTAGGGAATTTTAGTTTATCTCCAGTTTGTACTAACGATTGTCATAGTCTTGCATACATAAACGAAAATTTTTGGATTGAAGGAACTTCTGTGGGAAAATATGCTGTGTTTAACAAAACATTCAGTAAAATATTTATCTTATCAGAATATTATTCTGATCATCCTCCATTAAGAAATTTAGGCGGTTCTGCTTTTGACGGAATACATCTTTTAGATATAAATCCAAATAATTTTCCCTTACAAGGAGATACAGTAGGATTAACAGTAAGAAACATATTCAATCCAGTTATTTGCAACGTAAACGCTAATTTGTTAGTTGGACAAACATGTATCGTTAACTGGACAGCAAACACATCATCAAATACAGGCAGTCATTTAATAGATGTTTTAATGGAATCAAATCACACGACAAGAAATAATGATTTAATAATTTCAAACAATACAGTAAACATAGAAATTAATCATACACTTTCAGTTGGAATAGTTGATTCTTGCACTTATTCTTCAGGAAATTGGATTGTTAATTGTGCAGATAATTGTTTAATCACAAGCAATGTAAATTTGAATGGAAATGATTTTCTTATAACGGGGGTTGGAAGATTTGTAACACAAGCAATTATTTCAGGAATCAACAGAGCATTTTCATCAGGCACAGGAACAGAGGAAGCGAATTTATGCATTGTGAGAACTGAAGGTGCAGGTGCATTCATAAAGTGATGATATGTATGAAGAAAATATTTTTATTCCTGCTTCTTTTTATTCCAGCAGTTTTAGCAGAAATAAGAATTGATCCACTGTCAGAAATATCTAACTCTTCTGGAACTGTGGGATATTTTGCGATAAATACCACAGCTTTTATGGAAGAATTGGTTGTAAGAGAAAACAACGTATCATTCATAAAATTGAACGAAACTAATCAGACTGTAAAAGATGCAGACACAGATGAAACCTTATGTTCAGGTTCAGAAAACTGCACTTTAGATCATACAAACATTGTCAGAAGAAATATTACTTTCACTTCATCCGCTACACAAAATTATGTAAGAAACATAGATGACTTATCAGGCGGGAGTGACATCCAGTCAAAACGAGGATTTTTGGAAAGATTAACTGAAGATTTATCCAAAGGATTTGAATTCTTGCCTAGGCTATTTAATGGAACCAGAAACACAAATGACTTTTCCTTAATAATAGACTTCCTCCAAAGAACATTCTCAATTACAAGAATTTCTCAAGACACATCAAACATTTTAGAGTCTATAATTAGGCTATTTATAGGCAACCGCAATCCTTCAGATACAATTCTATTTTTAGATTCAACTTCACGCTTAACAATTCAAAACAGAAATCCCAATGACATTGTAAACATAATTGATATAGGAATTAGAAATTCAGTTCTTTCAATAAGTGTTGATGATAATGCAAAAATAAGCGATGCACAAAATAAAGTAGCAGAATATAAAAGGCAAGGCGATGATACAATTTATGTTTTTGATTCGTCTAAAAGAAATTTCATTTTGTTGAGAAACATAGATGACATTGAATCAGGCAATGATTTTGTTTTAAGAATACAATCTTCAGGAAGAAATCTAAATGATATTGTAAACCTAATTGATATAGATTTAAGAGAAGGTAACATAAAAAGAAATCAATACGATTCTATAACACTAAGCGATGCAATAAGCAGGATAGGAAGTTTCAATAGAGATAATCCAGATACTTTTGCCATCGTTGACAGTACTTCAAGAAACATAATAGTCCTAAGAAATCTAAATGATATTGTATTTTTAAAAGATGATCAAGGAAGAATATTTATAGGATATAGAACAAATTCAGACACAATAACAGTTTCAGATCAGAATGGAAAATTATATAAAGCAATAAGAATAGAAAATGATTTGGCAACTGTTTTAGACCAGACAACAAAAAACTCAATCCAGAACAGGAATCCAACTGATACTATCATATTAACAGACGAAAACGGCAGAACCATCCAGATATTCAGAATCCCACAAGACCAAATCCTCGCCACCGATCAGGTAAACAGACTTTACGTTGGAATAAAAGACATAGCAGATATTTCAAAAATAGAAGATTTCCTGCAATCGTTGGAGAATTCTCTTAGATCAGGAACAGACATAATTTATATAACAGATTCAGGATTAAAAAATACAATCCAGATAAGAAATCAAGAGGATATTGAAAATCTAAGAGATACCATAAATAGATTAGCAAACTTAAACAGGGATATTTCAGACGTAGTAATAATAACCTTCGATTTAATCGGCGAGAATATAACCGCAGTAGTAGAAATCCCAGTAAGTCAGATAGGTTCAGCAGGCGGGGGCGGGGCCTTACAGGCATGTCAAATCAATTATAAGCCTACATCTTTCAACCTCACCATAGAGAAAAATAACCTTACATTTAAGTTTGAAGTATTCAACAACGGATCAATATCCAGAGATCTCGCCATAGGATTTGCAGGCACAAGAATTCCAGATGTTTTTGACAGTACCCCGATCCCAGGCGAGTGGCTCTTATTCCTTCCACGGCACACTGGGTTAAACGCCACCGAAAGAAAAAATCTATCCGTAGAATTCAGGCCACAAGATACAGTCGGCGGCCAGAAGTACACAGGAATCATAGCACTATATTGCGAGAATAAGATAGATTACATAAGCCTCATATTTACAGCCAAGAAATATCCTATCGCTGAACTCACTGCCATCAACTTATCAAGGGATATCGAAGTTGGAGTTTTCTCAGTCCCTAGATGGCTGGTATTTATAGTATCAATCACAGGATTTTGCATCTTATTATATAGAAGAAAAAAAGATCAGAGCATCATCGAACTTCTTCTGATGGCATCACTATTGACAGTCACAGTACTGATTTTCTTCTAAAATACCCTATTTCTTGGCAATAGAAATCTTTATAAGCTATCCAATGTAATTTAATTCACATTGGAATTCACATAGGAAGGTTTTATGCCAATCGTAAAGAGCCATCTTAGAAGAAATGTACAATATCTAACTAGCAGCAATAAGAAAAAATTACAAAAAATAAAGAGAGAAATGAGGTTAAAGCAACATAGAATTATAAAAACGAAGACTCTAGACGGAAAAACGATTTATGTTTTGACAACGTAGGTAATCAACCATGTCACGAAAAAGACGATATAGGATATCAAGGAGGAAGAAAAAACTCCAGATGCGTAAAGCCACGAGAACACGCATCAAGAAATACGGGAGGTATTTTTCACCTTTAGGAATTCAGAGAGTTGCAAAGAATCTAAGAAAAAAGGTGGAACAATGAATGTCGAGTATAGGAGATATATTAACGGGCATTGTACAAACTATCGGTGGAATAGCAAATTCATTTGGGGGGCCACTTGCAGATTTTTTAAATGGATTAGCCAATTCACAAATACTAGACGCAAGCATGGGAACAACAATTATCATATTTATAATGGGGGCATTATCATGGAAATTCATAGAGAACAAAGCGATACTAATTTTGGCATTGCTTATTTTAGGAGGATCGTGGTTAGCAGCAATTTCAGCCCCAGCATTAGTATAAATTCATAGGTGAAATAATGAAAAATTTAACAAAAAAATTGCCATTGGCGATATTTTTCGCCTTAGCATTAATAGCAACACCAGCACTAGCAGCAGGAAGCTTAACTTGGACGAGCCCAACACCAGCCAACAATACACTTCTAAACGTGCAGACAGTAACCTTCAATGTTTCCTCAGATTCTACGATTAATTCGTCATCAGTATTTGAATGGAGGAATCAATCAGATCAAGTAGTTAATCTGTCAGCAACACAGCTATCCAATGCATCAGCTAGCACAAGTGGTTACATCTACATTACAATAAACAACATGTTAGCAGGAAGACATCAGATCAAAGCATATGTAGTGCAGAATATAACTGACAATCCACCAACAAATAGCACATTTGCACAGGGACAGAAAAGAAACATAACCATAGATCTTTCAGCAGACACGATATCAATAACCGATCCAGTAGCAGCAACCACATATAGAAAAAAAGACACAGATAGCAACTTATCCATACAACTAAACTTTTCTGTATCGAATTCGGGCTTAGCAACGTCAGATACATGCAACTATGACATATTATGCAATAGCGGAACACCCACAAACAGTGTAGTTGTAGCAAACACCACAATATCATGCACAATAACAAGTCTAGGTGTAACTCCACTAAGAACAGGTTCAGAATGTACAGTGGAAGTTTATCAGAACGATACGGCAAGTAATCTAGTCAGGTCATCAATAAACTTCAATTACGCAGTAGACGCAACAGGCGGTGGTAGTGTTGTAGGTGGCGGAAGCACATCAACTCCAACAACAGTAGGCATACCATCGGGAACAACACCAACTCAACCAGGCCAGCCAGGAACACCAAGCAACAATGGACTGATAGTAATAGGTGTAATAGGAATCCTAGGCTATCTTATCTTCTTCAAAGGCAAGAAGAAAGGCAAAAGAAAATAAACAATGGCAATCAGTAATGCAGAGAATGCAGGGCATACTTTTATTTTTTGTTTCAGAATTAATTAAAAAGAGGGAAATGAATGACAGACAGCGATGAATCAATATTAAAAAGAGCATGGAAGCTTAAGCCAAGAAATATATTTGTGCACATAACTTCGTTATTCGTCATTCTTTATTTTTTTGGTACACTCATCCAACAATTTTTAATTACAAACGGCATCAACCTTCATCCAGCTTTAACAATATTTGTATCATCAGCAATAATATACGGGGGAGTAATAACTTTGTCGATGCTCCTAGTTTGGATCCTCGAAAGTCGTGGCTATTAATATGAAAAAAATTGAAATCCCAAAAGAAATTTTATACCAAAAATATGTAATAGGAAAAAAGTCTAGTATAGAAATAGGCAAAGAACTAGGATTTAGCGATAGTACAATTCTCAATAAGTTAAAAGAATATCATATATCAGTAAGGAAACATGGTGAACATTCAAAAGACAAGAAGATACCTCCACGATCTAAAGAATGGTGTGAAAACATATCAAAATCTAATGAGAAAATAAAAATAACAGGAGATGTATTATATCAGAGATATGTAATAGATGAAAAATCATCAATTCAAATAGCTAATGAGGTTGGATGTTGCCATTCTACAATTCTTAATAAACTAAAAAAATATAACATACCAAGAAGAAAGAACACCGAAGGCTCAAAAGGCAAAAAAAGACCTGTATTTACAGAAGAACACAAAAGAAAAATATCAGAATCAACGAAAGGCAGACATTCATGGTCAAAAGGTAAGAAATTCTCAGAAGAACACAAGAAAAAATTATCAGTAGCAAGAAGTGGAAAACCCAACCCTAAATTAAAAGGCAGACAATATTCAGAAGAAACAAAAAAGAAAATGTCAGAGACCAGAAAAAGACTACTTAAAGAAGGAGTATTAAAATCACCCACAGAGGGCAAAAAACATTCAAAGGAAACACTTGAGAAGATAGGTAGATCAACAAGGGAACGCTGGAAGAAAAACAAACATCCAATGTTAGGGAAAAAACATTCTAAAGAAACAATAGAAAAAATAATCCAAACAGAAAAAAGACAATGGAGAAATGCAGAATATAAAGCTAGAATGTTAAAAGCCCAGAGGAGAAAACCAAATAAACCAGAAAAATATATTTATTCGCTCTTAGATTCTAATGAATGGAAATTAAATGTTCATGGCAATACGATACTAAATGGCAAAATACCAGATTTTATAAACTGTAATGGCCAGAAAAAAGTAATCCTCTTCAATGGCAATTATTGGCATCTAATAAGGCATAAGGACCCACTACTTACAAAGGAAATAATTGAAGAACGAGAGAGAAAACCATATCAAGAATTAGGATTTAAAGTTCTATTTATTTGGGAAGATGAATTAAATGATGAAAACAAATTATTAGAAAAAATAGAAGATTTTCAAAAGATGATATAAATGAAAAAAACAAACATCGATCTGAACAGAAAAGTCATGGGAATTCCAGTATTTATATTAATAATCGGGGCATTCGCAATAGTACTCATCAATAGTAATTTGCACCCAGTAGAAAAGTTCCAGCAGCAGTTATCTCTAGTTAAAGTCCAGGCTTCTTTTACAGAAGGTCAAGTCTTAACAAAAGATGATTTTTTAAATAATCAATGTCGGATAGCACAAGCAGAGCAGCTTACCATAAGATGTGATATTTTTGGAAACGAAGTGGAACAGCCTAAGTTAGCATGGACAACCGTAAATCAGCCACAGACATTCGTAGTTCAGGCAGAATCCGCACACATTACATCATTTATATCAGATTATAATGCATATGTAAGGAGAACAAGCGATAATAGTATTGTATGTTCAGATACAGGAGGTTCAACAGGATCATCATGTATAGGACAAACACTCACAAGAGGAGTAAGTTATAGTGTTGGTTCAGAAGGTTCATGTCTTCCACTAACAAATTGTGCAGGTTCTATGATATATTGGGGGAGACCATTAAGCTTATTTATCTCGGCCCCGCAAGCTGGAATAGATAATGTTCCAATATCAGCGAGTATAAATTGCATAAAGGATGATATAACTACTGGTATATTGCCTAATGACTTGATAAAAATAGACAGCAAAGTGCAAAAATCGATTGCATTAACAGGGATAAACGATGCAAGAAATTTCCCGACAGGAGCATATCGTGAACTCGCATCGATAACGCCGATTTTTGTGCAAAATAAACCAGCAACATGCGATTTTCAGAATCAGTTAGTTACTGCATTTACAGGCCATACTTCACTAACAGGGCAGTGTTATGCACTTGCCGATTCATCGCAAATTCTCGTTGACGGTAGGTCAAAGCAAAACTTTTGTTGTTCAAACGCACAATGCCAGTCAGTATATGGATTATCTGCCGATTATAATTGTGTAAATAATTTCTGTGAAATAGGCCAATCAACTGGACAGTGTATAGTTGTTAATGATTGTGGAAACAGGCTACAGTTTATCGAACAATCTGGCGGAAGCATAGTTGAAAGAACAGTCGCATCATGCACAAGCAATCAATGCATATTTAATGACAGGACAGTATCATGCAATCCAGAAAGAGCATATCCAAATAATCAATGCTGTAAATACAACCCAACGTTAAACAGCTATGAATTTAATCAATGTGCAACAGGTCTTTTAGCCTGCGATACTCTCGGTGTAAATGCATGCTGCACAGCACAGCAAACCCAATACACAGAGAAAGCCCCGCCAGCAGGAAAGATATGTTGCCAGATAAACCAGCCTGGGATCGGAGTTGCGGTAAATTCAGAACAGGAATGCCAGGATCTAGCACAGCAATGCACAACAGAAGGATTCAAGCCTTCGGCACTAAAGCCATGTTGCAACGCACTTACAGAAGATGAGAATGGCGTATGCAAATTAAAAGGAACAGAAGTATTAGACTGGACTTTCTGGGTCGCCATTGCAATTCTTATTGTCCTAATACTTTTTGCAACAGGATATTTTGTAACCAGAAACAAAGGTGGTAAAAGATGAAAGTAAAGAAAATAATCAAGGAGAAAAAGAGTGCAATAATAATAGTTCTCGTACTAGCAGGAATCTTATTATACACAGGCAGATTAGAAGGAATTTTAGGTTCACTAGGCATAGGAGTGCCATGCACATTAGTCGGGAATACTGAAACCTGTGACCTAAAATATTTAGGTTGTCATACACAAATCGCAACAGCAGGATACACACAACAAACCTATTCATTCCCAGACGTAACCACATGTTCAATCCAGATAAGCGATACAACTTATGTAACCACTGGAACTTGCACAGTTTCAGGAACCCAGCAGACAGTCAGGATAAATCTAAATCAAAACGGTATCAATTCATGCCAATCCACACAGGAAATTTATATTCATGAGAATGTAAAATATGGTACATTAACCCTTGATCATTCTACTACACCTCCATGCCAGAATCAATGTGTTCTCGGAGTTAACAGATGTTCTGTATCAGGAGATGTCGAACAATGCAAAGACGGGAACGGAGACGGATGTTTTGAATGGGTTTCTTTAGAGACATGCACAAATGGATGTACAAGTGGTTCATGCAATGCCCCAGTTACAACAATTCCAGGCACAACTACATGGCTTCACCACTTCTATGTCAAGGAACAAGGTTCAGGCACAACAATAAATGGAGCAACCATCGATATACAAGGTGGGATAGTAGGTAGCAGTGGCATAAGAACAAAAACCACAGACGCAAATGGTTATGCAGTCTACAGCTTAGGCCAGGATTACACATATACGATTACAGTTTCAAAGGACGGTTATGTAACACAAACATTCACCGATTACCAGAGTGCAGCAGTAGAAACAACAGCAATAACCCTAATACCAACAGGATCGCAAGACATATATTGGCTATATAATATTTATGTAAAAGAGAATGGCGGGCCAGTACTAGAAGGTGCAACTGTTTATGTAACAGGCGATCCAATAGGTAGTACAGGCATCAGGCAGAAAACAACAGACGCAAACGGTTACGCAGTTTATAGCTTAGCCGAAGGCCACACATATGACGTAACCGTATCAAAATCAGGATATGAAACAAAAACATATAGCGAATATATATCCGCATCAGTCGAAACAATAAATGTCTTATTAATCAAGTCAACTACAACATCAACCCCAACAACAAGCACGACCACCACAACTCTTCCAGTCCAGACAACATCTACATTAATAGGCACATGCGAACCAGTCATTACAAGAGCATGTGATCCAGCAACAAGTATAATAAAAGATTACTTATCAACATGCATACCAACTGGATGGACAACAGATTTGACAAGATGCGGTATTCCAGTAACTTACACGACCACAACAACAATCCAGGGGCAGGTATTTGTGCCATTTGTATGTGGAAATAATGTCTGTGAAATCGGAGAACTAGGATGCCCGATTGACTGCAAGATGGGCGACAAAGATATCACACCAACCGATCCATGCAAACAATTAACAGGAATAAAAGGACTAGCCTGTAGCCTAAAAGTTGCAGAAAGAGATCTTATGCTTGGAATAGCTGCGAGTATAATAGTCATTGGCGGGATAGGATACATGAGTGGCTTTTGGAAAAAGGGGAAGAGAAGATGAAAACGGAAGACATCAATAATTATCTGCGGAATAAAAATAATAGATTTGAGATTGCAAATTATTCTTATGATAAAGATGCACAATACCAAATAATAGATAGAGAAACTGGGAAACATTATTACTATAAAAATATTGAAGAAAGGAACAAGGCATTTAAAAAATTAGTAGAAAGATCAATCATAGTAAAATCCCACAAGAGGCGAAGGCGATAATTATATGGGAGCACCGAAAGATCCAGAAAAATATATTACATGGATAGAAAAAATTAGGATAGCGAAAAGAGGAAAACCTAATCCAAAAACATCAGAAACACGCAAGAAACTATTTAAGGAAGGTAAATTAAAATTATCATTAACTATTTTCAAAAAAGGGAACGATAACAACAAAGGTAAGAAATTCTCAGAAGAACATCGAAAAAATATATCAATAGCAAGAAGTGGAATTCCAGCATGGAATAAAGGCAAGAGACAATCAGAAGAACAGAAAAAGAACAATTCGATGATCATGAAGAGATTATATAGAGAAGGTAGGCTAATTCCACATATGAAGGGCAAGAAATTCTCAGAAGAACATAGAAGGAAAATCTCTGAAACAAGAAAAGAAATGTATTCCAATGGCATGTTAGTCACATGGAACAAAGGAAAGAAGGGAGTTTATTCAAACGATACATTAGAAAAAATCTCGAAGACAATGAAAGGAAGACATTACTCACCAAAAACTGAGTTTACATCTGAAAGAATAAAAGAAATGTGGAAAAATCCATCAAACAGAAAAAAATTCGGTGAAAAACAACTAGATGAAAACAAGATATTAGAATTATATGTTAAAGAGAAGAAAAATATACCATTTATAGCTAAAGAATTTAATGTATCAGTAAAAACAATCATGAAGAAGCTAGACAAACATATAAAAAGAAGAACAAGATCAGAAAGAAGTAAAATAACATGGCAAGATCCAAAATATAAAGAAAAGACAATTAAAGCCCAGATAAAAGCGTCTCATACTAAACCCAACAAAAAAGAACAATTTATTGATTCTATCCTACAATCTAATTTTCCTAATGAATGGAAACTAAATATTAATGGTGAGACAATACTAAATGGCAAAGTACCAGATTGGATTAACTGTAATGGTCAAAAGAAGGTAATCCTTTTCAATGGTAATTATTGGCATCTAATAAGGCATAAGGATCCTCTACTTACAAAAGAAATAGTTGAAGAAAAGGAAAGAAAACCATACAATGAATTAGGATTCAAAGTTCTATTTATCTGGGAAGACGAAATAATTCACAATAAAAAACTAAAAGAAAATTGGGAAGAGACTATATTAAAGAAAGTAAAGGGATTTGAAAATGGTGATCAATAATGATTTGGTTCATTCCAATACTCTTGGCATTGCCCGCCATTCAATGGATAATTGGATCACTTACGGGAGTAATTTTAGTAACATTTTTTTTAAAGCAAGTTATACAAATCGCCATGATGATTGTCGCAGGATTAATAGCAATTTATTACATAAAGAACAAACAGAACTTCAAAGGATATTCAAATTTAATCCCGATATTTTTAATAATCGGTTTGTTAATTTCGCCACTCATCCTAAACAATGTCATGTCATTGGTGGGGGCACAGTACACACCGCTCACGCCATATCAGTTTGCAGTCCCCACAGGCGAGATCAGTTCATCGGGCACACCAATAGAAAGACCAGTAACAATAGATATTTCAATGATCATAGCAGTCTTCGTGACAGCGTTCATGTCAGTTAATAAGCAAGCCAGAGGGGCACTAAAGAAATATTTAGGGTGAAAATCATGAAGAAACAAAAGAAGCATAAAAATGGATATAGTTGTCATTGTTGAGGTGATTTAAAATGGGAAAAAGATATAGAATAAAGAAGCACTCGTATGTAGAGAGAAGCCGTGAAGGTCAGTTCAAGAAATTTACCAACATCGGCAGAAGCCAAGTAGCCGACAGGAGAGGTACGGCCAAAACAACAATACCATCTGGCTATGGACACAGGGGCGACAGCAAAACAGTCGTGGTATCTGGACACACAAGAAAAGGCGGTACACGAGTGCGAAAACACAGACGAAAGAAACCTTACAGGAGATAAGTTATGCAAATAACCAAAATAAAAGGTGCGACTTCAATAGAAGTAGTGATTCAAAATAGGTGAGTTAGTCATGTCAGGTGAAAGATACCAAGGTTACGCAAATTGGGATACATGGAATACTATTCTTATACTGGATAATACAGAAGTCTCACAAAGATGGTTGCATAATTGGCACCAGAATTGGAAGAATAAAATAACGAAAGGTAATTTTGATAGAGAAAAAGCAAGATTAGTTGTAAAGAAATATATTGTTCCGACAGCAAGAGGCAAAGGTCAACACGCAAAAATGTTTATGCAACAGGGCTTTACACCAGATTCCGATATTAATCCTAACAAAGTTGATGCGGATGAAGTTATTGATCATATTCTAAACATGGAGGATGAGGGTGACAAATTAAAAGAAATCATAAGAAATCCACCGATCTCATCAAAACCAACCATAGTAAAATCCCACAAGAGGCGAAGGCGATGACAGAAATCGATAAACAAATTTCAGTGTTTAAGAAATCCTTGATAAGGAAAGCATTCTTAAGAGGAGGGGTATATGAAAACTTCGGAGAGTGGGAAATTAGACGTTTAGAAGATACATTTGATTATAATAAATTGAAGTATGGTAATGAAAATGATAGATTAGATGCATCGAAAATTGATAAGTTTAGGGATTGGACAATGAATTTTGATGATAATGATTTAAGAAGTTCAGTAACAAAAACCCGATCAACCATAGTAAAATCCCATAAAAGAAGGATTGGTTAGATGTCAAAAAAAAATAAGATAGAGGCGATTAAAAAATGGAATTAAACAAAAGGAATTTTATAGTTGGCTTGATGGGATGGCTTTTGGCATTCACATATATAGCCTTCGCACAACAAATCCCAAATGAAGTAGGAATCCCTCCTGACAGCCCAATCTACGGATTGAAAAAAGCCGTGGAGTCACTTGTAGGCATATTCATGTTTTCAGATTCCTCAAAGGCATCATATAACTTGGATCTGGCCCAGAAAAGAATTTCAGAAATACAATACTTAAGAGATACAAGTAATTCAAATAACCTAGCAAGAAACACAGAAAAAATAAATGATTTGTCAGACGATTACAGAGATAGTATTGAAAAAGCAGAATCATCGGGTGCAAAGATTTCAAACCTCGCCCAGCAGCGTGACTTTTCACTGCTGTTGCAAACAGCATTAGATCAGCATAGAGTAGTGTTGCTTAATGTAAGAGCAGTAGTCCCAGAGCAAGCATATCCAGGGATCGATAGAGCAATAAGCAATGTAGATCAATTAGAAGTAAAAGTTGAAGAAAGAAAAATCACAATAGAATCTATGATAGGCGAAGGCAATGTAACAAAAGCAGATTATCAGCAATGTTTAATAACTTCAGGCACCCCGCCCATATCATGTGTCTTCGGCATACCAAGATGCATCGATGGTAAATGGGAATGTAAAACAGAATACAAACCAACAACCACCCTCATTTATCCATTTCCTGTTTGTGGAGGATATGTAGGCCAGCAATGCCCTAATGGATACAAATGTGTATTACCAGAGAATTGCCAAGATTGCACAGGAAAATGTGAAATAGAATATAGACCAACAACAACATTTCTAGCTTGCCCAGCAGTTTGTAGACCAATGTACGTAAAGAGTGGGGCAGAATGTATATTTACTGACTGTGGAAGCGGTTGCGGACCAGATAAAATAAGTACATTCTCAACATTAGAAGAATGCGTGAATGCACCCATACCAACAGAACCTACACTACCAAAAGAAATAGTTTGTTGTAAAATATTTGGCCTCGGTGCTTATTCACAAGAAGTTTATGTTAAATACGAACAGTTAAATTCAGAAGAGTGTAGAATTCCCGAAGGTTTTACAGGCGGGGGAAGAACAGTAGTTAGTAATGATTACTGTAAAACCTTTATAACATCTCCTGACGAGTTTGCGGATTTATGTTTTAGGTCTGCAGGAAATCCCGATATGATTATGTGTATAACAGCACCATGTCCACAGGATTTGTCTGTTTGTCATTGCAGAATAAGCAGATATGATACTACATTTCGTGATGTATATTACAAAGATATAAAGGATACAAGATGGAATGGATGTGAGCCAAATATATAAAATAAAGAAGTAGCACCAGATACAAATAACAACAAATGCGGGCGGATATTAATGCGATATGTTAGAATAAGAACGTATAGAAGGCGAAGAACGAGAAGACAGAGAAAGAGGCGAAAGAGATGAATAAAAAAGAAAATAGAAACATAGGCGGTATTTTTTTATTTTTCGGATTCGTAATGCTTGTCATAAGTCAAAATAAAGAAAAACTTCCATTTGAGTATCAAAGCTATATAGAACCAGGATGGTTAATGATAATTGCATTCGGCATAATAATTTTTGGAATAGCCACTTTAATTAGTGAGAGGCGAAAGAAATGATGCTCCCCCCGCCCCCAGAAAAATTCCCTGAATTCGATGTAGTAGTCAATCCATGTCAATATTGTCATTTTGCAACTAATAGCCATAGACTCATGTACATTCACAGGACACAGATCCACCACGAAGAAGGAATTCGTGAACAGCGAAAACTTGACAAATTTATAAGAAGTGTAAAAAAGAAAGTGATGGAAGAGTGACACTTTCAAAACTAAAATGTAATAATTGCGACAGAAAGGTATACTTGATCCCCGAGGGATACTACTGTTCGATGTGCGGGGATCTTGAAGCAAAAGATGTTTTAGATGGGGAATAATACCATGAGAAGAGTGCTAAAGTTTCAGAGGAATTTTATGAAAGGAACTCATAAAAAACTTTCTGTTTGGACAGACAGGCATAATGTAGGAAATTATGCATTTCCAATAAGATGTCTAAATTGTAATTTCATGGCATTCTATAATTTTATAAGATGTCCACTATGTTCATTTGGAAAAAGCAAGAACTCAAAAGATACATTTGTCTTAAGTGCAGAGTAATGTTTTTAGAATATTATTTCAAGCATGCCCTGATAAACTATGCAGGAGCATGGTTTTTGTAGAGGATCCAGAGTGGCGATAGCGTGAAACTAAATTCAACAACGAAGAAGATATTACTGGCAAGTGTTTTAGGTAGCCTAATCGCTTCATATGTAACATCATTATACCTAAATATTGAACTAACAAAAGAGATCTGGCTTATCGCATTCGCAGGTGCATTCCTCGGCAGCATCTTTGAAAATTATATACTTTCTTTCATAAATGGAAAGAAAAAAAAGTGATTCAGCAGTAATTGTAATTATTTAAAGATTAGAAGCGGATGATAAATGTGGTAAAGCGTGATGACAAATTCTTTCTTGGATTGGTGTTGTTCGTGGTAGGCATAATCAATTATTTTCGATTCCCCGATACAAATACGCAGATATACGCACTCATGACCATCATAGGTATTGCATTAGCAATAAAGTTCAACGTAAAAAAACATATTAAAAATCATAGGTGATTAATCAATGGCAAAAGTAAGTGGATTCAAAAAAAAGTATGGGAACAAGCCCGTGGGCACAGTAGTGAATTGGAAAGGAAGAAAAATGAAACGTATGAAGAAGACTGGAAGTTTTCAATGGAGATTTGTTAAGTAGGCTCTTAGTCTTTGATGCTGACCAAATTGATAAGTTTCTCTTATCAGTGTCAAACACCCCAAAGACGAGGCGGCCACCTCTAGATTAGCCACAGAGCAAATCTGGGGATGGCCGCCAACTCTTTCTTTCAGTGTTGATTATGAATTTGAAAAGCGATATAGATATATGTAACCCACTACAGTTATTTAGGTTATAGGACAAATCTAAAAATAGATTGAAGTAAAAAAATAAAAGGAAATGTTATGAATAAACCAGTGAAAGTGAAAAGCCATCTAAGGAGACTTGATTTTCCAAAAGGATCTGGAAAATATATCCATGCCGTTGTATATGTGCCGTCAACAAAAGAAAGAAAAGTAAAAATACTACCCGAAGAATTTACGGCAAGGCAGCAGGAAACTGAAAGTTTTTTGCGAAAACTATTTGGCGGGACGACACGAGTTTCTGGTGTTGGGACGTGGTTTGATACTATAAACAACAAGAGAGAATTGATAAAAGAAGAAGTGGCAAAAATAGAATCTTTCACCGAGAAAGCCGACTATTATAGAAACGATCTTAAGTTAAAGAAATGGTTACTGAATAAAAAGAAGGAATGGGGGCAGGAATCCATCTCCTTTGAGTATGAAGAAGAACTATTTTTTGTTTAATTTCTTTTTTTCTCTCAATTCCTTCTCATCAGAAGTAGTAAGCTTGTACATTTCAACTTCCCATAATCCCTTTTCTATGACTTTTGCTACAAAATCTTCAAACCTAATGCCTTTTCTTTCAATAATTCTTCTCAAAGCTCTCAGGTCTCTAGAATCTATCTCTTCAGGAATTTCCACGCCAGCTATTTTCAAATCAATCACCTACTAAAATATCTCTCACATATAGCAACTTCAAAATCATCTAGATTTTTTAGTTGTTCTTTATACATTTTTCTAAGATCCTGTATTTTTTGCAGATCAGGAGACTTGTCTAATGGAATAGTTCTCGAAGATACAGGTGCAATCCTCCCATCCGATATCCTTTCAAACTTTGTTATCTCTACTACTAAAAAGGGTTTCCCTTTGAAAGTTCCCTGTCTAAATGGTTTTGATATTTTAAATCTCGTCATTTTCTAATCACCGATATCTTTTTAAATCTTCAATAACATATTATCGCTAGGTGGGGGATTCGAACCCCCGTAGGCGTCTCGACCTAACCCGCTTGCCTTAAACTGACTTAAGGCGGGCGTGTTAAACCGCTCCACCAACCTAGCATATATAATTATTTCTCCTCAGTATACCCATCGAACCATTCGCCTTCTTTTTGTGTCTTAGGATCGCTACAATGTTCTTGTGCTTCTTCAAGCGTTAAGCCTCGTTTAATTGTTGTCGTCTTTCCCATAAACCTAAACCTTAATATTTTATATGTCATAAAATCACCATCATAATATGAAACCGTTTTCAATGAAATGCTTCTTTAGATCATTCACATACTCAAATGCAGATAAACAGTGATCACAATAGAATTTTTTACCTGTTGTGTCGTAAAAGCCTACGTCCCAATCCTTAATTTTTACGTACATTTATCTCCCCTCCTTCAATATTTTATCTATTTTTCTTATTCTTTTAACCGTTTCTATTGCATCTTTAGGATCAGCACCTTGCTTAACGAGTAATGCACCCATTACAAAGTCTTTATCATTCTGTGTTATATCTTTAGGATCTTTGCCTGTCAGTGCGGTTTCATTAAATCTTACTGGATCTCTGTATTCTCCTTTCAATGCCTTGATGACATAGTCAACTACTGAAACGTGTTCCCTCTTAACGAATACATCGTATCCAGAAGAAAACAAATTCGACGTTCTACAAAAAACCTTTACAATAGTTATCCCTCTTTCCTTGCAGGATTCTTCCAACTTCTCATCAAAGTTCTTAAGTTCTCTCTCGTCCTCACTCATTGCTAAAATACAATCGCTATGCACATTAACCCAATCACCGCTTTCAATAACTTCATAATAGCCTCTCCATGCATCTGTGCTTTTCCACTCTATTTTGAAATCAGTATTGTTCTCGTATTCTGTTATTATATCCATAGTTCCGCCATCTTCTGACGAATGTTCACCGCTCTCATCCGAATAGACTATTGTCGCTATTGATTCAGCCTCAGAAAAGCATGTCTCACATACCTTTCTTTGAGAGTCAACGTCTATGATTTCATCTTCTGGGTAATCTCCCTCACAACTCTCACATTTTATTTTATCTCTCATGTTTCTCACCTCAATATCAAATCATCTTTTCCTTATTAATGTTACCTCTTGAATATCTATCACGTCATGAATGTTTCCATCCATTACACTTATCACACTATTTCCAACTAAACCCTCTTCATTGAATTTCTTAATCGCTTCTTTTTTTGTTGATGCTTCTATTTCTACTATTTCATCCATCGTCACCAAAGCAACTATCTGGTATCTTTTCATATCAAATCACCTTTCCATTTCTTTCCTGATATATTCTTCAATTAGTGCTATTCTTTCATCCCAGCTAAAATTTTTCATTGGCTTTCTCCATGCTCTATATAATGCATCTATGATTCTTTCTTTTTGTTTTTCAGTTATTTTCATTCAGACCACCACTTTCCTGTAATATTTCTTCGTATAATATTTCATGGTTTCTGGTTTTTCTAAGAATATCTTTGCCATGCTAAGAACGTATTCATCTCGCATTGTTATTCCTGTAAATTCTTTGCATTTTTCTAATGTCTGAACGATTTCTGTTAGTTGTTCAGCAGATAATTGTGCAATAAGGTTGTCTCCATCTGCCAGTGTGTCCGCCTTGTTCATTTTCTTTTTAAATTCATCAAATTTCATATTCAAATCACCTCACAATCATGACCATAACAATCGTTTTCATTCGTTATTTTTCCCCCACATTCTTGGCATCTCATCTCAAATCCATCCTTGTCCTCATCAATAAACACAAAATCAACGCTCCCATCATTCTGGAAAATCTTTAATCCACGATAACCTTTTTCTTTCGCAAAAGTTTTCCAATCGTTTACTGTTCCTACAGGACAACTAGATACACCGATTATCACAAATTCTCTGTCCTCAATTGGAGTTTTCTCGTTGCCATATACAACTCTTTTTATAGGCAGAAAATCCGTACCTTTTGTTTCAATAACTTTCATTCAAAACACCATCTTAAAACCTTAAATCCATCATGTCCTAGTTCTGCATTAAAAGTCATGTATTCGGCTAAGAGCAAGAGTTCACTTTTATTCAGCTTTTTAACCTGTTTTTTAAAATCTGAAATATTCCCGTTTTCGTAGTCTTGTAAAATCGTTTCTGGATCTTTCATTTCCCATCCCTCTTTCGTTTTTTGGTCGTCTTTTTAGGTTTCTCAAACTGCTTTTCATAGAGTTCTGTCAATTCAAAGTCAGCCTCATCTTCTGGGCAGAACCACCCTACGCCAAGCCACTCGCCAGCACCGTAATAAATTATTTTTCCGACAAATCCTGCATTTTGGCTTATTGTATGTCCTTCACCGATTGCATTCCCAAAAGCTGCCTGAAGCGATCTTACAGTTGGTGCGTTCTCGCATGTGCATCTTTCGATCTGTCCCGTGGCCAAGTTCCTCACGAGCAAGTAGCCGATGCCACTTCCCCAGCTTCCCTCGAAGCCAAGAATTTCGCCCTTTTTTATTTCTTGCATCTCATTCACCTCTATACAGTATAGTATAGCAACAAGTATATAAAGTTATCTATACAGTATAGGTAGCAAAGGAATAAATATGCAAAAAGGAATAAAGAAGATAAAGAAAAGGTTATGGTTTACCTGCAACGACTGCAGGCATCCATCATCCACGACAAACACCATCATAAGAGAAAAGCAATTGTGTTATGCTTGCCGCTTGCGAAATTTATAAATACTATCCAACCCAATTAATACACATGCGAAAGCGACCACGAAGGCATATACGCCGAAGACATAGGAGGCTTAACAAAACAAATGTACGAAGAGCCGTAGTGAATCCTAAAGTAACCCACAAAGAATTCGTCTATGGCGATTTTGATAGAGACACTGTTCCGAATATAGACGATAAGATGCCTTTCAATCCAAAAGAAAGCAGCCAGGTAGACGAATTGCGTCTCAGCGATGAACTAAAAGAATTAGAAGATTATCGAGAAACATTCACACCTATCTTAGAAGATTTCGCAAAGGAGAACAATGTTAGTTTATATCGGGTGAAAACACCAATTTCAACCATCAACAAACTGCGAAGAAAGCACCTAGCAAGTATCCAAGATATTGCAGGTGCGGTGATTATAGTTAAGAACAGGAGAGAAATGTTGAAAAAATCAGGCGAACTAAAAAAGAAGTATAAAGTTATTGCAGACGAAGATTATTACGAGATTAACAAAAACACAAAATCTCCATATTTCGCACATCACCTCACACTCTTATATAAAGGCAAACCAATCGAAATCCAGATAAAAACCCCAGAACAACATAAACTCCACATCAAAATGCATAAAGCATACAAACAAGAAGGCCGATTATCGCCATCATTTAGGCAAGTAGCAGAAAAAATACGAGAACAAGATATTTAGAACATAGTTTTTTTCAGATACTTTTTAGTCTTTTTTCCTTTTGATGTACTTATATTATGTAATCGGTCAGCAAGCTTTATCATATAACCTTCTTTAGTTTTCAAATTAGGAAATTGCCTGTCAACTTTCGTAACTTCTACAACTAAGTCAGCGACTTTCTTCCCAAATTCATTTTTAAGATAGGCATAATCTGTATCCGTATCTTCGAGGACATCATGCAGCAATGCAGCACATAAGACATCCTCATCATTAGTGACACATCTCAATATAGTATAAGTTGCATGTACATGGTCATAATAAGGGCTTCCATCATCCCTTTTTTGATACTTATGCAGTTTTCCAGCTAGTTTCATGGCCTTAATTATTTTATTTTTAATCATTTTATTACCTCTATACAGTATAGGTTTTCAATCTACTTAAAACTATCGCCCACATCTTCCCCGCTATTTTCCTTCAGAATTTTCAATTTCTCCTTCTCAACTGTCCTAACCTTCGCATCCATTTTCAGGATAGCGAGAAAGTATACAATAGAAACAGAGATCAAAACAGTCGTCATGAACAAGTATGAATAAAAAGCAGACTGCCCCGCATAGTAAGTGGCCACGCCTTCAGGTATCGAAGAATATTTTAGCATGAAGTACGCCATCGGAGTGAAGATAAAAAACAGTATTTTGATATTCTTGTGACTATTAGGCAACTTGGAAAAAAGCACAACTATAGTCTGGAATATGAAAAGAATCATTATACTTAATGACATCCATTGAGGTTCTAGGTGATGTGCTAGTTCGTGCCTAATCACAGTTTCTTCATCATCGGTCATGTTGTACTTGATGTAAATATTCTTGCTGTTTGTGCTTGTGAACCCAGAACACAAGTTACATTCGTCCACATAATATGCCTCGAAATCCATCGGGTTCATCTCAAGATCCAATGCAGCCTTGTCTTTGAGCATAGTCAAGTTCGGATTCTTCCAGACAGTTATTAATCTCGGGGGCACCGCAACAAAGAACTGGTAGTATACGAATGCCAGGAAAATAATTATCATGGCTATTTCGGGAATGTATTTACGGATCATAGTTCGTGCCTCAAGGAGACCCCTCAAATGGTTTAAGAAGTTTCTTGCGTTCATTTCTAATTTTTATAGCAAACTGAACACTCAATTCTTTATTAATCTTTTTTAATCCTTCTCTAAGTTCTTTTACGACTAGAGTATAAGGTTCGATTTCCTCTTTGGCAACTTGACTTTCATTAAGTTTTTTTATAATTTCTAGTGTATCCTCGAAGGTTTTTTGAACTTTTCCTTTTCTCTTATACAAAACCTCTATCTTCTGATCTATTGTAGGCTTTTTCTTCGATACCCATGTCTCCATCTATTCACCTTTTTGAAAAATATCCTTCCACTTCTTTTTTATTCGATATCATATAAATTTCTGAAACATTTTTCTTACTGACTCCAAATATTTTTCAATCTTTTGCTTTTTATTTGGTTCAATATCAGGACTATTTTCAGGATCTTTACTGCCAAACTTCCCATACATGTTAATACAATCCCTTCTCCCAATACGCATGGAATAACACATCACATCTATTCTGTCTATATTCGTATCTTTGATGAAGATTAAGTATGCCAACCAATTTTTTAATCGTTCATCTTTTTTCTTTTCCCACAGATAATCAAAAAAGAGTTTTGATGCCATCTCTATATCTTCGTCTATATATCGTCTTTCACCTTCTTTCTCAATGTTCAATCTTCCATATGTAACAAGCTGATGATGTTTATGGCAAAGAAGCATTACATTCTTTTCACTATGAGCACCACCATTACTAATCGGTACTATGTGATGTATTTCTATTTTAGGAGATCCGCATACTTCACACTCTTTTTTTCGTTCTGTTAGGAACGGTTTGAAACCGAAATAATACTCGCTTCCACTTTTACACATCCATTTCTCACTCACACTAACCACCCATAAACTTTCTTGCAATATCTTTTTTTTTGACATGAACATAAACTCTTGCAGGCCTAATGTCCGACCAACCATTCCATTCTTGCAATTCATATTCGTTAAAATCATAAATAAGTGCTAAATGTGTGTTTCTACAATGCCTGAGATAATGATTACCATTTAGCGTCTTTTGTAGTGCTATAGGTTTATTTTTCAATATGATCGGGTGGATTATCTGCCAAGCCCGTTGCCTAGTAAAATTGAAGAGTATATCATCATCGTTTACCCTATCTAAATATTCATAAAGCATGTCTATAAGCATCTTTTCCTTCTCAATAGGAAATATCAACTCCCTCACTGGTCGCTTTCGATTCTTCTCAGTATGCAGATTGTTTATTTGAAGGAAGGACACACCATTGAGAATAATCTTTTCAAAATCGCTTTTCTGCACACGGCACACAATCTCTCCCACACGCCCACCAGTAAGATATTCCAAAATAAACAAAGCACGATTTCTTATATTAGGTATAGACTTCGCAACTGCACGAATCTTTCCTTGTGACCATATTATCTTAGATTCTTTCTCTGTTATTTTATCAGCAACACTCATACTTTACCATCTTGCTCTAGTGTAAAGTATCTATGTCCCCGCCTATAATATAGATTTCGGTTCCATAGAATATATAATTGTCTTAAGACACTTAAGCGAAAGGATTAAAAGATTTTCATTCTATGTATATCTATGTTACGTCCATTCGACAAGGAAATATTAGAGATTTTTAAGAAAGATAAAGAAAAATTAACCGCACACGATGTAACAGTAAAATATTTACATTGGCAGACTATGACAGCAGGTGAGTACATTAAATTCGTGAATGCATATAGAAAAATAAGATATTCTATTCATAAATTGCATAGGGAAGACCTTTTACAGCAACTCCCACCAGAAGATTCAAAGATAAACCCCTCTGTAAAAAAGATACCATATATAATAAAACAAATAAAATCAGATAGGAAGGAAGAAATATGAAAAGAAGACGGCATCAAAGACTTCATATGAGGACTAGCAAATTGCATAAGAAATTCGTGGCAGGCAGAAAAAAAAGTCGGGGTATAACAAGAAGCAAGAACGGAATCTTTTACCCAACTGTAAACGGCATAGTATCTGCAAATAAAAAAATAGTAGGACAATCCAGAGAAGATTTCGGATTGCTATCTTTAAGCACAGTGTATAGAATAGTCGATGATATAAAAACAGAAGAGGGCGACATATACGATAAGGCAACATTATAAGTTGTGAGCGTGAAAACCCACGATTTTAATCGTGGGATGAGAGCGAACATAGCTATTTAAATATAAAGATATAAGAATATGAATATGAAAAGTATAACAATACAAGACGAAACATGGCAAAAATTAACAATACTAAAGGCAGAATTGTTGGCACAGAGTATGGACGAAGTAATAAATGAGTTGGTTAAATGCAAAAAATTCAAAAAGTAATCAAGTGTAAGATAACCAGTCTAACAAATATAAAGCAAAAGCAATTGCAAGACGAATATTCAAATTTGCAGAATCTCTTGCAATTAGAAAGTGAAGGTCTTGATTTTCTGCCAATCTATCAAAACATTCAATTGCATTCAGCAAATAAACAACAAGCATTAAGATTCTATAAAAAAATAAACAAAAACAAGGAATACGCTTTGTCAATACGCAATGATTTGCTAAAAATAGGATTCAAACCAAATCACAAAATATCACAACATTGGTGCAAAATTCCGAATAAACAAAATAGAAAACTATGGGTTGCTATCAAGCCGCATATCAAAGACATTGATTTTTCCCAGTATAAATTAGGCGAATCAAAGGTATTCAAAAAAGAGAGTACATGGTGGATATACATAACCATCATAAAGGAAGTTCAAATTAAGGAATCATATTCTAACATTCTCGGAATAGACTTAGGAAGCAAAGTAATTGCAACTGTCTGTGGCAGTTTTGACAATCAAAGACCAACATTCTATGGTAGGGAAGTTAGAGGAATAAGACGCCATTACCAATATCTGCGTTTAGAACTTGGTAAAAAGAAACTCCTGAAGAAAATAAAGCAACTTTCAGACAAAGAGCAAAGAACAGTGAATGATGTTCTGCACAAAATATCAAAAAAGATTGTAGATATAGCAGAACAGACAGATTCATATATAGTTCTCGGAGACTTGAAGAACATAAGAAAGTCTGCAAGAAACAAAGGCAGAAACTTTAGAAGAATTGTCAGCAACATGCCATACCTGAAATTGACACAATTCATAGAATATAAAGCAAAAGAAAAAGGAATTAAAGTAATTCGAGTTTCTGAAAGAGGAACTTCTAAAACCTGTTCTAAATGTGGATACGAAGATAAATTAAATAGAAGAACACAAGGCTTGTTCAAATGCAGGTCTTGTGGGTATGAAATTAATGCAGATGTTAATGGTGCTCGAAATATAGTAGCATTTTTCAAAGGATATATTCCTTCGGAACGGGTTGAAGTGACTCAGCCCCAAACTTTGAGGTGTAGAATATGAATCCATCAAAGAAGCCCATGAATAAATTCATGGGAGAAGTCACGGATATTGTAACTAAAATAACATTAGAGAACATAAAGAAGGACAAAAGATTATTAGATCGATTATCAAAAAATTAAAAGATTGGCCAAACATTAGCCCACAGAAAAGAAAGAATATCTTTAAATTCTTTTAGGGCATAATAATATGCAGGGTACGGGATTCGAACCCGTGTATGACTGGGAGTCATAATGTGCTGCCTGAAATTGTTCTTCAGGCACACGCATTAATCCTCTCTGCCAACCCTGCAATATCTTTAAATTCTTTAACAATATAATAATACGCAGAGAGAGGGATTTGAACCCTCGACACCCTGTGGATCAAGGCATGCTCGCTCGCTAAAAAGGGAATCTTCTTCAGGCGAGTGCGTTAAGCCTAACTCCGCCATCTCTGCGTTCTAATTTTATGGTGGAGTAATTATTTAACTCCGCCACTAGATCGTATTAACTTTCAGTTTCAAGCATTCAATATTGCAAAACCATAATGACCTTATCCCGTTCTTCTTGCTTACCCTAGCTTCTAGTTTCAACCTTCCGATCTTCTCTTTCGGATCGAATTCACATTGACAGTACGCACATTTCTTGATCATACTTTCAACTCTATATATTCACCGTCTTCAAACAAATCAGGTCTGCAACAGCAAAAGCATTGAGCATTCCTGCACGATTTTGTATAAGCGTGTGCACATCTACTACAGACACAATTTCCAGACATTATTTTGGCCTCCCGCCTTTATCTAACACGTCTACTATCGTGCATAAAAAAATTCCTTTCCCGCCTGTGCATTCAACAAGCAAAGTACCACACACAAGACACTTGACATCCATCGCAGGCCTATTAAATGTTATCTGCTCATTCCTGCATTTCTTGCATTTTATCTTTAAGAAACAGCTTTTATCGAATATAGATCTCGACATTACTTAACCTTTCAAACAGCATTTACTATATTTTTTTCTCATCTTAGGTTTTATATAATTCTTCGGCACAAGTCCGAATATTATTCTATGATGTGTGCATAACGTAGGCACTTTATCCATCGTCATAAGGAATCCAGGCATACTATTGCCAACACATCTTCTCACCACGCCATGGCATTTTTTCTCATTCATCACGCATCTTTTCATCCAATCACTTTCGGGCTCCATATCGAATAGCAAAGCCCCCGATACAGAGTTTCCCTTCCCATAAGGCTGAAGATCTTCCTACAGTCAGAGACAAATCCAGCAAGTCTTTCGACACTTGCCAGATATTTTGCTCACTCGACATAAATCCTCACTTTCTCCTCAAACTTATGGTCGCACCCAGGCAGCATTACTTTCCCAGCCTTCACATTCGTTTGCTCATCAATATATAATGCCTGTCCCCTGTCTAAAGTAGGAACAACATCAATATAAAAAGAAGCATCTACGCCCATACTTTCTTTTAATACTTTCAATTGTGAGGGATGCCTTATTTTATGTATTACCCAGTCAGAAATATTCCCGATAATACCCCCACGGCCAACCGCCCTCTCAATATCTTTTATGCTTTGCTGCACGATCATTACCGATACCCCAAATGTTCTAGTTCTCCTGAATAAGCTATTCAGGTGCTTTTCAAACTCACTATCTCGTGTATCCTCAGAAACCAAATATTCAAACTCCTCAATCGCAACAAAGAACGGTCTTTCATTCTTTCTTTGCCTCGCATATTCAATGATTATGTTAAGCAGATAAGTGCTGAACCCCCTCAATAACGCAGAATCTTCTATATGAGAAGTTTCAAAATTTATTATTTTATTATTCATCAGTAATTCATCTATGTCATTGCTTTCCCTGTCACCGAAAACATCCTGGTCTATCAAGTTCTGCAATCTGAGTATTATCCTGTCTTTTGTCATCGTATGTATATTAGACTTCTTGATAGAATTCAGTAAATCTTCAACACTCATAAATTCTTGTGCATTCCATATCGAATTGAAAGCAAGCTGCTGCCCCGCCTTTCTCAAATCCAATAACGCATGCCAGTCCGCAGGCCGCAAGTGTGCAGGGTTTATCCTCACAAATTTATCTATCTTATTAATCTCAGATCGTGTGGCCGCCAATTTGAAAGAAGGAAGCGTAAAATTCATTATATCAAGCCCCGCAGGTTCTTTCCGCAGTTCATAAAGTTCCAGTTTCTTCCTGCTCGGCTTCTTCGCATACCACATCTCAGAGTTCACATCATTCAAATGTATAATTTTATGCGTCTTCGCATAGTTTTCCAAAATTGTCATCTTGCTCACGGTTTTCCCAGAATTATGGGTCAATATGCCATTTTCTAAGATAAAATTATTATTTCTACTTACTTGTAAATCAAATGTCTGTATTATACCTACACTTTCTATTGACTCTATTTCTTCATATTCCATCCATGACCAACCAGTATACTTTTTATATTTTCTGAAATCTTCTTTTTCCATTCTTCATCAAGCGGCATCTATTTCACCTTTTTTGGCACATAATAATTTATCTCCCTTTTTCATATCTTTTAGCCTTTTTTCGACAACTTTGTTATCTTCAAGCACAAAAAATATATGATCTTCAGACGCATTTATAGTTTTCCCATTTGTCGTAGTAATTCTAAAGAGTTCCTTCTTTCCACTATTTATTATTCTAGCTCTATCCCATTCGATCTTTTTTTCCTTCATATTGAAAGAAAGGATATCAAAAAGATTAGTTGTGCAATAAATGTCTTTTAATGATTTGGTTTTATCCTTATCTACGAATATTTTAGTGTCCTCAGACAAGCAACCTGTCATCCCTACCACGGCAAATTTTTTTGATAAAGACGAATCTATGGATACAGTTTTTCCCGTATATTCTGCTATTCCAGTCTCAGCAAGAATTTCCAGATTAATTTCGCTAAGGAACGGAAAGACATTATACTGGGTGAATTTTTCTGTGACAGTAACATCATACATATTCTCAAATTCTTCAATCAAATGTTCATCCAGTTTAGTTAATGCATCTATGTATACAGCAGCTTCCTCATGTGTAGGATGGTTCTCATTTGCATCTCTGAATGTCTCGCATATCGTAGACGTTGGCATCTGATCTTTTCCTATATTTCTGTAGACATAATTCCAGTATTTTGACTTGTTATTATAGATATCCTCAAATGCATTCTTCAGGGTTCTAAGTATCGGCAACACCCCATATCTTGTAGTCACAGTAGCAGATTTCCTGATCTTCTCATGATCGGCAAAAGGCAAGTTAAACCTAAGATCCTCAAAGATCTTTATCACGAATTTCCACGCCTCTATCCTCACTCTTTTTTTCTCCTCTTTGGTCTGGAAGTTATCTGTTTCAAATCTTCTTATATAATTATCCAGAAGTTTCATCAACTGCATAGGCTTGTAGTCAGTCGTTGCTTTAAGCAGGTAATCGCCCCTGCTTCTCAAAAAATTCTCAACATGAATCGGCTCGTTAAATTTCATTAAATCACTTCCTCTATTACTTCCCAGTTCTTAACCAATGTATCATGATTCCATCCCATTCTCCTTTTAATTATTTCTATGTACTTTTTGTTTATCTCAATTCCAATACTATTTCTTCCTAAGTATCTTGCTACTTTTAATGTAGTCCCAGAACCAACAAACGGATCAAGAACTGTTCCTGCATGAAAACCTGCGTTGCATTGGCAGAATGTGAAGCCTTTAAAATTTTTAGGAACATACCAATCCTTCCCTTTGGTATATAAACCAGTTATTATTCTTGAAGCACTATGCTTTGTATATCCCCTTTCTTCCGCTTCCTTTTTCATTTTCTCGTCGTATAATTTGCTCGGGTTGTTCGTTTCAATTATCCTTTCCCTGATAAACCCGCATTTATCACATATCTCTTTTGGGCAACTCGATTTTATAGGCTTCATACAAATTTCTTCTGGGAAAACCGCAAAGTGGGCTTCTGGGAATGGTTGCGTTGCAACATCAAAAACGTCTCCTGGATTCTTTCCTGAATCATGGAAAAATTCCTCACGTGTTCTATTTAACCTATTTCCACCATCCCCTTTCATTAAACCTGTTTGTGCAGATTTTACTTTAGGGTTTGTAATAAATCGCATTGATTTTCTTCTGTTTAAATCTTCTAAACTTTTTTTACTATGCTCCTCTCTTATTGCATCCAAATCATAGTAGTATTTTCTGCTTTTCACAAAATGAAAAATAAATTCATAAGTATTGTTGAGACGATCTTTCACGCTTGACGGCATCGGATTAGGTTTATTCCATATTATTGCATTACGAAGAATCCATCCATCAGTTTGAAGAGCTATTGCTATACGCCACGGAATGCCAAGAAGTTGTTTGGGTTGAAGCCAATTATCCTTTTTGCTTCGTTGGACAGATTTCTTTGACTGATAAGGAATAACATATATTTCTTTTCTACCATCATTTATATCGGGATTCTTTTCCGTTCCTGCTCCACTTCCGTAGTACGTGTCACCCAGATTCAAATAAACTGAACCTGTTTTCTTTAGCTTTTGTTTAATGATAGCAAAAAGTTTTACTATTTTATCTATATATTCTTGTGGATGTTCTTCTAATCCTATTTGTCCTTCTACACCATAATCACGCAAACCCCAGTACGGCGGAGAGGTCATTACGCAATCGATGGAATTATCCTCAATCAATTTCAAGGCATCCACTACATCCATATTATAGACTTTCTGCCACGTCATGAAAATTTCACCACCGTTTTATCGCAGTCGCATCTCTGACACGCCTTGCAGCAACTTTTATAATTTCTTCCATGTTCGCAATATCCTCTCATCACTTATCACTTGTCTCTTCTTTCAAATATTCCGCCAATCCATGTTTTTAGGAAACAATCAGATTAAGAGAAGGTGGTTCACCAAAACTTAATCACATCCTTACAATGGACACATCATGGAATTGTTTATGGATTATCCCTCTTTCTTTTAGCTTATCTAACAATATCTTCACATCACTTCTATCAATCATCTGACCGAATTTTGTTTCTGAATTTGAATTATACCAATCTTTAATTTCTTCTATCGTTTCATCAAAGGCTTCGGAACGGGCTTGGTCTACTAAATAGTTCACTTGCCTATTATGTTCTTCTTTGTGTTCAAAACATTCCAATAATTCTTTCTGTCGCCCTTTCTTTTCTCCTGCCTGAAAACCTGAATCATATCCTTCCTGAAATACTTTTCCTTTTATAGTTTTACAATTACAAAATACTTGAATATGCTCGCATTTTTCACTCATTTCAAAGACCTCAAATGTTTTTTCATTTCTTTTAATTCTGAAAGCATTTCCTGAAGGGTATCAAACATTTCATCAATGCCTTCTTTTAGTTCATCCATTTCCCTTAAAGAATATCCTGAAATTTTCTTTTTCTCACTCATTTTCATCCACACACTTTTTCGGGCAGGTGATACGTCAGTGTCCGCAATATTGGCGACCTTCCTTTCTATTGTATCGTTGATCCAACATGCTTCGTGGCTAATCGTAAGAGCTGAAAGGTGGCTTACTTACGTTATCACCATATCATCCTACTTTCCGAATTTCATTCCTTTTTTTAATTCTATTATCTGCATAGCTATCACGCTTGAACATTCCATAGGAAAATTTCTGCAGCATCCAAATTCTTTTCTTACATGACTCAAAGCTATTTCAAAACAATCTCTATTTGTCATTTTCAATCCCAACATCCATCTTTACATTTCTTCATTTCAATGATTCCCATTTTACTATAGTATGGATCAACAGAAGGTCTGTAAACAAATATCTCATCATGCATTTTGCATAATCTATTCCATACTACCTTTCTGTTCGGATCATCAAAACTATTCGGAACTATCATTTCATCACACCAACGTCTTCTGCTTAATCTTGAAAGCACAATTAAAAACATGAAGGCCTAATTCTGGCTCTACACAATTTCTTAACAACTGCCTTTTATCTTGAACATCAGTATCTAAATTAAAGCCCTTCCTCTTGGCAAGATAATGCCTGTCTTCTCTCGAACCCCTTTTCATTACTTTAATATCTGGAATCGGAAAGTTTGACCAAAAATAATGATTGCCTGATATTTGAGGTTTAATTAAGGGATCATAATAACTTATTACGTTTTCTACAGCCCATAAATCATCAAAGAAATTCTGTAGAAATATTATTTCCTGATATAAATCCATTGCAGGATATTCTGCTTTTTGCCTCCCAGCATCAACCCATACTCTTTTCCAATCGCTATGCGTAGGACATGGCGGACTTGACCATATAAAATCAAATTCCTTATAATGATCTAAAAGGTATTGGTGGGCATCTGCAATTATAACTTTGTCATCAGGAAAGAAATCTTGATATATTTTTGCTATTTTTGGATCTATTTCAATTCCTGTTACTTCCACACCTTTCCATAATTTTCTATTGCCGCCAATTCCTGCATAAAGATTAAGAACCCTAATGTCTCCCATCCCTCATCTCCTCCATTTTAACATCAATTATCAACATTATAACCACAATCATCACCCATATAGGCGTAAAAGGATTCGTAGGCAATAAACCAATCCCTATTATCGGCATAAATAATAAAAGAATATACGACTCCACCCTCATACAGATTCCTCATCTTTTTCTATCTTTAGCAGAGCTTGTCTTATTTCTTCTATATCCTTTTTTTGTTCTATACTAAGCAGTTTCTCATCAAGTTCTATGACATTTCCTTTCCAGTATATACCAACTTCTTTACAGACGATGCAAAAGCAAGGCTGACCTTCCTCTACGTTGGCAAGAAAATTATTATCATCCATTGGCTTATTTATATGACTACCCCAATCAAAATTATTTTTACAGTAAGGGCACTTTAAACCTAAAGATTTTCTCATACAGATTCCTTTATTCTTCGTGTCTTAAACAAAATAACTTCCCGCAACGGATGTATCACATGCCCCAATAACCCACCCGCCCCATTCCCATAAATAAAAGCAGACAAGTAGCTCACAAGAATAGCCGTAGCAGTCGTTTTATCAGCAAGAAATATAGCTACAGGAAGCCCAATAAGTGAAATCAATCCAACAAGAATCATACTTTTTGTCATAATCCCCCCCCCCAAATACTTCTTTCAAACCCTCTCCATAGTCAACAACAAAAACAAATTCTGTTCCTGCCCATACATTTTCCTCAGCCACGCAGTCAATTGATCTTTGTCCATTTCGCCATCCGTATCAGACAAGGCCAACTCATCTGTTATTTCAGAAATAAACATCTTCTCAACCTTTATCATTATCACTTCCTGCGAAAACCCTTCTTTCGATACAAGTTCTAAATAGTGTTCACCGACTTTGTAGTAATCGGTTCCCCTATACGCCCTGATTGTTGTGTGGATTTGCTTCTCTAATTTCTTCCACCTTTTCATGTATTTTATTTTCTTCATGCTTTCGCCCAAATGTATTTATATTTCTCCCAACATCAATATACATATCCTTCTTAATATAACAATTATCTAGGGTGACTTTTATCTTTTTATAGTCTTCAGAATATTTTTTGACCATGTCCAGATTCCTTTTAGGATTCTCGGTAAATAAGAAGTATACCCTTTTTCTATTTATCTTGAATCTTCTTTCATAATTGTTTAGCCACAAATGCTTTACCTGGTTAAGCCCCCGCCTCCTGAATGGCTTTACCTTCTGAAATTTTGCCTTGGCCATGAAATAAAATTTGTTCATGTCAATCTCAGAGTGTGTAGTATAGTAACAGTAATTCATTATTTTACAATCCAAAAATCTGAATGCCTTAGCGATCATGCTCACATGTTTCTCATCAACCACAACAAATTTCCTTTGGTCGATATTCGTTGTCCACATCTTGAACGCAATAGGTGTATATACTCTGTCCATCAATATGTCTGGATTAGTTTTCCCAACCGCCAAAATATGAGAGAATTTTAGTTTCACCTTCTCTCCCCCATTATCTCATCAACGAACCTCTGTCTATATTCCCTTACAAGTTCAGGAGCATCTTTCATCCTCACGTCACAATATTCAAAGAACGCCCTTTTATAAGCTTCAAATGTTCCATTAGTTTCTGATTTTTCCATCATATTCAAATAATATTCAAAAGTATCACGATTTAGCATCCCCATCCCCCGCTTCAGGTATATCTATTTCTTTGTCCCCGACAACAATTTTCTCAGGCTTGTTCGCCATCTGTATAAATTTCATCGCCTCATAAGCCATTTCTGACACTATTTCCAGTTGCTCATATAATCCTTCAATAGTCCTCATGGCGATTCTTCCATAATCGAATTTATTTATTCCATAATGTTGGAAATTCCCCATGTCCCTATACACAGAGCTTGTCGTCCCATATTGTAGTATTACCATTTCAGGATGCAGTAAGTTAAATCTCCTAATAAGACTTCTGAAGTTCTGGTCAACCACCTTGCTCAAAATAAGCAGATCATTATCATTCTTCTCATCGGCAATCTGTGCAATATCCCGTTTTACTCCTATCATTTTTGAAAGAATATTATTTATTTTGTTTACTTCGTTCTTGCTGGCCTCCCGTACTATATCTTTATCCAATTCACTGAAGTTATATTTAGCAAGCAATCTATTCGATGATTCTTCCACATTAGGATCAATTATTTTTTCCATATTAACCACTTCAACTTCTTCTTGCAATTCTTGCACGTTACTTCTTTTCTATTATGTGTTGATTTCGATTTGGTGATTCCACAAGTACCAATGCACAAATATCTATATCTTCTGCCTTGCCATTTTCCAGCCCTAACTAACATATGTATTTTATCTGGATTTTTTATTCCGCCCATAATTATTCCACCTTTTTCTCACCAATCATGCACGAAAGGAAGCCCATCTTCTTTAGTGATGGGAGGAATTTCGTGCTTAAATAATTTCCTATCATTAAATTGATTATGTCGAGTAGAGTAATTGGTTTGAAATTGCCTTATGATGAATCTGTGAGCAAAACTATTTCTATTTATCAGAATGCACTCCAATACTGTATAGACACCGCTTGGAAGAACAGAATCAAGAACGCTTACAGACTGCAACCATTTGTCTATACTCATATCCGTTCTCTTGGTCTCCATTCCCAACTCGCTTGTGCCTGTATCAAACAAGCTTGTGGCATGGTTAAGAAAGCCAAGAACAAACCCGTAGTTAAGAGAAGATTCATGAGATACAATTCGCCACGAAGCTTCTCCTATAAGAATGGAATCCTCAGCGTTGCTACTGTTCATGGTCGCAAGAAGTTCCATGTAGAAATACCAAAGTATGCTTCCAAGTATAACGACTGGAATATTAGGGAAAGCATCTTGACCATAAACAAGAAGAACAGAATATTCTTTCATCTCTGTGTTTCCAAAGACATTGACGTGCCTCTTCGCTCTACTCGACATAGGCGAATTCTGGGCGTTGATGTCGGAATAAAGCATCTTGCCGTTACTTCTGGCGGCAAATTCTTTGGCAGTGTCGTTCCGAAGATGCGAAAGCATCAAAGACTTGTATCTGCCCTGCAAAGCAAAGGCACGAAATCTGCCAAGAGACATCTCAAAAGATTGTCTGGTAGATGGTCGCGGTTCATGCGATGCAAAAATCACGAAATTAGCAAGGAGATTGTTGAAGGACTTGGATATGGCGATATTCTCGCTATGGAAAACATAAAGCATATCCGCAGGAATAAAGGCAGGAGATTCAACAGGCAACTGCATAGCTGGGCATTCGCACAACTGCAATCCTTTATGGAATACAAAGCAGTAGAAAAAGGCATTGTCGTTGTCAAAATAGACCCTGCTTATACAAGCAAGACCTGTTCGAGATGTGGATATATCGGAATCAGAACCGCAGGCTTCTTTCATTGCACTTGCGGGTACTCCTGCAACGCCGACCTCAATGCGTCCTTCAACATCAGAAATAGAGTCAAGCCATTGGCTATGACTTTCGGGCAAAATGTCAGTTTGCCTATCGTAGCATCCGATGAAAGGGATTATCGTTTCCATGATGATTCCTCGAGTTTAGTTACAAGCCCACAGACTTTAGCCGTGGGTTACTGACAGTGAGCACAAATACTTCCAACCTTATAAATATCCAAAAGATTATCTTTCTCACAGCATTCTTTGCATCTATTTTCTGATATCATTATTCAAAACCCTTTCGTGCTTCTGCATATCTTTTTCTTCGCAGTGCATTTCTTCTCTCTTTATGTTTTGGATATTGAATTAGTATGCTATAATGTGATGTACAATATCCCTTTCCCTTAAGTTTCCTATCACATCCCCTGATGGAACATTTAAGATTATCTTTTTCTTGACCGCAATTTTTACACACAAAGATATGATTTTTGCAAGATTTCATCTCAGTCCCACCAGCCATTTCTTACAACTCCCTTTCCAGATCAGCAATAGATCTGTCTATTTCTAAAATATCTTTCACCAAACGAAAAACCTCAACTGTCTCAATGTTTTCTCTCCCACATTTTATACATCTTGTCTTTCTTTCGTATTCAGATATTATTTCAAGATCCCGAATCCTACAATCACATGTTAACTTACCCATATCAATCCTCTTCCTCGTCCTCCTTTCCAGTATGCATCTCGATCAATGGAGATTTCATTATCTTATCGGTTGGTGGGGGCGGCTGCACTCTCTTCGTTGACTCGCCATACAACTCCATTCTTTCAAGAAATACATGATCATCAAGAGGAGATGTTAGATGTGACCTGACTCGTTGTTCAGCAGACAATGCTCTTGCCTCCAGATCCCCCATTAGTCTGTCTAACGATTGTGGTATGAAATCAATCCCCATATAATGATCAACAGGCTTGCCTGCATGATCGATATTTAAAATAAATACCTGATCTTTTGTATCAATCAATCCGTCAATAATATTATAAGGTTTTATATGTTTATTAGGATCAAAAATCCTTTCATGCCTTATTCCATTCTTGTCCTCGATAATTATTTTTAACATTTTTGGATCAGGTTTGTAGTTGCTCACCGAGATAACTTGGCCAGTTATATCATAAGGTGCATGAACAATCGCCCCTTTGATTGCCTGCCTTACTTCGCCTTCTCTGTTTGCCCGCCTCATCCGCCATTCTATAATCTCCCTTGAGAATATCATTATTGCGGCCCCAAAAGCAATCAATACAAGAAAAGTATAATCGAATTCCGCCAATTTAATCACCTAATATTTCTTTTATTTTATCAATTTTCTCCTGATGGGGCGAGGGATCATCTTTCAGCACAGCCCTTTTTAATTCGTCAAGATTGATCTGGGGCCTTTCAGCTATTTTCTCTAATTGTTTCACAGTCCATATTGTTTGTTTTTTATTTATGTCTATTAGTTCGCCGAACCGATGATTTCCAATCCATTTTAATTGCCGCATAATGAAAAACAAAATAGTAATAGAAATTATCCCAACTCCATATATGAACAAATCTGGAACCATATTCATTTCACCTTTACCCAATTATCTTCGTAATCATTCTCTCTCTTATATTTTCCTAATTCAAAAGTTTGGCACGTTAATACGATCTGAAGAACAACTTGCATTTGTCTATGCAAATCTTCCATATAATCTTCTGCTTTCTGGTTCCACATTTCTTCTGCAAAATCCCAGTTCCCAAGTTTCTTTAACTTTATTATCTTCGCAATATCATCAATCACATCAGAATTTCCATAAGGTCTTTTTGGATCTATCATAGGTGCCCCAAATTCAATATCAGACCAATCAACATACATATTTTTAAGCAGATATAAGTGTATTTGTTTTAATTCAAATTCCATAACACTTTCCCAATCTTTTACTTTTTTCATGCAACAAATTTCAGCATCAGATCTGAAATCATATTCTTCTTTGCATTTTCCACATCTATATACTGATTTTTCAATAGCACCAACCATATCTATTTCACCCAGTATACCTCATATATTCAATATCCTCATTGCCCTTCTTCCTGCTCTTTTTCTTCTCCTTATGTTTATGTTCATCATGTAGCATTAGTTCATTCACCGAAACATGCAAATCATCTTTGATCCTTTCTAATATCCCAAACATCTCATATCCAGAAATTTCCTCATTATCATACGCTTTACTTATGATACTCCATATCTTTCTATATACTCTTTCAGCATCATTGCCCGCCATTTAATCACCATCGCATAATTTATGGCAGTCTATTGATTTCCATTCTTTCGTGCAAATAAACTGTGGTTTACTTTTGCTAATATCCACTGTTAGTTCAGTCCCATTATATAGATAGAAACTGAATTTTGTAGATGTAAATGACATCTGATATGAATCAGGATCTTCTGTATTAATGCATGTGAGATCTAGTTTATTTTCTGTATCTGTGAAATGAAGCAACGTATTTATTTTTGATTCAGGTTGCATATAGATCCAGAACAGAAGCTTGTTGGAATTTAGATCACGTCTTACATCTTTTATATTTTCATCGGTTTCGTTTCTGTTTGCTTCTATTTTATCATTAAGAGCGAAGAATAATTTAAGGTCGTCTTTATCTATCTTTTGATCTAATTCTAAAATACGTTGTTCCAATTCGCTATCTAGCCTTTCTATCTTTGCATTTAGAAAGAGTGATACAAACATTAGACTAAACATCAGGCCAAAAACTAAACCTAAAGTCATCCCGTCGATTTCTTTCAATGTTTTTTTCTTTCCCATATTTATCTACTCTTTTTCTATATAGTCTGGGCACAAATCAACTATTTTAACATCCTTGCCCCAATCCTTTCTTTTAACTAATTTAAGTATTTCTTCAATTGTCTCATCGCTTGCCCTGATATATATTTCTTTCATATTCAATCATCAATTATTGGTGCAACAACAAATTCAAAGTTCTCACATTTAAAAATTAAAGGCTTTCCTTTTTTGGCAATTATTGTTACTCTTCTGAAAGATTCGTGTGGGTATTTCGTTTTTGCCAACATCATACCCAATTGTACCAAATATTGAGCATCTACGATAATTTCATGGGCTCCTTTTTTATAGTGCTTCCGCAAAGCTTTTTCGTTAAATTCCTTTTCAATAATAAAACCCCTAGGAACTAGCCCTCTGATTACACAAGTAACTCCACTGTTGACATACCAATTTTTCTTATCTATTTTCATCTCCCTAGCCTCCTCTCCAAATCCTCAATAGCAGAGTCAATATCACTTTTAATTTCTTCTTTCTTCCGAACAACCTTCTCCTTTATTCTCTCGCCTATACTCTCATCAGGTTCCTCATCCTTTATAACCATTGTCTTGTGTGGTATAACAGGTTTTTTCTTCCTCAGACTTATCCCAAAATGTGTCTTATAATACAAGTAAACCATTGTCGCAATCAGTATACCAGCAACAGCATACATCGTGTTTTTGCTTTTGTCCGCATCTAATGAAGATTGTTTCACGCCATCCTCTATTTCCTGCTGTTTTGAGAATTCTATCTGATTAATAGTATTTTTACATCCTATTATCTCATCCCTTAGATGCTCTTTATCTAATTTTATTTCATCAAGCATAGTCAGGCTATCATTATATTTAGTTTGCAGATCCACGGCCTTAGCTTGTGCTTGTTCATATATGTCAGGTATGCAGCTTCTTGACCATTTCAAATATTCCTCAAGATTAAGCGGTATCGGACTTATAATAGGCACATTTTTCACTTGGACATCTCTCTCCCTCACAATAAAACTAAAGTTCAGGTCATCAAACACACTGCTTAGTACAAGGGCAAGCTGCACTTGATCGTCAGCCGTCATATTAGAAATAAGGTTCAGCACATCCTGAACGCCAAGCGAAGTAACATTCGTGAGGTTGGTTACATTAATGAACTGATCCGTATATGGCACAAAGATACCCAGATCAAAGTTTCGGAATGTCACATTTTTTGAGTAGTTTATATTTTCAGGGATCTCAGTAAAATTTATAAGATAATGATAAGTTGTATTTGTGAGATTAGGGTGAAGGGGCGGGACATAGACAATTGAATTGATGGGTTTATTGCTTCCATGTGTCTGATTATAAATCGTATCGCTGAAAGCACACCACGTGCAGTCAGTCTGTATGTGCATAAAGAACGCACTGCAATCCCCCGTAAGAATGGATTGCATGAGGAAATTCACCGTTGTATTGGATTCCACCGCAATAGTCAAATTCGCATTAGGGATAATAGTGAAATTGTCTCCAACAGTGCAAGTTGTATTCATTTCCTCAAGATGTGCGTATGAAATCGGCATCAAGGCTGACCAAATTAGCATAAATATAGCTAAATAATGAAGTTTGATCATTTTTTCCCCGCCTTTTCGACAATTTTAAGTCCCATCACAGCAAATAATAAGCCTAGTAATGCTATTTGAACGCTTCCAACAAATGATGCCAACATTATGACAATCCCTATTCCAAATTGGATAATGTTATCAATTTCTATAGTATATTGTTTCATTTCTTTTTCGCCTTCAAATATTTTTTCATTAACTTTAATTCAAAAGTCATTTCATGCAAAACGTCTAACATTTCATCAATTCCTTCTTTCAATTCTCTTATATCCTTTGTGTTTAATTTCATTTATTTTTCACCATCTGCTCCATCGAACAAGCGTGAGAGAACCCATGAAAGGTTTAGCAGAACACTTGTCTTTTTTCGTATAAGTCGTCTTGTCGATTTCCCTTGCTTATGCAGTCTCCTGCCTTTTGCAATGGGCATTACCCCTTTTCGATCTTTAGACTTTACGGATGTTTGAGCTGTTTCGCTGAATTTCACTTCCCTTTCACCTCAGTATGTAACTATAACCCTTTTTGGAAGTTTCTTACCCAATAATGTCAACCTTTTATAATCGTGAGTTTTTTTAAATGCCCCCCAAAAACCCTTTCCTTTAGTGATTACAACATTCTTTTTTATTTGATATTCAGTCATAGGAATGATAAGTTTCAAGTCAATATTTTTTCCCTTTCTATAATGTGCAACAACAGAATAGTTTTTTTTCTTTTTGGAATTTCTAACCGTTATTTGTTTTCTATATAAAATTCTTTGTTTCATTTCCCTTTCACCTTTTCTCCTATATTCATTATTCTTTTGTTTTCAAATTCTTCAATGACATATTTCCTGACAGCATCACGTACTGCTTCACTCCTGTTAGGATAGATTTTCTTATTCACAAGTTTGTCAAGAACAATCAAGTGTTCTTTTGGAATCCTAATCTGCAAAGTTTTCATTACCATGTTTTTTTCACTCTTTCCTTTCTTTCTCTCATTTTCTTCTCCTCCTTTTACCAATTACAGAATATTTTTTTAATTCGTCATCCATCCCTTTTTCAAGTGTGATACAAAACATAGTTAAGTATACTATCATCTCATCATGGCCGAGGCCTCTTTTATTATATTTCAAAACTACCATACCTATCTCTTTACCAAATTCCTTAATATCTTTCACTTTTATTTTCAATTCCTTCTTTGTGATTTTCACCGTCTTTCCTCCTCCCTTCCGCCAAATATTCTTTTTTCCCTCACGATTATTTTAGGCTTCTTCTTATCCTCAAAAGACTTCCTAAACACTCTCGGATCATACGTCAAATATCCATCTTTTCTTATTTCAAATTTTATATACGAATTCTTCTCAGGAAATGCCTCGTGTTGGCAGATAAATGTTCCCTCAGCCTCATTCTTATTCTCATCAGCAAATCTAAATTGCTTAATCACAAGAGGAAATACATCCAGTGCCTTCATTCTGGTTCTCAGGTCATTTATTGCCTCCTGCTCATTAGCATACCCTTTCTTTCCTTGCGATCTTTCCCTCCAAAATATGAATAACAGCAAACCAACAACAACATACCATCCAAGAGGATCGGTCTTCACAACATATTGGACTTGTGTTGTTCCTGTCTGATTCGTTTGGTTCGTCTCATTTACACCTATCGGAACTGGAACTTGCCCCTGCGGTTGTGTTAGCGGTGCCCCCAAATTCAAAAAAATTATGAGCAAAACCAACCCTACACTGAGCAACAAGAAAACATCTTTCTTCGAAAAACTGAATCCCAATACTTATCACCGCACCCTATAATAGTATGTCACATTTTCGTCTTGTGAAATTATTTGCAAGAGGCTGCATTCTCCATATGCAGACAGATTCCCAGTATTCGCCAGTAATCTTTTGCAACAATATAATTGATTGTTGGTGTTTGGCGAATAGCATACATCACAAATGTTTTCCCCAGGGCACGTCAGATTAAATCCGTTTTCAACCGAATTCGCTTTCACGGCCACATTTCCATATCCAGCAAGATATAAAAGAAGGGCAATGCTAAATATAGTCGCTAGGAAAACACAACTGATAACAAATACCTTTTTAAGCATCAAGATCAACCTATTCCACATCAGCAGGAGTACCAATATCATCAGCAGGATTGCCATTATATTTGATGTATTGCCCCTTCTTGATTATTTTGCCTTGTTTATTCAATTTTGCGAAGATTTGGTACGACATAGTTGTTTTTGGTATTTTAATTTCAGCAAGAATTTCCTTCATAGCGTATATTTTATTAGGCGTTTCTCTACTTTCTTTTTCCAAGAATTCAAGTATCATTTTAGCATACTTCATTCTTTTGCTTTTCCCGCTTAGTTCGATAATTTCAGAGTTTTCAAATTCTTCAAGCGTTATCGACATCTTTTTTCACCTCTTCAACATATTCTATATCTCCCCTAGGTGGCTTACGACAAAGACCGAGTTTCTTTAGCTTTCTAACACGATTACATACATTTTGTTTAGAAACAGTTTTTTGTCCCATAAGCTTTCTTTTATTATTTATTATCGATGTGATTTCAGGTGTTCCAATAATTTTCTTTTCTTTTATTATGTCAATAATTTCTTTCTCAACAGATCGTAACGTAATCTGCCTAAAACCTTTTTGAATATCAGAGGTTTCAGTGTTTTTCTTTTCTATTTCTGAATTTTCTAGCCGTGCTAAAAGCTCTTCAAATTTATCTTGTAATTGTTTAATTATTATAGTTTGCTTAACATTTTCTCTAATCAATTCTTCATATCTATCATATATAGTTGGAGTTTCAGAATAATTACGTTCAGGCATAACATTTCTATCAAGATTAGGGTATAAAAACATATCTTATTTATAAAATATATCTTTCTTAATATAAGATTCAAAGTTTTGTGTACAATTTGTTTACTAAACAAACAGAAATCCCCAATATCGTTTACTACATATTTAGTAAACAAAATAAAGGCAAAAAACCATGTAGTAAACATGTAGTAAACAAAAATAGTAATAAAAACTGTGTAGTAAACGTTTACTACACAAAAAGAGATCTCCGAAATCGTTTACTAAACGTTTAGTAAACGCTTATACACAATGACAGTGAATAACACATCCAACCCACCCTACCCCAATACCATAAGCCATAACCACTTTTCAGCCATACAGGGGTGGAAAGAAATTTTCAGAATTTCAAATCCCGCAATAGAATGCTATTTATTTCGATTAAGATTAAAAACCAAAATCAATTTATATACTGCGCTATACGAATTTATTAAAAGAGATATAAATAAAGAATAAAAATGGGACGATTTGCTAATATAAAAAAGGTAAGAAGATTAATAATTCCTATTTTAGAAAAGAATCCTGAAGGGGTAAAACTTGCAGATCTCTCAAGAGAATCAGGAATCGCTGGCAATACAATAATGTATCATATCAACAACCTTTATGAAGAATATCAAGACGTTCAGGTAACACGAGAGAAGTTTGAAACTGGCCGAAAGCCAGTTCATATAGTAACACTAAGGTTAAAAAAATGAAAGCGGGGAGAAAACCTGGATTGTATCTACCCAATGTGAATGCGATACTCAATGCGTTGCAAAATAGTAATATGTTGCCAGTGGAGACACTAGGCCGCAAAGCAAATTTAAATCCGAATGCTATCAAACCATATGTAAATGTCCTTGAAGAAATGGGCATAATAACAACAACAAGATGGCAAACAAAAAAGAAAACGCTTCTAAGAATAGCTAGCCTTAACCTCGAATATCAAAAAATGAAAACAAGTGAAATCATTAAGATTATTGTCGAAAAGGCATCAAAAATGCCAAAAACCCCAACCACCAAAAAGTAGTGATAGAATTACACCTAAATTACCTTTGAATTATTAATATATATTGAAATCTTTTCAATTAACCATATAGTTTATAAAACTATTTTTATAATAATAATAATAAACTAATTTATAATATATAATGAAATAAATAAGATAATCTAATAAAGACCCCCCTATTGGGAAAAGAAAGCCGATGGGGATATAGGGCCATTGGAATTTTTTTCTATATATCTTATATTTTTCCACACATATTAGTTTTTTCTCTCTATATTAGTAATTGTTTTCTATGTTAGTGATTATTTAGAAGTCTGGGGAACCATCCGACACTCAACCCAACACAACCGAAAACAATATAAATACTAAGATATATATCAGTATCATGGAAACACAACCACAATTTGATTCCATGCCAGTAGGACGGCCAAAGGATATAGTAACAAGGAACGAAATTTTAAAAATACTTAGAAATTTCAAACAAACGCCACAAGGAAACGTGGGCATAACGGCACAAGCAATTAATCAAGAGCTTAATAAAAATCTAGGGAAAAAAGTAAGCTGGATTACCGTTTTTAAGCATTTACAAGATTTAGTAGACAAAAAAGAAGTTATAAAGCAAGATTTAAGCGGAATAAAAAGAAAATCAAGACTCTATTTCATTTCTCCCATCGTGCAGTAATCAATTTTATAAGAAGAAGTGTATTTTCTTCAATATTTTTTATAGGAAATAAGTATTTTGGATTTGAACTTTTTATATCTATTAATCCAAGATTTTCAAGCTTTTTTGCTTTATTGTATAATGTTCGCTGTGTAACATGAAAATGTGCCAAATGCTTGCTTAAAATAGGTATAAGAACTATGTTTTCTTTATATATTTTTTCCAATATTTTTACAGACAGCATGTCAGAAGTTAGATTTATCATTAATTCGTCCCAATTAATAGGCGATGATTCTATTTTTAATCTGTAATATACAGTATTTGTATTTCTGTCCACAACCTTTTCAACATTCTTTTCCCTAGTAAAAACACGCATAAGAAGGCTTCGGGACTTTTCAATATCAATTCCTAATTGAGTAGAAATTTCAACAGAATTATGAAAATTTCCGTCTTTTAATATTTCATAAACATCATGAGTATCCACAAGCTCTTGATTTTGCATTTATACAACCCTTTAATATACTGAACCCACACCCACAAAGACACTAAAACACTTTCTCAATATGATTCAATTTATGGCCAAATCCGAACCAAGCTAATGAATATATTGAGCAGTATATATAGTTTTCCCTTTTCAAGAATATCTTCTTTTTTCAGTTCACGGATTCATAGCAATCTTTTCGCCTTACACATAGGGCAGAAAACTTCATACCTTTCCTTTTTTCCATTCCAAATTCTTTCAAAACTTCCAATAAACATACATTCTTTACATTTCCACCTAAATATTGATTTCATAATCGATCTCATTTAGGAATGTCGCTAGAAGGTGAATCATCGGTATACAAAATAGCAGCATCCAACAACATTTCCCTGAGAGAAGGCAACAAAGGCATTAATTTACCCTTTCGGGAGTGGTCTGCCATACCACCTGAACATCTAAAAGGACATCTTGCAGAAGCCTTTATTTTGCTGCCTTCTTTTCTCATTACAACGGGAGTTCCATTTCCCCCCGCCAACTCTTCCTTCCTTTATATCTTATTTTCGTGAATTTAATACCTTTCTCCTTTCGCTTAAAGAACTTATTTAGCCCTCGTATGCCATATATCCTAGTTATTCTGGCGACCATCAATGACTTATTTTCTTGGAGTTTAGACATACATTTCTTGCACGCTTTCATCCATGCCATCCTAGGAACAAAAGCAATAAAATAAAATTTAGCGTTCAAATTGCAGTAATCACATTTTTTGCTTCGTTTGAATTTCATAATAAAATTTTGTTTTTGCCCTTTATATCTATTTGGATTTTTGAGAATATTCTTCAGAACCGAAACGCTTAAATAGTTTAGTAGTGGTAGTGGTAGTATGAAAATAAGATGCGTTCATATTGATTGTAATCACGAATGGAATTATCAAGGAAACGCAAAAGTATTGGCCACATGTCCAAGCTGCGGAAGGAAAGTCAAAATAAAGAAGGCGAAAAATTCATGAAACCCCGCCCATGTAATGGATGTAAGAAGTCATTCCATAACAATCGTGGATTGAACATCCACAAAGGCAAAAAACATAATAGGCGATTATAATGACCAAAAATGAAATCAGAATAAAATATTGGGTTGTTGTCCTCTATGTAATTATAGGATTAGTCATCATGCTTAATCTCGCATCAGCCAACTATCTAGCAGTCATGGGATTTTCATTGGCGGTGTTATGGATATGGGCGGCCGGCCAATACAAAGCAGACGCAAAGGAATACAGTGAACTTAATTTAATATTATTAAAAAAACATAGGCAACTCATAGAAGAAAACTCAGCACTAAAAAAAGCAAACAAGAGGCGAAAACGATGAAAACATTCGTCACAAACGCAGAAAATTATGAAGTTGAAGATATCGAAAGAACTATCAATTTCATAAATACCTACCTATGGGAAATGGGCTTTATCGCATATTTGGAAGCCACGGCATTGATCGTAAAGCATAACGAACTAAATATACAGCAAGCGGGGTTTTGGGATGATTAAGACAAAATATAACAACTATACAATTGCAAGAAAAATGGTTGTAAACGAAGGAGTATCAATCGTTCATGCATGCAAAAAGTCAAATATAAGTCGAATATCATATTACAGATGGTTTCATAAAGAAAGAAAAGCAGGAACTTTAAAAGATTTAAGGCCAACACTCAACAATTTCAACGCAAGAAGCATTTTGATAATCTTGATAGATCTTTTTGGAACATTTGCCTATCCACAGTACGCAGTCATAATATTCCTCTTTACATTAATTCTTATAACAATTTCAGCATCAGTCGAGGTCGTTAACCCGTGAAACCATTAAAATGTTGTAAAAGATACATGGAATTGAAAACCGTATTGACTGGTTTAGGCGAAGAAAGTGGTCTTGTATTTCAATGCAATAAATGCAAAGAAATTAAATCAAAAAAAACAGAGGTTATTTCATGATCATCATCCGCATATCCAAAAGCGAAACCAAGAGGCCAAAGCCATTTGAAATGTTGAAATACGGTGTCACAATATCAAAAGAAATCGAAGACCCAACAAAAATCAAGGAAGTCATGCAAGAGCTCCAGGAGTTGATCAATATTCACATCGCCGAGGAAAAGAAGAAGGACGAGGTTGATAAAAAATGACATCATCAAAAAAATTGAATGAAAAAAATGAAAGAGAGGTATTCTTTGATAAAGATCGGGCAAGAAAATATCATTTATACGATATGCTTTGGAATATTGGATGGGGAATAGGTATTTTGTATGGCTTAGATTTTGTTATTTCATTATTTATAGATGTATTTTCTAATTATTTTGGTTTTGGTATTTATTTATATGGAATTGTTGTCGGATGGAATGTTTTTGGCTATTTTAGAAGCATATACATAGTTGGGAATTTAAGGTATTGGTTATCTAAAGACAGATTGATACGCAAATATAAATTCTTAACAAAAGCTACAGATACAGCACGTTTGCAAGTTGTTAATAGTATAGATATGGATCAATCTATTGTAATGAGATTTCTAGGAATTTTTAAGGTTACAATAGATTATGGTTTTGGATCAGAAGGCTACAGCTTTACATTTAAATATTTAGATGAAAATGAAGCAAATAAAGTACTAGATGAAATAAAAGTAAGAGCTTTAGGAGTTGAAGTGAAATGACATCAAAAAAATCTGATACAGCTTTTGCGGAAATTATGGTGCTTGTTTTACTTATGTCACTGCTTATAATGGGAGTTCTATATATTGATAATTTACAAAAGGAATTATACCTAAAATCTTTCATTTCTTCAAACTATAATTTCACAGAAGATGAATGTAATCTTTGGAGATATAAGATGAGGGATTGCTATAGTATAAATAATTGTAGTGAATGGTCTACTGGAAAAGATATTGCAATTCCTAATACATGTTCTCAATACTGCCATACGAGAGAAGTTCAATATGGAGTGGAATGTACAAATAAACCTGTTGTAGAAATGATCCATTTATCCGAATATCAAGTAGTTACAAGATCATTGAATTTTGACTACTTTGTTGAATCAGGAAATTGTAAATTAGAAGTAAGAAATGAAACAGTTCTTAAAATAAAAAATGTTCAAAGTAATTGTGAGATTGACTTAATTTTTGTAAGTCAATATAACGAAATAGTCTGCACTCCAACAACAAAAACAGAAACTTATGGATGTCAAGACGGAAATGATGTTCGTGAAGCAAGAAAACTTTTAGGTGAGGAGAAATGAATTATCAATTAATTTCAGAAGTTTTTATGTTATTATTTAAAATATCCTTATTTATGGTGTGTTTTTATGTTATTATTCAGATGAATCAAAAAATGAATAAGGCGAAAAAGAAATGAATGAAAAATGTGATGTAGTTGATCTATGGTGCAGAAAACACATCAGAAGAGCAGAACTATGCAAAGCTTATAAAGACGGTTTCCAAGCAGGAAAAAAGAAAGGGCGGGAAGAAGTTCACTGTAAGAATTGTGGTTGGCCTAAAGATCATACACCACATGGATGGTCTCCAGAAGTTGCCCGTTCCCAAGCCTTCCAAGAATGTGGATGCAAGAAATGTTTGAAAGCTTTAAGTAATTAATGTTATAATAAGTTATAAGTGATTATAATGTATAAGACTATTCCTATAAAAGATGCAACGAAAAGAATGCTTGATAAAACAAAAGTTCATCCAAGAGAAACGTATGATGAACTTATAAAGAGATTGATAAAGAATGCAAGAAACAAAATCAGTTCATGATAATAGCAGACACGCCACCTCCCCTCTTGAACCCGAAAAGAAAATGCGGTCTGCTATTAATATTATTTATTGCAATAGATGTGGTAATCAAGCTCATCATATACATCACAAAGATTTGAATCACAAAAACAACAAAATGGAAAATCTTCAAGCGTTATGCACAATATGTCATTCAAAGATACATGGGATAGAACCCAAAACATCTGAATTGAAAACATTAATTATATTGAGAGATAGATTAATAAAAATCAGAAAATCTTACATCCAACAAAAAAAGTCATTTAAAAATATAGAAATAATAGTTCCAGTTTTTTGGATAGAAGAAATTAAAAAACTTACAAAAGCAATAAAAGCTATTGAAAAGGAACTGAAGATAAAAGTGGAAACACACGAAAATTGGAATTTTCTTAATAACATTGATGGAATAAGTTACATTACGGCATCTAAATTAATAGCCTATTTAAATCCGAGAAATTTTGAAACGGTTTCTAAGATATGGCGTTATTGTGGGTTGGATGCAAATTATATTAAAAGGAAAAGAGGCATGAAACAAGAAGAAACGAAAAGGTGTGGTAATCCATACATTAAAAAGGAATTATTGGGTATTTTAGCTGTTAGCTTCATAAGACAAAAAAACAAAAAATATAGAGAAATTTATGATAAAGAGAAAGCAAAACAATTATCTAAAAGTCTTACAAAAATACATACACATAAAAGAGCTATGCGTAAAATGATAAAGTGTTTCCTTATTGATTATTGGAAGTATACGCATAAAAAGAGAGGATGATGGGGAAATGACCGAAAAGAAAAACATATCAAGAAAGCAATTTCTAGCATTAGTACTTATAATCCCAATATTTACATCAATAATATTAATAGTTTTTTTTACATTTGAAAAACAGCAAGTCGGTTATTACATAGGTGACTTCAGATTTTACTTCACGGATTTAAGCAGGCAGAATTATCTAGGCGTAACACAAGGCCACGGCACAATAATCATGGACGACAATCTGACAGGAAGGTACGCCGAAACAGTTTGTGGACATGAAATTTGTCACCATCTAATAGACAATGAATTATTAAATATAACAGTACAGCAAGAAGAAGACATTTGTTTATCAGTAGAATGGCATCTCATTTTCAGGGAATGCCAAGATCTATTAATAGCATCAAACAGAACAAGCAACGATTTACAACAAAGCCAAGGCGAAAGATAGTTCACTAGAGACCCCCAAATATTGAAAAAGCAATTATCCGAAATCAATAAAAGAAAATGGAAGAATCCCGTTTATAGGGAAAAGGAATTACCAAGAATAAAAAATCTAGTAGAGGCAAGATGGAAAAAATATAGAGAAGCCAAACAAAAAAATCAAAGTCAAGTGATAAAAAATGGAACCGAAATTTAAGCACGATCTAATTTTCCTATGGCGGGACGCAGGCCAATACGAAGCCAACATACATAGAGAAAATCAGAGATTACAAGTAGATATTCTTCCAGAAGCACCAGGATATACAGCCAAATTCAACGTCTCAATATTAAGCGACAGGGGGAAAATATCTTTTAGGTCATCCAACGTAGACAAACTAAGGGAACTAATAGTTCATTTATCGCTGATATATTTTACATTAAACAAGAATTTAGAAGCCAAAGCAAAGGAAGAATTAGCAGATTTTCTCTCCTCGGCGGTCAGGCGGCAGAAAAGGACATCAGAAATCAGAGAAGAAGATAAAAAAAAGCACATACAGTCAAAGATATTCTGACAATTCCAAACATCAAAAAGCCCAAAAACATCACTTTCTTCCCACAGTAGTTCCTAATGTAAAAAATGACTAATGAATCCAGAATTTTGCGTCTCTTGGTCATTTTCTTCCTGTTTTTCGTGATCCAACTTTTTCAGATATTCAGCTTTTCTCTTCTCGATTTTACCAATAAGCTCTTTTTTCATGTCATAAGAAAGGGGCACTTCAAAAAGCATAGCCAATCTGGCTAATTCTCCGTGCTTCATGACCCTCTTTCCCATAATTCCTATAAAGCCTTTTAGGGCATCTTGGTTTTTGTCTTCGAGAAAATAGATTACATCCCTTCCATACTGAACTCTTTTTATAGGGAAATAATTTCTTAATGTACGATAAGGGTTATGACAATTTCTAGATTGTGATTTTTGTATAGCATAGCCATTTGTTATTAGTTTTTGCAGTAGGTTTACGCTTTGTGGTCTTAATGTGCGGTTTCCTTTTCCTAGATCAGGAAGGTCATTAGTTATCCAACGAATAGTAGCATAAGAAACACCAAAATCTCTGCAAATATTACCCCTTGATTCTCCATTCATGACCCTCCTTCTTATTTCCTCTCTTTCTTCTTTGTTTAATCTTCTTGAAAAGATCTCATTTTTTGGCTGGTCTTCAGTCCATCGGTAAACAGTGGTAGGATGTATTCTAAATTCTATAGCCACATGAAGACGTGATCTCCCTGATTTCACAGCTTCCCTGACTTTCTGTCTTGTTTCCTGAGAATAAGGTGGCATAGGATGTAATTGTGTGAGAGAAGATAAATAAACAAAATATAGATTTAAATATTTAATAGACTATTAATAGTCTATTGATAGACTATGACAATAGACATCAAAAACGTTAGCGGAATCATAACCTTAAAAGAAAAGAAAATCAATAAAATGGTAGAAAGACGAGTTTACGAAAATAACAGTTCTAGTGGTAAAATTCTAGTTCCGAAAAAGCTAATAAATAAAATCGTATATGTTGTGTGGTTGGACAAGGGTGAAAAGAAT
>Ga0209641_10000183_pt1 | contig 51533 bp, 43 predicted proteins | sample RifCSP16_1_FD_184022 | JGI IMG/M metagenome (GOLD analysis project Ga0209641, IMG submission 184022) | Soil microbial communities from Rifle, Colorado - Rifle CSP2_sed 16_1 (SPAdes) (version 2) | ecosystem: Environmental > Terrestrial > Deep subsurface > Rock core/Sediment | place: Rifle... | reverse complement strand
GAAAGGCAAAAGGCTTTTTCATTATTATTGTTCTTACTGCCATGGAAAGGAAGGGAAAGGTGATGGTCCGAATGCAGTTAATCTTGACCCAAAACCGAGAGATTTCACCGATGATAAGTATATGGTTACGAGAACCGACCAAAATCTTTTTGATGTTATAAGTAAAGGCGGTGCTGCAATAGCCCGCTCAACCTTTATGCCGCCTTTTGAGCATACCCTTTCAAAGGAGAAGATTTTAGACATAATAGCTTATATTCGTTCATTTGCGCCAATAGTAAGGGGTCCTGAGATTACAGAAGCAAAAAAGACTCCAGTAAAAGGAGAGAAAGAATAAAATGTTAGTTAAGAGATTGAGATTAGAAGCAATAAAGTGGCGTTATTACCTCCTGATAGTCTTCTTCTCATTTTTATATCTATTATTTCTCCATTCAAAAAGTTTTGCAGAAGTAGCCCATCAAATAGATTACAGAACCATACCTTTCATCAGCAGCAGAAATCTGATATGGATTGTTGCACAGGTCCATCTGTATTTCGGAGCCTTTGTCCTTGGTGTTCCAATGTTTGCTGTTATCTGTGAATATATAGGTGTCCGAACAAAAGATAAGAAGTATGATAAACTTGCCAAAGAATTTACAAAGTTGCTATTAGCTGCCTTCTCAACCACTGCTACCTTTGGTGCTGTCCTTATCTTTTCTCTGATAATGTTCTATCCTACCTTTATGAAACATATAAGCGATGTATTTTATGTAACTTTTGGTATATATGTGCTTTTGTTTTTTGGAGAGACTATAACCCTTTACCTATACTGGTATGGATGGGATACCATGATGCAGAGGAAAAGATTACATCTTACCCTTGGGGTCTTTCTTAATATCTTTGGCACTCTAATAATGATGGTCTCAAATTCATGGGCATCTTATATGATGAGTCCCACGATTTTAAGTGCAGAGTTGGGATTCTGGAGGCTGACATGGACAGCAGTTAACAATTTTACATGGCAGCCTTTGAATATCCACCGTCTTATTTCTAATGTGGTCTTTGGCGGATTTATCGTGGGTGCATACGCTGCAATAAAATTTCTTGCTGCCTCATCAGAAGAGGAAAAAGCGCATTATGACTGGATGGGGTATATTGGAAACTTTATAGGGATATTCGGCATGCTCCCACTCCCTTTTGCTGGATACTGGCTTACAAAGGAGATATATGCATACAGCACCCAGATGGGGATTACATTGATGGGGGGTTTTCTGGCATGGCTATTTATCATACAGGCAATTCTTATAGCGGTTCTATTTATAGGGAGTAATTACTATTTCTGGTTAGGGCTGGTGCACAGGATTGAAGGTGGTGCAAGATACAAGAGAAGTATCTTTATAATGTTAATTTCAATATTTATATGCTTTGCTATATGGATGACCCCCCACAGCATGGTTGCCAGCTTAGAGGAGGCAAGGGCAATGGGAGGGACCCATCATCCCCTGCTGGGTGTTTTTGGTGTCATGAGTGCAAAGATGACGGTAGTCAATATAGCCATACTGACTACCTTTATCAGCTTTCTCCTATACTGGAGGGCAAACAAGAAAGAGGCAGTTTCATGGCTGAAACTTGGAAAGGGAGTTGAGTATATTGTTTTTGCTGGAGCCATACTTTACATACTCTATCTTGGGGTTATGGGTTATTTTGTCCCCGCCATAGTCAGGATTGAAAAATATTCGGTCTATCAGGTGCTGACGGTATTAGGAGTTCTCCTTTTTATTACATTATTAACAATTCTTATGCAGAAGGGGGCACATATAAAAGAAGAAATAAAGTGGGGGAATATGCCTGAGAGATCCCAGTATGTACTTATCTTGTTAGCAATAACAATCATCTGGTTAATGGGATTGATGGGATATGCAAGGTCAGCCGTTAGAGTCCACTGGCATATATATGGTGTCCTCAGGGATACATCACCTGACGCATATTCCCCTTCATTGGGGGTAGCCTGCATAATGGTATCCATTACTACTATTGTATTTTTAGCCTTTATTACATTTATCTTCTGGTTAAGTCATCTTGGGGAAAAAAAGGAAGAAACTACCCAACATTTGGTAGGGGCTTTAAATTCTGGAGATGAGAAATGGAAAAAGGGTCGGGGTTTTTCTTGAAGATTGTCCCATTTAGTCTTTCTATATTGTTTGTATATACTGCTATCGCCAATGTTATTCCCCAGCAGGAATCAAGACCGCCTGAAGAGTCTGTAATTGATTTTTCAAAGATTAAAACAAAACAGGACTTGGTTAAGGCGGGACAGTCTATCTTTTTTGGAAAGGGAAAATGTTCTCTCTGTCATTCTATAGGGCCCAGTGCCACTGCAAGGTGTCCTGACCTTTCAGGGATGGGGGGGAAATTAACAAGGGAATTTTTATATGAATCCCTGACAGAACCGTCAAAGTATATATATATGGATTATGAAGTCAGCCCCCCCAAGAGATTTGGGGCTGTAATGCCAACTATTAATAGACCACCGGTAGATTTATCGGAACAGGAGGTTCTGCTGGTAATTTCCTTTTTACAAAAGTTGGGCGGGGAGGTTACAGTTGACCCTTCTGAGATAATAAAACCAGTTACAGTTAAGACGGAGGGCATGCCTGAACAAGATATCTTTCAGTTAATTAAGCAAGGGGATTCTGAAAAAGGGAGGGGATTGTTTGAAAAGATGTCATGTTCTAAATGTCATAACCCCGAGAAAACAAACTGGAGTGCAATACTTACTGGAAAAGATGCCAATTCAATAAGAATGTCTATTTTTAATGTCCAATCTCCATCTGGCAAGAAATTCCATGACACCCTTAGCCAGGTTACCTTAGATGATATTAATAACCTTGTGTCATATCTGATGACTTTAAAAGGTAATGTAACATGATTAAAAGACCTTCTATTTTAATAAAGGCAGTTATTTTTCTTATATTGATATATACAGGATTAAAGCTGATAAAGCCACCCCTTCCTTTCAGCCTTATCTTTATGTTCATGACCATATCAATACTTGGAGTTCTTATCTGGATTACGATATATGAAGAGACTATGGATGAGTTTTTTAATCCTATAGTTAATTTCCTCGCTGGTGAGGGGCTTGCCGGATTGAAGAAGAATTTGAGAATTGCAATTCTGATAATATTTCCCCTGTGGGTAGGATTTTTTACCTATTCAAAAATTGCACCTAAAAATCAACCACCTCTGGAGGCAAGGGTTATACACCCCTCCCCACCGATAGAATATACCGGGATGGAGAGTTCGGTTGATAATAGCGAGGAGAATGTCGCTGATGGTGCGACTATATATTACGACAAGTGCATATTCTGTCATGGTGACCAGTTAGATGGTAAGGGTGTCGAGGCGCCAGCAATGAATCCCCCGCCGGCAAATTTTAGAGATGCGGGAACTATCGCCCAGCTTCAGGAGTCCTACCTTTTCTGGAGGATACAGAAAGGTTCAGAGGGTCTCCCCATAGAATCCGCACCATGGAAATCAGCTATGCCGCCCTTTGAGAATGTATTAACCGAAGATGAGATATGGAAGGTCATAAAGTATCTATATAAAGAAACAGGGCATTCACCGAGGACATGGGAATGAGAGATATAAAGAGGATTTATCTTATACCGGTTATTCTGATTCTGCTATCTCTATTATACCCTCAGATGGTAGGAGGGGATGGTGGGTTTATGGTTAATTCAAAATATATCAAAGGGGACATATTGGATGATCCGTCTTCCCCTGTCTGGGAACAGATACCTGCCATTCAGATTTCACTATTTTCTCAGGTGAGATTTGAACCCAGATGGTTTGACGGCAAGGTAAGGTCAATATCTGTTCGTTCGATAAATAATGGAGAAAGAATCGCCTTTCTATTAGAGTGGGAAGATAAAACAGAGGATAGAAAGGGGGATGGGTTTAAGGATGGAGCTGCCATTGAGTTTCCTGTTGGAAAGGAGAAGGCGCATTTCTCCCATGCCTCCAGGATGGAACAACTTCCTGGGGGAAAGGTGAATATATGGTATTGGAAGGCAGACTCGACCGATATAAAGGATATGAATGCAGAGGGATTAGGGACATTAGCAGTTCAGCAAAATCAGGATGTTATAGGCAGAGGTATGTGGAGTAACAATAAATGGAGGGTGGTATTCTTAAGGACATTGAAGAGTGCCGATGGTAACGATGTTGTTTTCCAGCCCCTTGAGTATAAGGATATTGCCTTTGCTGTATGGGATGGGTCTAATGGCGAACAGGGTGCACAAAAGACAGTCTCTGTCTGGTATTATCTCCAGATAGATGCCACGGTAAATAGAATGGTGTATATTTATAGTGCAATTGCAATTGCTGTGGCAGGACTATTTGAGCTATTTATCATTCGTCGGATGAAGGGGTCTGAAAAAGGTATATTGCTATTAATTTTACTCTTTGCAGCCCTAAACGGCTGTGCTAAAGATGAGGCAGTGGAGAGGGGATGGAGTCTATATCATCACTATTGTATCTCCTGCCATGGTAATAAGGGGAGAGGGGATGGTTTCAACGCAGCATATTTAGACCCGAAACCAAGAGACCACTCTGACAGCAAAGAAGAATATATGGCAACGAAAGAAAATAAACAACTTTTTGATGCTGTGTCTAAAGGGGGGAGAGGTATTGCCAAATCGCAGTTAATGCCCTCCTATGGCCATACCCTTTCTGAAAATGAAATATGGAGTCTGGTGGCATATATGAGGACTCTCCATAAAAATAAGGTTGAAAAGGTATCTCTAAAGGAGATGGAAAAGATAGAAAAAAAGAAGACAAGATTGAAAATCGAGAAGATAAATATCAGCAGTGATGTTGAATCCCTGTCAGAGGATATTAGTCGTGGGGAGAGGCTTTTTAAGGAAAAGTATGGCTGTTATGCATGCCATCGTATAGGAGAGAAAGGGGGGATAGTTGGGCCGCCGCTGGATAAGGCAGGATTCAGATTAAATGCAGACTGGCTGCTAAGATGGATATTAAATCCTCAATCTATTAAATCTGAGACAACTATGCCAAATCTTGGTGTTCCCGAAAGGGATGCAAGATTTATAGTTTTGTATTTAAAATCTCTTAAAGGGGCTTAAAGGTTAAAATCTGTGGATAATGTCTGTTAGTTTTTTGGTTAATCGTTATTCTAACACTTGCTTTGAGGAGGTAAAAATGTTCAGGAAAATTTTAAGGATATCTTTGGTATTAATAGGCAGCTTAATTATTTATTCTTCAAAGGGCTTTGCTGTCGATGACCCATTTATTGGTTATGGTAGCGGGGGGTATAATGGTAAACTGATGATATTCAGTATTCCCGGGTTGGAATCTTTAAAGGAAATTTCTATTGGTGTAGATATACATGGTGTTGTATCGGATGGGAAAGACCTCTTTGTAGTGGATAAGGCACAGAATATCCTTTTTGTCATTGACCTCTCAAAGTCCTCTGTCAAAAAAGATATAAAACTTTTATATGGTTTCGGGCCCAGCTCCATTGCTGTATCCAAAGATGGGAAAAATGTTTACATTGCCGGGGAGTTGAGTGGAAAGGTGGCAATGGTATCTATAGACTCGGGGAAGGTAGTCACGGTAGACCTAAAACCCATGCCGAGTTCACCCAATTTTATTACCATCACACCGGATGGTAAATATTGTCTGGTGAGCGATTATTCCAATAACAGGGTACTCCGCATTTCCACATCCCCTTTTAAATTGGATAGGGAGATCAAAATAAGGAGCCCCCATGGAATCGCTGTTACGTCGGATGGAAAATATGCCTTGGTCAGCAGTAAATTCTCTGCCTCCCTTAACATTGTGGACATTAAAGATTTTAAGGTAGAGAAGGCCATAAAAACCGGGGCTGTCCCTCTGAATACTGTGATTGATTCAAAGGGTGCATTTGCCTATCAATCTCAACATGGCAGCAGCGAGATAGTAAAGATTGATCTCGCCAAAAAAGAGATTGTCGGGAGATTTCCTGTAAAATATAACCCTGACAACATCTCTATTTCCCCTGATGATAAGTATCTCTTATCCATCAATAAGTTTTCCACAGGTATTTATGATAAGATATATTCAAATATCTCTGATAAGGGTGGAATTGTTACCCCACAAAATATGGAGGTCATAGAGATAGCAAGTGGAAAGACGATAAAACAGGTGGCTGTGTCAGGAGACATCACAGATACTATTATACTATCAAGAGGGTCTGTGAAGGATGCGTCTTTAAAAGGCGGGGGTCAATTTATCAAGCAGGGTGGTAAGCCTGATGTATCGCCAAAAGAGGGTGTTAAGGTAAGTTATATGCCTGCCGATGACAGGCCTCCCGGAATATTTGATGCCGATGATGGTGCAATAGAGATAAGACTTAAGGCTCTCTCATATATCTTTGCCCCAAATGTTGTGAATGTCTTTAAAGGGGATACAGTTAGGTTTATCATAACAAATATAGATGAAAAGTCCCTCTATATAGACAAACCCGATGTGGTTCACGGTTTTACCATCAACGGATTTGGAAAGCAGACAGGTGTTCTTTTACCGAGGGGTGTGTCGGCTGTGATGGAATTCAAGGCTGATAGGAAAGGAAGCTTTGATTTTTATTGCAGTAATTTTTGTGGCCCTGTGCATCATGAGATGCGAGGCAGATTAATTGTCGAATAAGGAGGAGAAGATGAAAAGATATTTATTCTACTTTATATCAGCCCTTTATCTTTTTGGTTTTGCAATGCCGCTGTATGCCATTTCTGCCGATGAATTTCTTGAGGTGACTAAGTTTAGCGGTAAGGCTGTTACAAAAAAGGGGGACCCTGCAGAAGGAAAGGCAATTTATGTTATGTTCTGTGTTAACTGCCATGGGGAGAAGGGGGATGGTAATGGACCTGTGGCAAAGGTAGCAAAGATGGATCCAAAACCGAGAAATCATGCCGATGGAAAATATATGAATGAAAGGAAGGGTGAAGATCTATTTAAGGCCATAAAGCTTGGAGGAAAGGCAGTAGATAAGTCTGTTTATATGCCTGCATTTAGTATGGTTCTATCGGATGAGGATATATGGAATATAGTTGCCTTTGTGCGCACAATTGCAATACCTCCCTATTCTAAAGATTAAGGGGTAAAGGGTAAAAGGAGTAAGGAGTAAGTAATCCTTTTACCTTACCCGAACGAGTCGGAAAAGGTTATAATAGTGAAGAAACTTTCCTCTTGCTTCCGTTAATTTTTCTTACCAGTTTGCAAAGAAGTGGAGGTTTTTTATGGATAAGAGGTATAAATTTAAGGTAAATCCGAAGCTTTATGACGGGATTCCATGCCAGACAAATTGTCCTGTCCATACAGATGTCAGAGGTTATGTGACACTGATATCTAATGGGAAATTTGAGGAGGCATATGATCTTATAAGAGAGACAAACCCTTTTCCATCTGTTTGCGGGAGGGTCTGCCAGCATTTCTGCGAGGTAAACTGTAGCAGACAGAGGATAGATGATAAGGCTGTTTCAATCTGCACATTAAAGAGGGCGGCCTCAGATTATACCCTTAGAAAGAGGGGTAAACGGCCCTCTGCAAAATTTTATGGCACTTTGGAAAAGGTGGCAGTTATAGGTGCGGGACCTGCAGGGCTTACTACTGCCCATGACCTTGCAAGGCTTGGATACAGGGTTACGGTATTTGAGTCTCTTCCTTATGCAGGAGGGATGCTGATTGCAGGAATACCAGCCTACAGGCTTCCGAGAGATATTATTCAGGCAGAGGTGGATTACATAAAGAGTCTTGGTGTTGATATTAAATTTAATACAACTGTAGGAAGAGATATTCAGATAAAAGATTTGATGAGGGAGTATAAGGCTATCCTTATAGCAGCAGGTGCCCATAAACCTGTTAAGTTAAATATACCGGGTGAGGAATATGAAGGATTGATTCATGGTGCTACATTCATGAGAAAGGTAAACATGAATGAGCCTCTAAATCTCAAAGGAAAGAGGGTAGGGGTGGTGGGCGGAGGTTTTACAGCAATGGATGTATCCCGTTCAGCAATAAGGCTTGGTGCATCAGAATCATATATTATTTACAGGAGAACGAGGGATGAGATACCTGTAAATGAAAAGGAGATAATTGAGGCTGAAGAGGAGGGTGTTCAGTTTAAATATCTGATAGCACCTGTGAGAATTTTGAGTAAAGATGGAAAGAGAATATCAGGGATGGAGTGCATAAAGAATGAGCTCGGAGAGCCTGATAAGAGCGGTAGAAGAAAACCTGTCCCTATTAAGGGTTCTGAGTTTGTTATGGATTTGGATATTATAGTGCCGGCAGTAAGCCAGGCACCTGATATGTCATTCATAGCTGACAGTATGGGATTCAGGATGACAAACTGGGGGACAATTTCTGTTGACCCTGATACATTTACTACAAATATCAGCGGTGTATTTGCCTGCGGTGATTTTCTGACAGGGACAAGAGATGTGATAAATGTTATAGCAGACGGACATAAGACTGCAATGGCTATAGATAAGTTCATAAGAGGAATTGATATGAAGAAGGATGATGATGAAGATGAGATTGAAGAGATTATTGTAGGTTATCCCTATAAAGAGAGAGGCTACGATAATATTGCAAGGCATACTGCAGTAACAATTGAGATTAAAGACAGAATTTCAAGCTTTAATGAAGTAGAAAAGGGCTTTATGGAAGATGCAGCAATTCTGGAGGCAAAGAGATGCCTCCAGTGCAATCATATCTGGACTCAGAAACCGGACAGGTGCTTCCTCTGCAGGAACTGCGAGGAGGTATGTCCAATGAATTGTCTTACGGTTGCAAGGCTTGATGAGCTATCTCATAACAGACATTTCAATGAAGGGATACCTCTTAGAACTCTTAGGATTACGCCTGTTGCCATAGATTTGAATTTCTGTATAAGATGCGGGCTATGTGAGCAAGTATGTCCGACACATGCTATAAGCTTTAAGGTAAAGAGACTATGTGAGACTGCCGCTAAAATTAAAATAACAGAGGAAGTAGCAGATTGATTTTAAACTGTGATTACTGTTAAAAAGATAATGACACCGACTATAGATTTCAGAATGACACAGATAAAAAGATTTTAAAAAAACTTAATCTGTGGATAAAAAATTAGGTTTTTGTTGCCTCATTTTCCCCCCTGAAAAATCTGAATTCTGTTATTTCCTCTGTCAACAATATATATTTTATTTCCCCTATCAATATAAATATAGGATGGTTCATAAATCTCTCCATTACCCCATCCCTTTTTTAACATATTGAATTGAAAGTTCCCATCCTTCTTGAAAACCAGGACATTTCCCTTATGCTTATCCAGTACATATACGAATCTATTTGGACTGATTGCTATGCTTACAGGGAACTCAAATTCATTTGCCCTGCTCCCCCTTTTCCCAAAACTTGAGACACTCCCTTCTTTATTATTAAAAATATAAACTTTTCCCTCCAGTGTTGAGAGTGAATATATATTACCTTCAGTATCTATCTGAACATCTGTAAGGTCAACAAATTTATTTTCAACGGCAATCTCTTTTAGAAATCTCCCGTCAGAATCAACTACAAGTATTCTTCCATTACCTCTGTCTGTTATATATAAATTGTCATCTTTATCAATTGCCAGATTATCGGGTAAAAACGGATTTTCTCTTGCTGTGATATTCTTAATTTCAATTTGTTTAAAAATTTTTTTTGGTATGTCAATAAGGAATAATTCATCTCTCGCTGTACCGCCTACAACAAAAAACTGATCTTTGCTGTTTTTGACTATACTAGTAGGATATTTTAGTTCTCCGCCCGCATCAAATTCCGAGATAAAATTAAACTCATGGTCAAATGAGACAAGACGGTTATTTCCTGTGTCAGCAACATATAATCTCTTTTTTAATTCATCAAAAAATATGGCTGAAGGCTGATTAAACTTTCCCATTATCTTATCGCCACTCAATGATGCAATGAGATTCAAATCTGCTGAAAATAAATATGGAGGGGCAAGACAGAACAGGATAAATATAATAGATAATATTTTATATTTGTTCATAGTTAAAATCTGTGGCATTGTTCACACAGTTCTTTATCCGGGTCAAGCCTGAGATTATATTTATATCCGGAGCCCATTGGGTTATGACATGTGATACAGTTCATCTCTTTTTTATTTCTGGGGTCAATGATATCAGGACCGACAGGGTGGGAAAAGATCTGCTGTTGTTCGTGGCATTTTTCAATATTGCATGATTCGCCTTCTTTTGCTTTTAAAAATGAAGTATTGTCTGAACCATGAGCCGAATGACATGATGAACAGTCTTCCAGTTTTGGATGTTTGAATAAAGTTGATTTAGCAGTTATGCGTCTCTTTGTATCCTGGTGGCATTTTAAACAGACCTTTTCTTCCCTTTTATCAAGGAGGTATTTAGCATCAGAGGCGTGTGGATTATGGCAATTCAGACAGGAGTTCTCTCTGTTTCCTATTACATGGCTATTTATCTTTTCAAAACTCTTTTTTGTATTTGTATGGCAATTATAACAGAGGATTGTCCCATTACTTATTAACTTTAATGGATCTTTAGAATTACTGTCATTGTGGCATGTTTTGCAGTCCTTCTTTGCCATAGGCTGGTGTATAGATGCTTTTAAGAGGCTCTTACTATTGGAGGAGTGAGGGTTGTGGCATGATGAGCAGTTTGCTTTTTCCACTGGATAACCGGAATGGGCATCAATGAACAATTTTTCCCTTACCTTATGACATGATGAGCATAAATCTGCATTTCCCTTTTTAATCAGCCCTTCATTAGTGGATGAATGAGGGACATGGCAGGTGATACATTCCCCTTTTTTTACAAGAGGATGAGACTCTTTGCCTGTTGTAATAGAATCTTTGGAATGGCATGAAAAGCAAACCTCTCCACCTTTTTTTATAAGCAGCTTGTCATTTGTAGATGAGTGAGAATTGTGGCAGATGAGGCATTTTCCATCTCTTACAGGGTCATGAATAATTGCCTGACTGAAGTCTCCACTTTTATCATCCTTATGGCATGTATAACATAGAGCCATTTCATTATTCTTTAAAAGACCTTTATGATTTGATGCATGCGGGTTGTGGCAAGAGATGCAGTTTCCATCTTTTACAGGGGCATGTGTCTTTTCTTCTGAAATCTTCTTTTGCAGTTCATGGTGACAGTCAAGGCAGGTTTTTCCACGGGTTTCTACATCTCTTGAAGGCTCTGAGTAAGTTATAGATAAACCTATGATAATTAAAGTAAAAATAGAATATTTATATAGATTTTTCATCTAAAAATACAGACCCTGTTTCTTCCGCCTTCCTTTGCTTTGTAAAGGGAATCATCTGCCCTTTTAATTAAATCAAGATAATTTGATACATCCTCAGATATAGATGCTACCCCTAAACTAACCGTTACCTTTAATGGATCTTTCTCTGCCTTAAAGCTGTGAAACTCTATTTGCTTCCTTATTTTTTCAGCAAGTGTGCCTGTGTTATCTATATCAGTATCAATGGCAAGAACCGCAAACTCTTCCCCTCCGTATCTTGCAACAAAGTCAACCTTTCGGACACCATGTTTAAGAATATATCCAACCTCTTTCAAAACGCTGTCACCTTGAAGATGTCCGTATGTATCATTTATTGATTTGAAATGGTCTATATCCAGTAAAATCATTGAGAGGTTCTTCTTAAATCTCTTTGCCCTCTCAAATTCCATTTCAAAAATATCTTTAAAATATCTGTTGTTGTAAAGTTTTGTAAGTCCGTCTGTAATGGATAGATGCCTTGTTTCATCATATAGGAGCATGAGTTTAAATACCATTGAGAAATCTATGGCAAGAAGACGGATAATGTTTTCAGACTCCTTATCAAATGCTTGGGATTTAGTGGTATAGAGGGATATATTGCCTATATTCTCATTATGTATGTTTAATGGGGCAGACAGTCTTGCAGTAATTTTATCAGATATACTGTTATCTATTGCACAGCTATTGTTAAAAAAGTGTATTTCTGCCTCTACTGTTTTTTGTTTATCATTGATGTCAAGAAGGGTATGGCTCTTCATTTCATTAACATCCTTGTCTGACATGGGCTGCTTCAGTTCTACATATAGTTTAGTTCTATTAACATCAAAGAGGCATAGGCATAGAGATGAGTAGTCTATCAGGCTGTTGACAAGCAATGAAGCCTCACTTAGAAGTTTGTTTCTATCATGAATAAAATTTGCAAGCCGTCCTACCTCATTGGAAAGAGTTGATTCAAAGAGTAGTCTGTCCAACAATTGGTTTAAGCTGGATTTGATAGATTCCCAGTCTGCAGCACCATGATTGTCAAGCAGATTTTTCTTTTTTAGAGAAGAGGTTTTGGAATTTTTCAGAAGCAGATTAATGGTCTCTTTAAGTATTGAAAAATCTGAGTTTTTGATTATGTATTTGTCTGCCCCTGCCCGTATACCCCAGAATCTATCCTGCGGCTGGTCCATACTTGTTAGCAGAATAATAGGGATATCGGAGGTTTCCTTATTATTTTTTAGCAGTCTGCATACTTGATAGCCATTTAATTCTGGCATCATTACATCGGAGACAACAATATCAGGTGCGTCTCTGAATGCACGGTTGACCCCTTCCATGCCATTACCTGCAGTTATGACATCATACCCATACTTCTGGAGGGACATTTGCAGCGAGACAAGCTGGGTTTTGCTGTCATCTATCACCAATACCCGTTTATTATTCATAATATATAAAATTTGCCACAGAGGCACGGAGACACGGAGATTTCTTTAACTTATTTTATTTCTCTGTGCCTCTGTGTCTCTGTGGCTTATTAGGTTTTTTTTCTGAATCCACCATATTATCTCGTTAGGAATCTGCTCAATATTACACACCTTCATAACAGCACCACTCTCAATTGCAACCTTTGGCATACCGAAGATAGCACTACTCTCCATATCCTGTGAAAGGGTAAAACCCCCTTCCTTTTTTATTGCCATCATCCCCATGGCACCATCCCTTCCCATGCCTGTAAGTATTATACCCATACAGTGCTCTCTATATACGGATGCAGAGGATTCCATTAAAAAATTCACTGAAGGACGGTGTCCCGAAATTGGCGGGGCATTACTCAGGAATATTTTTTTGTTATCTGTAATTCCCATATGATAATTGTCAGGTGCAAAATAGACTTTACCCTTTTCAACGGTTTCGTTGTTTTCGCCAATTTTAATTTTGATTGAGCATCCATCCTGAAGCCATGTAACCAGTCCTTCAATAAATCCACGTGCTATATGTTGTGCAATCAGAATCGGCAAAGGAAATTTTGAAGGCAGCTTATTTAGGATATAATTTAATACAGGCGGCCCACCTGTTGAGGCGCCGATAATTAAGATGCTGTCTCCATCGGAAGAAATAGATATTCTTTTTGGACGATGTTTTTTACTTTCCAGAGGAGTTGGCTTAAAAGTTTTTTTGAAGGGGCGGACCCTTGATACAATTTTAATTCGCTGTATGAGTTCCTCTGCCATATCATCTGATGACTTGCCGGCTGTCAGTGTTCTGGGCTTTTCAAGGACATCCAATGCCCCGAATTTTAGTGCATTAAAGGTAACATTTAAGTCATCATTTATAGAGGCACTAAAGACCAATATCGGGGTGGGAGTTTTTGCCATTATCTGCTTGGTTGCCTCAAAACCGTCCATTACAGGCATGCGGATATCCATTGTAATAACATTCGGTTTTAATTTATTAGTCATCTCTATACACTCTTTGCCATTTTTCGCCCACCCAATGACCTGTATCTCCTTATCCTTGATAAGGGTCATCCTTATAATCTCTGCTATTGTCGGCGAATCTTCTGTAATCAATACTCTAATCATATAGAAAATTAAACAAAGGGTTCAAGGATTCAAGGGTCCATGGGTTCAAGTGTTTTCCACCTGAATCCTCGTATCCTTGACCCCTTCTTCATATACTTGTCAGCCGTTTTATAGTTGTTAATAAGTTTGACTGGTCAAATGAGCTTTTGACTATGTATGCGTCTGCACCTACCTGCATTCCTCTTTTTTTATCTTCATCCGATTCCATGGCGGTAACAAGTATGACAGGAATTTTGCTGTATCTGTTATCCTGTTTGATTTTCTCTGTCAATTCAATGCCGTCCATGTTTGGCATCTGGACATCGCTTACAATAACATCAAAATTCTTTTCATGCAGCTTTAAAATTGCATCCTGCCCGTCAATGGCGGTTACTACATCATAGCCATAAGATTCAAGTATATTTTTTTCAAGTGTTCTTGTCATAATTGAATCATCAATCACAAGAATTGAAAGGTGTTTTTCTACATCAGGACTTTCTATTTTTCTCTTTGTTGATGCTATTCCTCTGAGCTGGATTGTATTAATCATATCGGTTACATTTAAAAGTGGTGCAATATTGCCATCGCTCATAATAGTAATCCCTGAGATATTTCTAACCCTCTTCATATAGTTTCCCAGCCCTTTTATGGTTATGTCCTCCTCCCCAAGGAATTTATCTATAGCAAATGCTGCCATTGTATTGCCTGTTTTAAGGATAATCGCAAATCTCTCTGACTCTTTAGACTCAGACACCGGTATCTCCAATATCTGCTGCATGCGGACATAAGGTATTATTGAACCATTATAATGTATCGCAAGTCCCCTCTCAATGGTAGACAGATTTTTCTCGTCAACTATTATTATTCTTTCAATCATATCGATAGGGATGTAATAAATTTCGTTGTTGACTAAAAATTTAATAGCATGGGTTATGCTGAGGGTTAGAGGGATTGTAAGAATGAATCTTGTTCCTGTATTTTTTGATGTCTCAATGTCAATTGTTCCATTTAACCGTTCAATGGTAGCCTTTACTACATCCATTCCAATTCCCCTGCCTGATATGTCCGTAATAATTTTACTTGTAGAAAAGCCTGGTTGAAATATGATATTCAGTATTTGTCTCTCCTTCATCTGCTGCATCTCTTTTTCTGTATATAATCCTTTTTTTACAGCAGAACTCTTTAGTTGTTCAATGTTTATTCCACTACCGTCATCATTTATTTCTATAATGACATTATTCCCTTTCTGAGACAGCAATATTTTTATATTTCCCTCCTCGGTTTTACCAAATTTTATTCTATCTTCCGTCGGTTCTATTCCATGGTCAATGGAATTGCGTAGCATATGCATAAGGGGGGATTTAATCTCTTCAAGGATAAATTTATCAAGCTCAATATCGCCGCCTGAGAATTCAAATTTTATCTTTTTATTTTCATTGACAGATATATCCCTTACCATCTTTGGAAATGCACTCATGATTGTATGGAAGGGGAGGAGCCTTGTTTTTCTAATATCGTCCTGAAGTTTTTCGATGATAAGTGAAAGCTGGTGACTGTCATTAGACAGTGTCTTGTAGAGAGAATCAAGCCTGTCAGAGAGATTTGAAATCTTTTTTTCAAATTCTGTTAATATGCGTTTCTCTGTAACCTCTGAGGTTTTATCATTCTTCAATTTTGCCTGGTGGCGAATTACCCTTTTATTTTTTTTAAATGACTGATTAGTCAAATTACAGTCATTGATTATTGACTGGACATGGATGACTCTCTGCTGTGCCTTTAACTTCATGATTAAAAGCTCGCCCGCCTCTTCCATAAGTCTATCAAGCTTTTCGGAAGCTACCCTAACAGTGCTTTTTGACTGGATGGCAGAAGCCCCACCATTAGGCTTATGCCCCTTTTTAATGTTAGGTATTTTTGATGAAGTTTCAGTCGTCTGTTGCCTGCCTGTCGATAGATATGGATTAACTGAATTGATAATATCAGTAAGTTCTCTAAATGTGTTTTGGTCTATATCTTTAGGCAGAACTTCATCAGAGTTTTGCCAATTATACGGAGGATTCATCTTGCTGCCGATTTGATGGATAAATATTTTTATGAAATCTGCACCTGATAGGAGGGTGCTTATCAACGAAGGAGTTATAACAATTTTTTTGTCCATAGCCCCTGATAATATCTGTTCCATGGCAAGTGAGAGTGAATCCATTTTACTGTGTTTTATCATGCGGGCACTCCCCTTTAGGGCATGTATTTGGTTATAGGCAATCTCTATCGCCTTTTTATTGTCAGGAGATTTCTCAATCTTGATGAGGCTGTTTATAAGATTCTGATATGAATCAGTTGTCTCTTCCATGAAGAGATTCATATCTATCCCATCTTCAGAAAGGGGGGATAGGCGGGGTGTTTCATCTGGCTTATTTTTTTTGGCTGATGGCTTTGAAAATGGCTCACCTTTTGATGCCTTCTTTAGCTGTTCAATCAGTGATGAGATATCAACCTCATCTTCTCTGCCTCCCTGTGATATGATTTTTACGATTTCAGAAATGTTTTCCAGGCTGTTAAAGATTAGATTGGCGATTTCAGTTGAAAGTTTGATTTCACCCTTTTTAATTTTTCCGAGAATTGTTTCAAGGTTGTGGGAAATATCCTCTATTGACTTAAAATCAATCATTCGGGCAGCACCTTTAAGGCTGTGTGCATCCCGAAGAATTTCCCCAATGAGTCCTATATTATCAGGATTTTCCTCAAGGGTCAGTATGCCGCTGTTGAGTTTCTGTATATGCTCATCACACTCCAATTTAAAAATTTCAAACAGCTTCTCAAATTCCTCTTTACTGAATGGCATATTGTTTAAGTAAGGTTCCAGCGGCAAGGGTATTTACTTGAACCCTTCCTTATTTATTTTTCAGATCTAATTTAGGCCTACTGATTTTCCGTCTATCAACCAGTTCTTGTAAATCCTGTGCAATTAAATGCAGGTCTTTTATTGCATTGCTTGTCTCTTTCATTCCGTTATTGATATGAGTCATAGCCTCGGCTACCTGATCATTTGCAAGGGATTCCTGTCTTGATGCAATGCTGATTTCGTTGGCTGAATCTGAAGTTGTCTGGATTGTATTGATAGAGTTATTAATGGTTGAGCCTGCATTTAAAATATGGCTGACCCCTGCATCTACTTTTTTTGCCCCCTCTTCAGTTGCAAGGACTGTGGAATTGACAGATGACTGTATCTCCTGAATAAGGGTAGAAATCTTCTCTGTAGCCTTCTTGCTTTGGTCTGCAAGGGAACGCACTTCAGATGCGACTACCGCAAAACCCTTTCCATGCTCTCCTGCCTTTGCGGCCTCAATTGAGGCATTTAATGCAAGCATATCAGTCTTATTGGCTATATCTTCAACTACATTTATAATCATGCCAATTTGATTTGTCTTTTCACTTAAGGTGAGAACCTCTTCTGCAATCGTCCCCACCTTATCTTTTATTAAATTCATTTCAGCAATGCTTTTTTCCACTGCCTTCTGCCCTTCCTGTGCAATAGAGAGGGATTCTTTAGACTGTTGTGCAAGGAATTCTGATTTTGTAAATACCTGTTTTGATGACGCATTCAGTTCTTCTACGGTTGTAGTTATCTGGTTAACAGATGATGCTTGCTGTGAAGTAACCTGCTCCTGCTGGGTTACGGCTGATGTTATTTTAAAAATAACCTCTGCTATAGGTTTTATGACTATCTTTTGAATAAGATAACTCATAGTAATACTGATTGCTATAATTATAATTACAGCACCTATAATTCCGTTAATAGCATCGTTCTTTATATTACTCAAAAGTTCAGTCCTTGATGCTGAAACATGGAGGATACCTCGGACAGGGTTATTTTCATATCCATGACAGGTAACGCATCGCTCATCCCTGACAATTGGGATCAAACGGGTGTGGACAGGCTCTCCATTTATTGTTTCATTGTAGGCAACTTCAGCGGCACCTTGAACTGCCCTATCAAACATATCTTTATTTGTAATTAAGATTTCATTCTGTTGTTTTGTAGCTAATTTTTGAGAAAATGCCTTGGAATTAAGATAATTGTTTACCTTGTCTATTGTCTGGTTGTCAGCGAATGCCTCTGTCTTATCGGTGCGCATAAGGCGAACCACCTTAAAACTTCCGGAATTTTTGATATTTGTTAGCCAGTTTGTAACAAGCTCTGCATTGCCAGTGACCATCTCTTCCCTTATTACATCGGAAACTGTGGATGTAAACAGGGCGATCTTTATCCGCTCCCCCTCTTCCATATTAGCCATATCATGTTTAATAGATAAAAATGTTGTTATACAGAAACCGATAATAAGTGTAAGTGTTACGGTCAGAACAAGCTGTCTCTGCAATTTGCTGAAATTTAAAAAAAATAAAATTTTCATCCTATTTTTCCTCCCTTTAATAAATTTAGAAACCGATTATAACATAAGACATGAAAGAAACAAATGAAAGCTGAAAACAAACCCTTTGAGCTTCTTATGTTTATACATCTTCATTAACAATTAATCTCTCATCATTTAATAGCTCTTCTACATCAATAATCCAGAGTGAGGTATTGTTTACATAAAACTCATGTTTGATAATCTTATTTTTCTTGAAAAAGATTGATGATACTGGTTGAATGCTGTCTTTTGGGAGTTCATATAGAGCGTTAAAACTATCAACCCTGATGCCTGCCTTTATTTCTCCACTGCTGAGTATAAGGATTTTATGTATCCCCCTGTTTTCCCTCTTTGCAAGTGGAGGATGAAAGGAAGATAGTTCATCAGATAACTCTTTTTGAGTTGTCTCGGCTGAGGGGTTGAGTAATAAATTCAGATTTAGAACAGTTAAAATGCTCCCCCTCAAGTTTATCAATCCTGATATTGTCTGAGGTGTGCAGGGGATAGGGGTGATTTTATCAAGTTCATAGACCTCGTTAAGATACCTTATATCAATTCCATACAGTTCTTTTCCGATATTAAAAGAGATAATTTTTATTAAATCTTTACTATCATCAGATTCCTTTTTAATCTGGCTTAGCCTGTCAGCCCGTTCCCTGAAAATTTTTTTCTTTTCACTATCAGATATCTTTTCCAGAAGTTCTGACTTCTTTTGAATCTCCTTAGCCCTTTTCCTGATTTTTTCCCAGACATCCGTATTTGTCATAGCAACACTTCCTTTTGTCTTGTGTTTTATCATAATTATAAAAAATTTGCCACAGAGTCACGGAGACACAGAGGAAAACAATAAGGAGAAATGGGGAAATTTGAGAAAAGGGGAACAGAAAAAGTATTTTATTTCACCTTTTCTCCATCTCTCCATCTTCTCCCTTTCTCCTTAATCTTATTTATTTTTTTGTCTTTCTCTGTGCCTCTGTGTCTCTGTGGCTTATTTTATTTATTACACCTCAAGTTTTACAAATTCCTCTTTTTCTGATAGGGTTAAAATGTTATCCAGATTTAGAGAGATTATCAAATCCTTACCAATCTGGGCAGTTGAAGATATATATCTGATATCAATTCCACTGATTATATCAGGAGGAGGGGCAAAGAAGCTATCAGGGATATCCGTTATAGAGAGTGTATCATCAACGATAAAGCCTGCCTTTTTATTGTGTGCCCTGACAACAATAATATCATTATTCAGCTCATAAGTACTTGAGCCAATCCCGAGCCTCTCTTTCAGGTCAATAACAGGAATAGCACTTCCTCTTAAATTGATGATTCCACGGATAAATGATGGGAGCCTTGCAATTGGGGTAATTGCGGGGAGAGGGATGACCTCTTCAACTACCGATATATCAATTGCATAACGGACATTATTTAAAAAAAATATCACAAAGTTCATGTATAGGAAATTAAGTCTTTGTTCATGATGCACGGAACTTCAATTCAATAAGGTTTAAGAGTTCTTTAACCGTCAGATGTTCAGCCTGAAAAACGATTTCGTCAGACGGCTTTACTGACAAAATATCGATTGCTATCTTAAAACAATCTGTTGCCTGGGAATGTAGATACATTAATGTGTAGATATTTCCAAGTGTAAAATAACCGAGAGTGAAATTCGGATCAATATAGATTACCTTTTTCAGCTTCTCCACAGCCTCATTATACTCTTTCCTCTCAAGGTTAATCAGTGCGAGTGAATAATATGCCTCTTTGAAAAGGGGGTCTATCTCAATACAGCGGGTTCCCCATTTGATAGCATCTTCAAAATGTCCCCTGTTGGCTGATATATGGCACAGCATCCAAGATGCTCTCACATTTTTTGGATTGATGTCAAGGACTTTGAAAAATCTATCAATGGCGAAGTCATAATTATTATTGGTGTAATACTTTATAGCCTCATTGAATATGATTTTCTCTTCACTTAAATTGTTTCTATGCTCATGTAAGTTGAGATTGTCAGATATTTTCGGCAATGATGGGGTGCTCTTTTTAATAATGTTCAGCAATTTGTCAGTTTCCTTAACCTGTTTTTTTTCTATGCTAATCAGTTCTGGAGTAGTCTTATTTTTTGCTGCACCATTGGTTGCTTTTTGATAAACGATACCGACCGGGAAAACCCTGCTTATAAATTTACTGTAATTATCTGCTGAATACTCGGTATGTCCTACAACAAGGTAGCCACCCTCATTAAGGGAATTATAGAACTTCAAAGCGAGATTCATGGTTGTTTCTTTTTTAAAATAGATGGTGACATTTCTGCAGATAATAATATCAAATCCATGCTTACTGTCTGCGGAGGCAAGATTATCATTTTCATTTGCAGGGGGAGGGTCTGAGATGAGATTATGATTTATAAAATGAATAAGTGTCTTATAGTCTTCCTTTATTTTATATTTATCATCATTTTTATAAAAATATTTATTTAGAATATTTGTATCAACACCCCTGAAAGACCACCGACTGTATTCTCCTTTTTTTGCGGTGTTGATTGCAGTTTCATCAATATCAGATGCAATTATATTAATCTTCCATGTTTCTATTTTTGGAATAAGTTCTTTGAGGATAATTGCCAATGAATAAGGCTCTTCGCCTGTTGAACAAGCCGCACTCCAGATAGAGATAGTTCTATGATTGGATGATTTTCTTTTAATTAACTCGGGAAAGATGATATTCTTCAATATATCAAAATCCGCCTTTCCCCTGAAGAAGTAGGTCTCATTTGTTGTCAGGAAGGAAATCAATTTTCTAAAATAACTGTCTCCGTTCTTTGAAGAAAGGCACAATATATATTCATTAAAGTTATTTGCCATTGACTCAAGATAATTTGAGTAAATAGATTTTTCTAATGTAAGGATTTTTGATTCAGGAAAGAATATTCCTGACCTCTTCTGTATCAGGTCTCTTACAATAAGCAGGTTTTCTTTATTTATAATATCTCTTGTGTTTTTCATAGCGGATTTTTCCCTCACTTAAGTTAAGTGCGGGTTAAACAGATTTATCTGTGAATTATCAGCATCGTCAACCATATATGCTACATCTTTGCCCTCAGAGCCGTTTTCTTGAATGGCGGCTATGCCTTCGGCAATCGGGAGTGTTATAACGAAAGATGTCCCTTTTCCCTCCTCTGAAATCAAATCAATATGCCCATGGTATTTTGTAACAATCTTATATACCACATACAGCCCCAAGCCGGTCCCCTTGCCCACTGGTTTTGTAGTGAAAAATGGATTATAAATCTGTTTGAGATGTTCTTTTTTAATCCCTATCCCTGTGTCAGTAACAACTGCATTGATAGAATCATTTGTCTTATAGCAGCTTAATATCAGCTTGCCCCCTTTTTCTTCCATTGCATGTGTTGCATTTATTATAAGATTTATAAAGACCTGCTGCATTTCACCTGCGTTTGCATTTATCCAGCACCCCCTCTTCATGTCCGCGATGATGGTGATTAAAGAGAAGTCGGCTGAATGTTTTGCCATCTTTACGGAATTTTCAAGAATGACTGCCATATCAATTGTTGATATGGATTCATTTTGTGTCTGTCGGGAATATGTTAATAATTCTTTTACGATGGCTGTAGCTTCAAGGGTATAATGGACTATATCCTTTGCGTATGAGTTTATCCTGATGTGGTCATTTTCATCAAGAATAGCCTCTGCCATGCCAAGAATGCCTGCAAGGGGATTGTTTATCTCATGGGCAATTCCAGAGGCGAGTGTCCCGATGCCAGCCATCTTTTCAGATTGTATTAATTTATATTGAAGCATTCTTTCTTCCGAGATATCCTTAGATATTCCGATAGTTCCGTCAATCTCTCCGGAGTCGTTTTTTAGTTGTGATATGGTAAGGCTTACATGATGAACATCTCCGGTTTTTGACAGCAGACGGACTTCTTTGTTTCTGACCGCACCAAATTTATTGACGAACTCCATTATCTGTTTTCTCTCATCTGGGTTTTCGTAAAGGATTGAAGCAGGCTTGCCTATTATCATATCTTTTCTGAATCCGAGCTTTTCCTCTGCCTCAGGGTTAAATTCCACAATATTTCCATTAATATCAGTTGTTATGATTATATCCTTTGAATGGTCAATAATCTTTTCAAGATAGTTTTTTGTCTTATAAAGCTCTTGGTATGTCTTTTCAAGGTTAAGATTCTTTTCAGATATTTCATTTAGCCTTGATTCCAATTTCTGTTTGTAGTTTTCTACCTCAGACTGTTTTTTATTCAGGTTTATAGACATCTCCCTGATTGAATGGGCAAGGCCTCCAATCTCGTCTGTCCTCTTAAGTTTATAATCATTACCCTTTTGATAATTGCCGTGTGAAATCTCTCTGGCAATTGACTTCATTTCAATTAGGGGGGCTGTTACACGCCTTGATACCTGTGAGATGAAGAACAGGATAAAACTGATACCTATTGCTGTGAATATAATAATTATCTTAAATAGTTTATTAATTGGTGCATAAGCCTCATCAATATCCATCTTGACTACCAATCCCCAGTCCAGGTCGGGTATATACCTATATGCTGCGAGGACATGCTTTTTCCTATAGTCTATCCCTTCAGTGATACCATTCTTTTCTGCAATAGCCAGTGTTGATGGTGTTTCTTCCGGTAGTTTATATTTTAATGCACTATCTTTAAAATCTTTGAGATTCAATAATGAAATATTATCCTTGTTGACAAGAATCTCTTCTCCTGTTTCGCCCATTCCTGATGCATCTTCAACCAATGGCTCCAATATCTCATTTACCTTTACTTTTGCAACCACGACGCCGTTGACAACACCATGTTCTTCTCCGCCGTAATCGTATATGACATCTGAAAATGTAATAATAGGCTGTTTTAATCTATCAGAATAATAGACATCCTTTATATAAACCTCTTTTTGTAAAATTGGTATTTTAAAGTAATCATTACTTGATTCATCCTCATTAAGTCTTTTGACATCTGTAGAGAGGACTACATGTCCTGTGGTATCTAAAATGAATATCTCAGAAAAAACACCAAATTGACTCATTGTCATATTCAAGAAAGAGACGATGTTGCTGTATTCCTCACTCTCTGTATATTTAGATAGTCGCCCATAATAGATTTCTGGTGGAAACCCTCTATGCTCATAATCTTTTTTAATCAATAGAAGTTTTGATAGACTTATTTCCATAAATCTATTATGGGCAATCATCTCTGTATCATTAAACCTCTCTATAAACCATGTCCTGATCTTTTTTTCTTTGCTATCGGCAATACTGCTCAATTGATTGAATATTTTTTCCCTTAAGATAGATTCACCTTCTTTATAGGTTGTATAACCTAATATAATAAATGGCAGTATTGAAGCAAGAAGGAAGATAATGATAAGTTTATTGCGGATGGTAAAAATGAGGTTTGTTTTTTCCTGATCCATACAAGCAATAAGAAATTACAGAGAATTGCCATAGGCATGGAGACACAGAGATTTTTTTAATAATTTATTTTTTTCCTCTGTGTCACTGTGTTTCTGTGGCTGATTAGGTTTTAGTTTTGTGTACTCTTTGTTGTTGATTAGAAGCTGGACAATAGACGGGTCCAATTTTGTCCCAGATATATTTTTTATCTCAGAAATGGCACTCTCTATGGAGAGGGATTCACGATATGGGCGTTTACTTGTCAGCGCATCAAATACATCCGCTACTGCAATAATTCGTGAGAGGAGGGGGATCTGGCTGCCTTTGAGTCCTCCCGGATATCCGCTTCCATCATAATTTTCATGGTGATGTTTTATAATCATGCTTACATTTTTAAATGTGCTTATCTCCGAGATAATCTTCTCGCCAATTAAAGAGTGTTCTTTTATCATATCAAACTCATTTTCATTAAGGGTGTCTATCTTGTTTAAGATTGAATCGGCAATTCCAATTTTACCAAGGTCGTGCAGGATGGCGGCAAATTCAAGGTCAGTCCTTTCCCCTCCTGAAATACCAAGTAATTCACCAATCTTAAGGCAGATGAAACGCATTCTGTCACAATGCCCCCTCGTATACTTATCTTTTGCTTCAATTGCCTCAGCAAGCACCTTTACCATCTGAAAATTCATTTTTTGCAGTGTTTCATAAGCATTTTCAAGTTCAACAGTCTTTTTGTTGAGCTGCTCTGTTCTCTCTTCTACCTTATTTTCCAGAATGGTGCGATATTCAAGATTTTCTTTTTCTAATTTTTTATTCTGAATAAGGAGGTCTCTATTATGAAGTGCGTTCTGGACAGTATTTAAGAGGTGCTCTTTCGTAATTGGTTTTATAAGGAAATCAAAGGCACCCATTTTCATGGCTTCAATGGTAATATTGAAATCCATCAAACCTGTGAGGATTAGGACAGGGATATTAGCATAATTCTTCTTGACATATTCTAATATCTGCAGCCCATTAACCTCAGGCATTCTGATATCACTGATAACAAGCTCATAATTGTTATTTTTTAGCTCCTCAAATATCCCAGAGCCGCCAGCTGACTGAATGACCGAATAATTTCCCTTTGTCAGATGGATAGAGAGGGTCTTTCTTATAATCTCCTCATCATCTATAATAAAAACGGTTCTTTTTTCCATATTTAAAAAATTTGTGCTATATGCAACATTAATGTGTATTAAAAGACACAGATTGTAATAATATATTAGACCTACCTGCTGGCAAACAGGACAGGCAGGGATGTAAATGTTGTTTATTTGCTGTTGCTTTTAAAATAAATGGAGATTATAATTGCTTAATTAAAGTTATATATCCAAATATCATGCCAAAGCAAATCCCGTTAGAAAGTTTTTTCTATAATTTGTCTAACGGAGTAGGCGTGATTTTCTAACGAGGCAAGGCAAATTATGATTTTTTTTAACAGACTGCAGGTAAAAATAATATTGCCAATCATTATAGCTATTGTCATAATTTTTTCCATCATGATATATACCGTAGAAAGAATGGAGAGGGACATATTCCATGACGACTGGCTTACCAAGACGAAGGTATATGCAAATTCTATTTCTACAATGATAGAAAAAGAAATGGAGGGAAAAAGGCCTTTTATTGTCCGAGATCTAATCCATAAATTTAAAAAAATTCCAGGGATAAAAAATTTACAGGTAATCAGAACAAACGGAAAAGAGGCATTTAAGGATTTTGAGACATTTTATAAGGTAAAGGAGATTTACCAATTTTCCCATGATGTCATAGAGGAGTATATGAATTTAGAAGAGGGAAAGGCAGATGTGGTCAGCGATGAGAAGATAAAAGATGTCTTGAAAGAAGGGAAGGAGAAAGAGTTCTATGGCTATGATAAAAACGGAAAGGTTTTCTATGATTATTATCTGCCAGTTTTAAATAAGCCTGCATGTCATAAATGTCATGGCGATAAAGAAAAGATTCGTGGTATTTTAAAAATTTCCTTATCCGACGAAAAATTTGCTGAGCATCTAAATAACCACCTTATTATCATGTTATGGATATCTGTAGCTACTGTAATCATTTTGGTAATTGTAATAAGCTGGATTGTTTATAATCTGGTTTCTAAGCCGCTGAATGCAGTTATTAAGACAATAAAGGAGATTGAACATGGCAATAAAAACCAGAGGATTGGTTTGAAGTCAAATGATGAGATTGGATATATGGCAAGGCATTTTAATATAATGCTTGACAGGCTGAAACAGGAGAGCCACCTCGCATCTCTCGGCAGGATATCGGCTGTTTTGGCACATGAGATAAAAAACCCTATTACTGGAATCAGTGGTGCAGTTCAACTGATTGATGAAGATCTTCCGTCAGATGACCCCAAAAAGGAGATTATTAATATGATAGTTAAGGAGGTTCAGAGGTTGGATTCAATGCTAAAAGACCTTCTCATGTTCTCAAAGCCTATTGTTGTAAATCCAAAGATGCACGATTTGAATAAACTGATAACAGATACAATTAATCTGCTTGAATTCAAGTGCAGAAAGGGTAAAATATCTATTGACACAAGCCTTAGTAATATTCCAAATATCTTGATTGATGGAGAGAAGATGCAGCAGGTATTACTCAATGTCTGCCTCAATGCTGTTGAATCTATGAAGGAAAATGGCAAGCTGACAATTACAACATCAACAGATAAACCCAATGGCTGCGAATACATTCAGATAGAGATTTCTGATACAGGATGCGGTATTTCTCCTGAAATTATAAAGAATATATTTACCCCGTTTTTTACGACAAAGAAGGATGGCAGCGGGTTGGGACTGCCAATCAGCTTAAGGATAGTGGAAAAACATAAGGGGACAATTAAGGTAGAAAGTGTTGTTGACAAAGGTAGTAAGTTTGTAATAGTATTACCCCTTGAGAATTCATTAAATATAGTTGAGGAAGATGCCGAATATAACGATAGTGAGGTTTTATTATGAAAAAGGCAAGGGCGTTGATAGTTGATGATGAAAATATTATTGCATGGACATTGCAGGAAAAACTGACAAAAGAGGGCTTTGAAGTCAAGACTGCAGAAAATGGCGAATCGGCAATCAATTCTATAAGGGAAGATATGCCGGATATCGCATTTGTTGATGTCTTCTTGCCTGATATAGGTGGAATTCAGATATTGAAGGAAATTATTGGTTTAAATGAAGATATCCCTGTAATTATGATTACAGGCTCAGGTTCAGTTGATACAGCAGTAACTGCCATGAAGCTTGGGGCTTATGATTATATCAGCAAGCCCTTTAACCTCACTGAGGTCGCTATAATTGCAAAGAAGGCTATTGAGTCTAAAAGGGTCAACAGGGAGGTTACATGGCGACTTGAAAAGGAAAAGAAGACCCACAGTATTGATAGTATAATCGGGGAGAGTAAAGAGATTAAAGATGTTCTGGACATGATTCAAAAGATAGTTCAGAGCGATGCAACTACTGTTTTAATAGAAGGGGAGAGCGGGACAGGTAAAGACCTTGTAGGAAGGGCTATACATTATGCGAGCAGACGGTCAGCAAGACCATTCATGGATATAAATTGCACTGCATTGCCAGATACACTTGTTGAGAGTGAGCTTTTTGGCTATGAAAAAGGCGCATTTACAGATGCAAAGGCGAAAAAAATAGGGCTATTTGAGCTTGCAGATGGCGGGAGTGTCCTTCTTGATGAAATCGGAGATATGCTACTTATGACACAGACGAAACTGTTAAAATTTATTGAGAATAAGCGGTTTAAGAGGGTTGGAGGGGCTTCGGATATTGAGGTGGATGTCAGGATTATAGCGGCAACCAATAAGAATCTAAAAGAAGAGATTAAGAATGGGAGGTTCAGAGAGGATTTATATTACCGCCTCAGAGTAATACCGATTTTTATACTGCCGCTGAGGGCGAGAAAAGGAGATATACTAATTCTTGCTAAGTACTTTATAGATAAGTTCAATCAGGAGTTCAGGAAAGATGTTAAAGGTTTATCATCAAAGGCTGAACAGGCTATTCTCTCATATCATTGGCCCGGAAATGTGAGAGAACTGAAAAATGTGATTGAAAGGGCGATTATCCTTGAGAGCAAAGATGAGATATTAATTGAGCATCTACCTATTGAAGTGGTAGAGGGTGTCCCTGTAAAAGGTGAAGAACAGCAACAATCAAGTTTTGTCCTTCCGGAAGGTGGAGTTCCACTTGAAGAAGTAGAAAAAAATCTTTTAATTCAAGCACTCAAAAAAGCCGGGGGAAATCAATCCAGGGCTGCAAAACTTCTAAGCCTGAGCAGATATGCCTTAAGATATAGGTTGAAGAAGATTGGATATTTAAAAGCAGATGCTACAGATTAAGATTAGAAAGAATATAGTTATAAGGTTTGTAAAGTTAATAAAGTCATAAAGCAACTTTTAACTTTCAACTTGATAGACTTTATAACTCCTCTAATTAATGGCATATTAATTGCTTTTATTATATCTACTTATCTGTTTTGTAAAACATGGGGAGGTGAACTGCTTATGTAATTTGTTGAAATATTTTGTTTTATTTTTAAGGATACATAAAGTTCAAAAAGGAAAGATGGGCAATATAACACTCATAGAGTGTGAAAATACACATAAAATAAAAAAAGGGGGGGGAGTGAAATGAAAATTAGAATTTTAATTGGTTTACTTTTAGGATTATATTCTTTTCTTTTTTTAGCTGAATTTTCATTTGCCGAATATGGAGATATAATACTGAATAGCAAGGCTGAAAGTATGAGGAAGGCAGGGGTTAATGATGTCATGTTTCCTCACTGGTTTCACCGTATAAGATTTAAGTGTAAGGTTTGTCATGAAGATATTTTTATATTAAAGGCAGGTGCTAATGATATCAATATGAGTCTGATTATGAATGGAGAAAAGTGCGGTAAGTGTCACAATGGTATTATAGCATGGGAGCCTCTTTATTGTGAGAGATGTCATTCATGGGAACCTGGCTGGTCGCCTGGTGTTGTTCAGTATTCAAAGAAGATTGCCAAATAAATAAATAGAAAGGAGGGAATCAATGAAGATTAATAAAATTTTAAAAAAAATATCATTATTAATTACAATATTTATTGCAATATTTTGTATTTCAGTTGACGCGGCTGAAAAAAAACCATCAAAGAAGGCTGCTGAAAAGGCAGCTCCACCAGTAGTAGTAGAACAGCCTAAAGCACCTCCAACTCCTACAGTAGAGACACCTTCTACAAAGACTCTTGACCCAAAAGATAAAAAAAGTCTTATTTACCTTGATACAAAGGGCGAAATGGCTGGAACGGGTGATATCAATAAATCAGGAGTTGCATCTACATTTGCAAAAATTGGGGCAGGATGGCATCCTACTGCTCTTACAGATTCAGGACTTCCATTGGATAAGTATAAGTTGATTAATTGGGCACAGGTTGTTAGGGATAAGACGATTGACCCCCGTTTTGATTTAGACTCAAATGCAAAACCTGATGATGAAGCGATACTTGATATGAATATATTATTTGAGACCAAAAGCGATTTTATGGATAATGTTATATTTCCCCATTTTATCCATACATGGTGGTTAAAATGTGAGGTTTGTCACGCGAGTGTCGGTGGACCTATATTTGAGCCGGTAGCAGGCGGGAATGATGTAAAGATGATAGAAATGGCTGGCGGCAAGTGGTGCGGCAGGTGTCATAATAAGATTGCATTCCCTCTTGCAGATTGTAAGAGATGCCATACCTTTCCAAAGAAGAATAAACCTGACGATACTATTACTCTGAGGACAGTATCTAAGTAGTATGGGCTTTAATTGATGAAAACTACTTTAAAAATTTTTATAATTTTTTATGTAGTGTCAATTGTGTGGATTTTTCCTCTATTTGCGGCGGAGAAAAAACCGCAGGATGTTATTGTATTTGAAAATCAAAAGGCGAGCAGGAAAAAGGCAGATATGCCTCCTGCCCGCTTTTCCCATTCAAAGCATAGTAAATTGAAATGTAAAGATTGCCATCCATCTGTTTTTAAAGAGAAAAAAGGTGCAAATTTGGTTACAATGAAAAAGAATGTAGAAGGTGAATATTGTGGAAAATGCCATAATGGGAAGTCTTCATGGGATATGTCAACCTGTAAAAAATGTCATGTATAACTCTAAATCCCTCTTAACAAAAGGGGGGTAATGTGTGAAATTTAACTAAACAATGTGTAGTTTTACACAAAATCTACAGCTTCACTAAAGTTATTTTTATGAAATTTTTACTTTATAAACTTGAAGCCTTTGATTTTCCTGTCTTTGTGGTTAAATTAGGTTTTGTTCATTTTGAAAATTAATATTTTTTGGAATGGCATGATATATGCTTATTATTCAAGGCAAGGGTTACAGGCAATATAAAATTACAAAATAAACATAAAGAAAAGAAAGGAGGAAAATATTATGAAAGACATGAAAAAATGGTTAGGAGTTGTTGTTTTGATTACTGGTTTCTTATTAATAAATACATCGGTTTTTGCAGTTCATAAAGGTGCAGGTGATTTGACATGCGGTAACTGTCATACAATGCATAACAGCCAGGGAGGTGGTACTAATACGCTTGGTGGTGCATCCGGCGGCTCACTCGTTTTGCTTAGGGCGGATGTATCCAGCAGAGAAAATATTCACAGGCTTTGTCTGCAGTGTCATTCTGATCAAGGCCCTAATGGAGATGTTCAATTTGCGCCAAAGAATGTAAAACCACCAAAGGTGCACCTTGCAACTGGCACACTATGGACACAGACGGATCACCTGACTGGTATAGGTGCTGGTGGTAACTTCTTTCCAGAGGTTAATGCAGATTTTACATTGAGTACAGATGGAGGCAGTACTGCGCTTGGAAGAGGGCATTCCATTGGTCTCGCAAATGTCATACCGCCGGGTAGTGCAGATAGTACGCAAATAGCAGGTTTCTCATGCACATCTTGCCATGACCCTCATGGAACTGCCAATGCAGCCGATACTGCTATAAATAAGTTCAGAAATCTGAGGATGAGTGCAACAAATGCAGGAAGTAATGCAGGTGTTGAACTTACTGATGCAGACCATACGAGTTGGGTTGGAGGTATTAATGGGACAAACTTTCAGGATACTATACTTGCAATAGGCGGGGCATCAAATAAGAATAATATATGGCCGGTAATCAAAACTGCGTCTACTACAGGATCAGCTGCTGATGATACTGCAAATAGCAATTCCTATGGTGGAGGGTCAAATGGCATTTCAAGATGGTGTGCCCAGTGTCATGATAACTGGCATGAGGCTATAGTAACGACCAATGCCTCAGGTGATGATTGGAAAAGGCATCCTGTTAATAACACATTGGCTGGCGATGGTTCAACAACTTCTGGGGCAGGTGTAACTATCATAGATACTACTAATTATGATGTTACAACAGCAGGTTACTACCTTCCTGTTGCAAGTGCTTCATCGTCTAATAGGGTATTTTACAAAACAAATAATTCAACCGATAAGGTTATGTGTCTATCCTGTCATTTTGCACATGGCGGTCCTTATAATGATAATCTAAGATGGGATTATACATCCGCTGTTGGGACAGGTAGTCAGACAGGTAATGCTGTTTCATCAACAAAAGGATGTCAGTTGTGTCATAACAGATAATGAAGTTTGGTTTAATTTCAAAAAGGGGAGGCGGGGACGCTTCCCTTTTTTTTTGCTCTAAATGTATATATATATAACCCGTTCAATATTTTTTGTCATAGCTATATTGATATTTGCATCAGTTGATATAGAAGCCGCCTCAAAGATTGATGTAAGACATATTACCTCTTACACAGCAAAATCAATGGGAGGGGGAGCTCCTTCAAAACTTCATATTGACCATCAGCAGGGCGAGCTTTATGTTGCCAGCAAGAGCAAAGAAATCATAATTATCAATGAAGATGGTATAGCAGTCTTTAAAATCCCACTTGCAAATTCTATACAGATTTTCTCTGTAACAAAGGATGGGAATATTTATTTATCTGATGCAGGTGAGATAAATATCCTTAACTATAGGGGAGAATATCTGAGGAAGTTCGACCTTTCTTCTGTGCCAGATTTCACACTTTTATCTATCCAGTCGCTGCACATAGATGAAAATGGCTATATTTATATAGGTGATGGAAGATTAAGCAGGATTATTGTCTTTGATAGTGCAGGTAAATTTTTATTTCAGTTTGGGAAAAAGGGTAGTAATGAAGGGGAGTTTTTGAACGCAAAGGCAATTACTACAGATTCAGAGAGGTTTTATCTTCTTGACCCGGCACTATTTCGTGTATCAGTTTATAATAAGGAAGATGGTAAATTTCTTTTCATGTTTGGCATTATATCAAGCTTGTTCGGCGGTTTTAGTATGCCGTCAAATATTGATACAGATGGAGAGAGATTATTTGTTGTAGATACAAACAGGTTTGTTGTAATAATCTTTGATAGGAATGGTAAACCAATAGCAGAGTTTGGAGGGGCCGGCAGAAACCCTGAAAACCTTTCATGGCCCTCGGATGTTAAAATAGGTGAAAATGGCAAGATATATGTTTGTGATACGGGTAATGCAAGGGTTCAGGTATATGAGCTTGTTATGCCAGAAGAAAAGGTTGTTCAGCAAATTAGTAAGGGTAAACTGCCAGAAACTGTTGAATCTATCCCCTCACCCCTCCCTTCTTCCACAAGTGGAGAGGGATTGAGCGAGGGGGGTAAGGCAACCGAACCAATAAAGGTTGAGCCTGTTATTGAGAAAGTAGTTGAGCCACAGTCTGTTGAGAAAGAAATTGAGCCGATAAAAATTGAAAAGCAGGAGGAAGATATATTGGCAGATGTATTCAAAAATCTGGAATTTGAAAGTGGGGAGGTTATTATAAAAAAATCTTCCTTTGAATTTTTAGATAAATTATACGAGTTGCTGATAAAGAAACCGACATATAAATTGCATATCACCGGGCATACTGATAATATGGGGGCAGAAGTTAATAATCTGCAACTTGGACAGGCGAGAACAGATGCGGTAAAGGCATACCTCACTAATAAGGGTATTGCCCCCTCAAGAATTATCACTATAAGCTTTGGAGAATCAAGACCAATTGCCGATAATGACACTGAAGAGGGGAGAAAGATTAATAGAAGAGTGGAGTTTTTGATTGGAAAGTAATTGTTTTGGCATATTCTTTGCTTTAATATATAGTCAAGATTTACAAGATAACTAAAGAAAAGAAAAATAAAAAAATCCTGTTTATTCTGTCTAATGATTTTATTTTTTGTTCGGGTTTTTGTTCTTAATTACTTATGATGAAAAGATTCTTTTTAACATGTGGAATTCTGATTATTCTTATAGCTAAGGTAGAATCCGCACCTTCGAGTTTCTATTTTATCAGCGCTATTGACAGATTTTCAGATGAATATAGATTTGAGGGATTATCCTCAATTTTTATAGAAGATGATGAACTATATGTTGTTGATAATGGAGGGAACAATATCTATATTTTTGAACTTGATGGGACGCCTGTTTTTCGGTTTGGAAAAGAAAAGGGGGTATCATCCCCCATTGATATTTTTGTTTCAAATAATTATATCTATATGAGTGGAGAAGGTAAAAATTATATAGAGATTTTTAATATCAGGGGAGAAAAGGTTGGAAGCATTGAGCCTCCTTATGAGGGATTTACACCAGGTAAGATGGCGGTTATGGATGGGGTAGGTTTTCTTGTTGTTGATAGAAATTCTTTAAAGATTTGTGTATTTGATAAAGATGGGAAATATCAATTTAACTTTGGCGGCAGAAATCTGTTTAAATCAATTGGCGGTATTGCAGCAAAGAGTGGAAAGATTTATGTGTCGGTAATGAGTGCTGACCCTGTCGTAAGGATATTTGATACAAAAGGCGAATACCTTGCAGGTTTTGGGCATATTGGGGAAGGGGAACAGAATTTTTCTATGCCTTCTGGAATAAAAGTCGATGATGACGGTATGATATGGGTAGTTGATGCCTTTAAGCATCGGGTGACAGGTTTTAATGATGAAGGAAAAAGACTGAGTGGATTTGGTATTTATGGAAATTCCAGGGAAAACCTCTATTACCCCCTTGGCATTGATTTTAAGGGAGAGAACTTTTATGTAGTAGAAAAAGGCAGGGGAAGGGTTAGTATGTTTAAGAAGGTGGAATAAGATGAAAAGACAAGAAACAAATAGAAGTAGGCAGTATGCAGTATGGAGTAGGCAGAAAAAAACTATATATTGCTTACTGCTTACTGCCTACTGCTTACTGTTTGCTAATGATTCCTTTGCCGGAGATTATCATAAATCAGGTATTCCTGCTGAAACTACGCTTGCATGTGCCCAGTGTCATGTTATGCATGGCACGCAGGGTAGTGTATCTTTGATTTATAGTGGAGGAATAAATACTTACGAAAAGTTACTTAGGGCAGATTCAGTGGTTAATCTTTGTAAATACTGTCATGATGGAGATCCTATTAATATCGGTGCACCTGACCTGTTTAGTCCTATTTATAACGCTTCGGCAGGTGATTTTAATACAGGCGGAACACCTGACGAAGATAAACGGCACAGTATCGGAGTTGATTTGACAGGGATAAAGCCACCGGGTTATGTAGGGAGTGACTGGACTACAGCACAGACAAAATACGGTCCTGTTTTCAGCTGTATATACTGCCATGACCAGCATGGAAATAGTAATTACAGAAATTTTAGGCCCGAACCATTAGACCCCTCTTTCAGAGAACCGGGAGATAGCACACCAGCGGATTCATATAAAATAGTAACCTATAATAATGGAGTATGGGATGGTATATCCTCAATTGCACAGGCGGTTATAGATGGGAATGGTGATGGGAGTAACCCTGCCAACCAATATTCCACATCTAACATGACATTTAGGAGTAGTACTAAACAAATAGCTGGTTTTTGTGGTAAATGTCATGTAAAATTTTATAATTCTAACGGGTATGGTGGTGATGATATTGGTTATGGAAGTGGGAAGTTGGGTGGCAGTGTTACAGGCGATAGCGGGACAGATACTCAATGGGTTCGTCATCCTGTAGGTAAGATTTCAGTTGGGGTTGGAAATGGGCATACAGTCCCGGCAAATTTTGCATCAATAACTGGTTTTAATCGGGTGCGTGCTATAAATCCGGATGGGCTTGACAGTGGCGGCGATGAACAGCCGTTTTGTCTTACCTGTCACAGGTCGCATGGTTCTCCAAATCATTCTAATTTAATATTTGGGGCACCGACAGCATCAGGGGGGGCTGGCACAATGATGAGAGATACATGCCAGCAGTGTCATAATCAATAGGAGAGACGAGATGATAAAAGATAGAAGTCAGAAGCCAGAAGCCAGAAGCAAGACCACTTATCTCTTGTTTACTGCTTACTGCCTACTGCTTACTGCCTACTGCTTACTGTTTTTTGCATCCGCTGTTCAGGCAGAAGTGGGAAAGGATGTTCATAAAATAGATAGGATTGTGGTCCTTCCTATGGCAAACATTTCTGGAAATTTAGATGCTCGTGCAATTATAGATTCATTGCTTCAGAAAGAACTTGAAAAAAGAGGGTTTGAATTGGTTCCATATGAAGATGTGGATAAATTTTTGACCAAGAGAAGAATTAGGAATACGAGTTTTATTGACAGAATAACAACGCTTGAGTTAAATCGTGAGCTTGGAGTTGATGCGGTGGTTTTAGGTTCAATTGACCAGTATTCCAATGTTAGTAATGAAATATATGTAGGATTAACTCTTCGCCTTGTTGGGACAAGGGATTGTTCAATAATATGGATGGACACCGTTTCCTATGCTGGAAGCGATTTTGCCGGCTTGCTTGGTATTGGTAGAGTGAAATTGATTGTTCAGCTTGGATCGGTAGCTGTTAGCAATATTGTGGGTGGGATACCAAGGGAATATCTCTTGAAAAATAGAGATGATAATCTTTTTGAGATAGGGAGCTTAAAGATTTCTCCCGCAATTGTCAGAGGGGGGAAGTCTGCAAAGGTATCAGTCAAAATTATATCTGTTGTAGAAAAAATAGTGAAGGTTCAGGCTTATATAGGTGAAATGAAATTTGATTTGAAGGATGGAGATGGTGATTATTATGATGGCGAGATTACCGTTCCCTATGCAGATGGCTTATATCCTGTAGATATTATTGCTGTGCTGTCTGATGATAAGATTTCTCATTTTCCTTCAGTAGGGGAGGTAAAGGTTGATACAGTATCGCCAGAAGTAACAGTTTCAACAGACAAAGATGTTACTGCCGGGCTTGTAAAAAAGGATTCAATTATATTTACCCTTAAAACAAATGAGGTTATAGAAAAGTGGGAAGTTGAAATAGTGGATAAAGAAAATAAATTTGTGAGAGGAGAGAGGGGATTTGGTGCATTACCTATGCAGCTTATGTGGAGAGGTGAGAATAATGCAGGAAGTAGAAATGATGATGGAATATATTATCTTAACCTTACGGTATGGGATACTGCAGGAAATGCAGGGGTTTTTCAAAAGAAGATAATACTGGATGCAACACCACCGGCAGTAAAAATAGAGGCTGAAGCAACTGATGATAATGATGTGGTAATTTTTAACCTTGACTACGAAGAAAATGAAATGATGGAGAAGTGGGAATTTGTAATATTGGGCGAGGACTCAAAAATTATAAAGAATTTAAGCGGAAGAGGGAATGTAGCTAAAAAGCTAATTATACCTTTAATATCTGAAAACAGAGAAGTGACAGCAGGTGGTGGAAAGATAATGTATGCTTTTAAGGCTGTGGATAAAGCAGGAAACATATTTAAAACCTCAAACCAGACAATTGCTTTCTCAAAGAAAGAAAAGGAAAAGTTTGCAAAGAGAAATGAAAAATTACAATTTGGATGGGGGGAGAGCGATTTTTAGATTGGTGAAAATCTGTTTAAATCAAAGTTATCTGCGATAAAATCAATTTTTTGCTCTTGTATAGAAAATTTAAACACAAATGGCACGGAGAGCACAGAGATTAAAAACCCTAAAATTATTTTTACCTTTGTGTCCTTCGCGGCTAAGGTCGGGTCTTTGTTCTTTCCTCTTTCTCTGTGTCCTCTGTGGTAAATTAAGTATCTGTTTTTTAATATCACCATCTTATGCAGTTGAAAATCAGGATAACCCTTCCTCTAACTCCTTAAATAGCTACATAGAGCAGTTTTACGAATATAAGTATAAAACTGCGAATGAGGTGACAGCACAATCTCTCCTCCAGCAAAGGGCTATTCCTCTTACACTTCTACCAAGGGACAAATACGATTTAATTGACTGGGCAGGGGCTGTGAGGAGTGGTATAATTTCTCCGCTTTCATCAATTGATGGTTTGCAAGAAGATGATGATCCCATTGACCTTCTTATATCAATCAAGGCTAAGAATGAATTTATGACGGATGTCATCTTTCCTCACAGTATTCATACATATTGGTTAAGTTGTAAAATTTGTCATCCGGGTATTTTTGTTCAAAAGAAGGGTGGTAATCCTGAGATGACCATGTGGAAAATTTTAAGTGGAGAGTATTGCGGCAGGTGTCATGGTAAAATAGCCTTTCCTTTAAGGGAATGCTACAGGTGTCATATGGAGCGGTTACAAAAGGATAAGGTGAAAGAAATAAAAAATGAATAGAAGCCAGAAGTTAGAAGTCAGAAGCCAGAAGTTAGAAGTCAGAAGACAGAAGTCAGAAGTCTGTCTTCTGTCTTCTGTCCTCTGTCCTCTGGTTTTTTGCTTCTTACTTCTTATCCTTATCTCTTGTACAGGGATGAAGATTGAAAGAGAAGAGGTGTCAGAGGGGACATTGGTTTTTTACCTTTATCTTCCAAATTCTAACCAGCAGGATATAAATTTTACAATTGAGAAGATTGAAATCAAACAAAGGGATGGGGGATGGATTAAATTATCAGAAAAACCATTTGTAATAAGGTCCCTTGATATAGCAAAGGATCAGGTTCTGTTAACTGAATCAAATATAATGGAAGGAGAGTATGACAGGGTTATGATACGTATCTCCAATGCCAGTGTAAGGAGAAATGAAAAATTTCATACACTGGCACTGCCTCAACCGAATGGAGAGGTAGAACTCAAAGGGGATATTATAAGTATAGGAAGCAGTGAGAGTAGGGCTATATTTTTAACATGGGAACCTGATAAATCTGTCTCAAATAACTATCTTTTTAGCCCTTCAATAACTATTGAATCTCAAAGAGTTTCTCCAAAGACACTGCTTTTATATGTTGCAAACAGCGGTTCAAATTATGTATCGGTTGTTGATAGGTTTGAAAATAGAGTAGTTGGTGTAATAGGTGTAGAAAAGAATCCTACAAGTCTTGTTTTAAGCCAGGAACAAGAGAGGTTGTATGTTTTAAATTCCAGGTCAAATAGCATATCAATTATTGATACATCGCAGGACTTTGTCCGGGACAGGATACAATTTAGTTCAGGAATTGAACCTGTTGAAATGGCTATGATTCCATACAGCGACAGGAGAAATCATGGAAAACTATATATTACGAATCGGGGGTCTAATGATGTTACTGCTATAGATACATTTATGAAATCTCAGATAAAGAGTGTAAGGGTTGGCAATGCTCCGCTTGGAGTATCCGCCAATCCAGAAAGGCAGGAAGTATATGTAGCCAACAGCGGGTCAAACTCCATTTCAGTTATTGATTCTATAACAGATGAAGTAAAGGCTACCATAAATGTTGACAGAACACCTGTAGATGTTGTAGTTGTAAGAAATAACATTTATGTCCTGAATGCCGAATCAGATAGTATTACAATTATAGATACCGTTACAAAAACTATTAAGGGGAGAATACAGGCAGGTATTAATCCGCGAAAGGGAATTTATTCTGAAAAATACAACAGAATTTATCTTTCAAATTATGGTGTTGGACAGGTTTCTTTTTTAATTCCGTCGTCTGCAGTCATTACGAGAAGCATAAATGCCGGAAGTAAGCCGATAGGACTAGCAATTGATGAAGGAAGAAACCATCTTTATATCACTGATTATAGTTCCAACAGGGTGATACTTATAAATCCTGTCTCCGAAGTTGTAGAAAAGATAATTATAGTAGGGAAAAAGCCTTATGGAATTGTTTCAGTAAAATAATATTTCGGCATATTTAAATTAGGCACAGAGTTCTGTATCTCTGTGGCACTTTCAGGTTTTTGTTCATGAGGAGAGGCAGGATAGGTTGAGTGAGAATAATAAAAAGAGTTGGTACTATAACAGGAATAACGATTTTATATTTGATAGGTTCCTTAAATAGAAGTTTTGCAGATGGTCTATCTTTGAATGGAGATGTAATTTATACAATGAGCGAGAATGAATTTGCAGGAAAGATGACCACCAAGTCGACTTTATCTCAGGTTTATTCATTTGTTTTTAATAAAAAAATTACAGGGACAATGGGGTTGTCTGGGGATATAAGAGCATCTCAGAACAAGGTGGATTCAACTGAAAACAGCACAATTGCCCCCTCTTTATTTTTGGATATGAATAATAAATATTTTAATTCAAATATTGGGTATCAGGTAAATGATCGTTTTCTTGCAACAGGTAACAGTATAAATACTACCTCAAAAAATGCCATTTTCTCAACAGCCCCTGCTGGTTTTCCCTCATTGAGATTTAATTATAATGAATTGCAATCAAAAGACAGATTTTCTCTTGTTAATTCAAGACAGTCATATATGAGTGCCAGCACAGATTACACAATCAAACGTCTTAATTTGTTGTATAATTATAGCAGTTCAACATTGAATGATTTTGTCTCACAGATAAAACAAGAGAACCCGACACATCTGGGGACCGTCAGTTATAATAACTCCTTTTTTGATAACAGGTTGAATATTAGCACAAATGTTGGTGTAACAAACTCAACCTCTACAAGTATAAGTTTATCTGGTGTGCCTCAGACCTTTCCTGATAAAAAAGATGCAAGCAATGGGCTTTATGCGATAGATACCTTGCCTGGCGACGGGCAGTTGTCCGATTACCCATCTTTAATTGATGATAATAAATCTTCGGATACAGGAATTGACTTAAACGGTTCTTATAGAAATATAGGTTTGAAATTAAAAAATGCAGATACAATAAACACTATTTATATATATATAGATACATTGGATAGCAATATAGCAAATATGAATTTCGGATGGAATGTTTATTATAGTAATGACCTCTCAGGTCTTATCTGGAGCTTTGCAACTGTATCGGACAGTTCCTATGATGAGGTTAATAAACGATTTAAACTGGTTTTTTCAGTGCCTATAAATGCACTCTTTTTTAAGGCGGTAAATACAACTTATGATTCTTCAGCCCAGAAGATAAGTGTTACGGAGATAGAGGCGATAGGGTCAATCTCTAAAAAGACCAGCGTTACAGTTGAGACAATTACTGATAGACAATATGGCGGGATGAATTTGAGCCTAAGACCAACGGAGAAGACGGGTATTTCATACAATATAAATTATGATGAATCAAAACAGTCTCCTGCTGGCCGAAAAGATACGAATATCAATCAGGGGATAGTATTGTCCTATGCAATGTCTAAATATGCCTCATTTTTTCTAAACTATCAAAGTCAGAAAACTGAATCAACATCAAGCAAAAGTATCGGTTCAAATAATTATACATTTTCATTAAGCACAAACCCAATGGAAACTATAAATGGATCAATTGCCCTTGGCCGTTTTGAATCCCTTTCGGGGGATGATAAAACTTCGGAAACAACTTCTGAAAATATAAATATGTTCTTTAGATTGTATTCTGGTATTGACCTTGGAACAGGTTTTACATCAAGCAAAACAGATGACCTTATCAGTGGAACAAAAACGGCAACTAATTCAGTTAACGGAAATTTAACCTTAATACCGAAAAATAGCATAAACATCCTCATTAATGGCGCATTTTCATCTTCCACATCTGATACCGGGAGAGAAACGAGCAGTTCTCAATCTGAAGCTCTAACATCAACGGTAAATATAACTCCATCACGGTTTGTAAATTTGTCTGCCAATATTCAGCATCTTCCTGAGACGAAGCAGAATTACTCTATAAATACACGGCTGCCGGGCAGTTTGCAAATGAATATTAATTACAATGTTTCACAAACAGGCGCAGAGACAATGGGAGGCAGTATTTACTGGAATATAAGCAGATATCTGTATATTTCTTCAAGCTATACTACGACTTTGACTCACAACAGCACAGGAGACCGCAGTAATTTATATAGTATAGCTTTATTAATCCGCAGATGAAGAAATTCAAGAAAAACGGTAGAAAATATTTCAATAAATTATAAAAAAGTGATACATTAATACAATTTATTTAATAAAATTGATGAAGAAAGGGGTGATGTTGAAATTAAGAAATGGTATATAAAATATATTTTATTGATTCCCTTATTTGGATTTTTAGTTGTTCATAGTGGATGCGGTACATCTCCGAAACAATATATCAGGACTAATGTAAACTTTCAGTATATTAAAAAGGTTGCAGTGCTTCCTCTTAATAATCTGACGGATGACAAGTATGCTGGCGAGAAACTTAAGAGTATGATTGTAATGAATATACTTGAAAGCGGTGTTTTTGAAGTGGCGGAAGATGGAGAAGTTAATAAGGTGGTAGTTGATGTTTTTAGGGAAATGGGGTTCAGAGAGGGAGAACTTGTTGCATTGGACATTGAGGGCATCAAGAGAATTTCTGAGAAGCTTGGGGTACAGGCGATTTTTATTGGTTCAGTGGAGTCATACGGTCAAAACCGTGGGGGAGGCTCACAGTATGCCGTTGTTTCCCTATCTCTTCGACTGGTAGAGTCAAATTCCGGGCTGACATTATGGCGGGGTTTTCATTCTCAAAAAGGCAGCAGTTTAATGAGATCAATATTTGGAATTGAGCAAAAAGGTGAGATTGAATTAAGCAACGAAGTAGTAAAAAAGGTATTTGCGACATTTTTTGGAAAGTATTAACACATTTTATAAAACTCACTGATTGCTAATAAAAAGAATTTCCACTTCGGGATTAAAGTTACCCAACCGTTATTAAGGGAGTGAAAAACAAAAATCAGTATAAGGAAATAAATTTCTGCTCTCTGCTTTCGCAGGGACAAGTTTACCCCTGCAAAAGCAGGGGCAGGAATGGTGTTGGCAAAATCTGTAAATTAATCAGTTTTTTGTTTTTGATAGCAATCCTTATATTGCCATTATTATTTCATGGATGTTCTTCTTCTGTTATAATTTATTCTGATCTTAATAGAGAAAAAGGACTATTTGAAATAAAGAGGGTTGGGGTGCTCCCATTTGTAAATGAAAGTGAAAAACGGCAGGCAGGAGAGATTGTTACAAATACATTTAATACCATATTATTTAAAAGCGATATATTTCAAATAGAGGAGAAGGGTAATATAGAAAAGTTTCTAATTAGCGAAAAAGTAAAATCTGTTCAAATGATGGATATGGAACAGTTAAAAAAATTAGGGATGAGATTAAAAATTGATGCAGTTTTCATCGGTGTTGTAGAAGAATTTACAGGTGGAGATTGGGGAGGCAGGTTGACAACCCCTGTAGTAGTTATCCGCGTTAAATTAATTGATATCAGAAGCGGGAAGATATTATGGATGGTCAGGCACAAGAAGAGTGGTGACGATTATATTACTGTGTTTGGCTTTGGTCGGGTAAGGTCAATAAGCGCCCTTACAAAAAGAGTAGTTTCGGAGATAATTGAGACAATAAAGTGAACAAGATGCAAGATGCAAGATGCAAGGGCATAAAGGCAAGAGACAGTTCAAGGTTCAAAGCTCAAAGTTTAAGGCTTTCAGCTTTTTTTTTGCTTCTTGTTTCTTGTTTTTTGAGCGGTTGTAGTAGAGGGACATTCTGGCTACAGGGAGATAGGTATGTTGCAAAAGTAAATGATGATACAATTACAGAATATGATTTCAAAAAAAGACTTGAAGGGTTTCATACAATAAAGGATATAGGGGATAAGATGCATATAGATATAGCGAATGTTGACTATCTCAAAATACTAAATGAGATGATAGATGATAAGCTGATTGTTCAGGAGGCGATTAAGATAGGTCTTGATAAGACACCTGAATTTACAGGGGATTATAAACTCTACAGACTCAATCTCTCTCTATATATGCTAAAAAAAGAAGAAGTTATTGATAAGGTCAAGGTAACAGATGAAGAAATAAAGAATCGTTATATGATCCTTTACGAATCAGTGAGATTGCGTCATTTCTTTACAAAAGAAAGGGAGAAGGGAGAGAAGATTGTTGGCGAATTAAAAAAAGGAGCTGATTTTACCAATCTCGTAGAGAAGGAATCAGAAGACTCTGATGGGGTAAAGAAAAAAGGCGGTGATGTGGGTTTTAAAAGGAGAGATGAATTGCCAAAGGAGATAGCGGATGCAGCCTTTGGCATGAAAGAAGGGGAAATAAGCGGGTTAATCAATACAGCGCATGGTTTTCATATAATCAAATTAGAGGAGAGAAGAGTGCCGGCTGAAACAATTTCCGACAAGGAGAAAAAAAGAACAGAGAGGTTAATCTTTAGTGAGAAAGAACGAGAAAAAAACAGGGAATACCTGACAAAATTAATAGAAACGGCAAAAATTACCATCAATGAAGATATACTGAAAAGCATCAAAAGGGATGAGGAATTTGATGGGGGAAAAGGGATTGCGGCGACTGTAGAAGGGGAAGATATCAAAAGGGATGAAGTTCTGGCTCGCTTGAGGTCAGCACCTTTGGGAAGAGATGAAGATGAGATGGATAGATTAAAAAAATTAGTTATAGACAGTATAATTAACCAGAGGCTTCTTGACAGGGAAGCTGATAGAAGAAATTATGAGAAAAATGAAGACTTTAGATATTCGCTCTTAATTACAAAGGAGGCTGTCTTAAACAGGTTTTTTAAAAATAAAATTATCGCTGCTGCAATTAAAGTTGATGATGAGGAAATCAGAAGATATTATGATGATAACAAAAAGCTCTTTAAAGAACCTGAAAAAATCAGAATGAGCACAATTAAGATTAAGGAAAAAGAAAAGGCGGAGAGGATTATTGGCGAGTTAAAAAAGGGTGCTGATTTTGATATAACTGCCTCTGATATATCTAATACTTCAGCTGTCTCAAAAGGGGAAGATACAGGCTGGTTATATGTTAATATGATGCCTCCTGATATTAAAGATGGGCTAAATGAGATGGAGGTAGGGGAGATATATGGGCCTTTTAATTTTGAAAAAGATTTTATTATTATTAAGCTCACTGGGAAAGAGGAAGGGAAATTGAGAGATTTTGAATCTGTTAGAGATAGCATTATTGAATCCTTGAGTAAAAAAAAGTATGAACAGCTTATGTCTGATTATATTATGAAATTAAGGGCAGTTTCAAAGATTAGAATAAATGAATCTTTTATGAGAGGTCTTAATGCAAGAGGCAAGAAGTAAGAAACAAGAGGTAAGAAACAAGATGCAAGAAACAAGATGTAAGAAACAAGATACAAGAAGCAAAAAGTCTGGCTTCTTGCTTCTTGCTTCTTGTCTCCTGCTCCTTGCGTCTTACAGTTGCATACCTCCAAAGGTGGCCATTGTAAGGAGGACATGTGTTGACTGCCATCAGAAAGAATACAAGAAATTTTCCAGCGATGAGAGTCAGCATATTCCTGTAACGCAGAAGCTTTGTGAAGGGTGCCACATCCCTCATGGTGCCATAGGTGCACTTTATTTAAAAAATCAAGGGTCTGCCCTGTGTTATAACTGCCATGAAAAAGATAAAGTCAGGCTTGAAAAGAAAAACCTGCACGACCCGTTAAAAAAGAAAGACTGTTTAATCTGCCATAGTCCACACTCATCAAAGACAAAGAAATTATTACGCATAGCTGGGAATGACCTTTGTTTTAACTGTCACAGTAAAGAGGATTATCAGAAAAAAAAGATTCATAAACCCCAGGAAGAGGGATGTATAAAGTGTCATGACCCTCACTCATCGGATAGTCCCCACGGGCTCACCATGCCTGTTAGACAATTATGTCTGGACTGTCACAAGGTGAATATAGAGTTAAAAGCAGCCCATAAGGATTACCCTTTTGAAGATAGTGATTGTACAAGTTGCCATGCATCACATTCTTCGTCAAATGAAAAGCTGTTAAGAGAGAATATTCACAAGCCGTTTGCCGAATTAGATTGCGGTTCCTGTCATAATCCCTCAGACTCAAAATTACCTCTGGGGATGAAGATAGAAGGAGATGCCCTATGTTATAAATGTCATTCTGATAAGAAAGAGTCCTTTCAAAAAGCACATATCCACGCCCCAGTCAAAGATGGCAGATGTCTGTCTTGTCATAGTCCGCATGCATCAGATTATAAGAATGGATTGAGAAGCCCTGAAAAAGAACTATGCTATAGCTGTCATGAAAAACAAAAAAAAGAACATAAGAAAAAATATATTCATACGGCTTTGACTAAAAACAATTGTTCCGATTGTCACGACCCCCATGCCTCCGAACAAGAGAAGGGGCTGAAATATGCAGGCGGAATGCTTTGCTACAAATGTCACAAAGAAGATAATTTTAAAAATACGGTTTCGCACACTCCTGTTGCTGAAGGAAAATGTATTGCATGCCACTCCCCTCATGCCTCGGACTTTGAAAATAGCCTTATTGCAGAGAAAGGGAATATCTGCTATATGTGCCATAATGAAATAAAGAAAAAATCTGAGAAATTTAGCACCCATACTCCGCTAAAAAATGGGGATTGTGCAAAGTGTCATAAACCTCATGGCTCTAATATAGACGGGATGCTGACGCAAAAAAAGGAGGACCTTTGTTTTAACTGCCATACCAATATGGAAAAGGAATGGGGAAAGGATGCTGTGCATGGTCCATATAAAGATGGGAATTGCTATAGCTGCCATGACTCGCATGCCAGCAATAGAAATAACCAATTGATAGATGACGAACCGGAACTCTGTTATGGCTGTCATAAAGATACAAAGGTAGGGCTTGCCGCCATGAAACATACCCATATCCCTTTATCAGAGGGTAAATGTATGGTATGTCATAATTCTCATGGAGGCAAGATAAAGGGCTATTTAAAGAGGTCTGTGAAAGTCCTCTGTCTCTCCTGTCATAAAGATATTGCTGATAAACTGGCGACCCCTGGCAGTTTTATTCATAAGCCAGTTGATGAAGGCGAGTGTCTGAAATGCCACCATCCCCACTATGCAAAAGAGGAAAATCTGCTGCTGTCTGATAACCTGACACTATGCTCAAATTGTCATGAAAAAACAGATAAAGGTTTTATACAGCGGCACGGAAATATTCCTTTAAAGGAGGGGAATTGTACCTCCTGTCACGAGTCTCATTTCTCTAAAAACAAGAATCTTCTTCATACAATTCTTCATAAACCTTTTGAAGATAACAGATGTATAGAATGCCATCCTGACTCAAAATAGGAAAGATGATATATGAAGAGTTATAAAATACTTCTAATGATGTTAGTTTTTTGTATGGCATGTATATGGGCAGAAGATGCCTATCCGCATGGAAAGGAAAAACATGTGGATAAGAGTACTGAAACTGTTGCAGAACCAAAGGACAAAGGCATAGAGGAGAAGGCAGTTGCATTACCTCCTGTTTCACATGAGGGACATGGGCACACAAAAATAGTAAAGACAGGCTCGTTTAATGCAATCCAGATTGGCGAGAAGCAGGGTTATAATGTTGCAGTTGTTTTTGCAGGATTTAATGCAGTTGTTTGGGGGTTAGTTTCATTTTATTGGAGAGAGAGGGATAGAGATGGTTGATAAATTTAAAGAGTCATTAGGAATAAATTCTTTTCACTATCAAATTCCTTCCCATGCCAACAAAATACCCTATACACTTGGAGGCATTACACTAATATCTCTTGTTATTCTATTTATAAGTGGTTTTATTCTTACTCAATTCTATAATCCTGCTGTCTCAGATGCCAATAAGAGTATCTCATATATAAAGGATGAAGTATATCTTGGGTGGTTTATAAGAGGGATACACTATTGGGCAGTTCAGATAATTACTGTAACAGTATCGCTGCATCTAATCAGAGTATTTTTAACCGCATCATATAAAAAACCGAGGGAATTTACCTGGCTTAGCGGTGTATTACTTCTTTCATTAGCAGGAGGATTTATATTTACCGGGACTGTCTTAAAGTGGGACCAGGAGGGTTATGAGGCACTACATCATCATCTGTGGGCGATGGAAAAACTTGGAGCTATTGGAAATATATTTTCTTCAGAATTTTCAAGAGTCAATATATTGGGGAGGTTTTATACACTTCACATCTCAATTCTGCCAATTCTTACTATCTTCTTGTTATCAGTCCATGTTTTTCTTATAAAAATACATAGAATTTCTCCGCTGCCGTCAGGAGGAGAAGAAAGAATGGTAGATTTTACTTCCCATATAAGGCAGTTGATAAAATATGGACTATTTACACTTTTAATTATTTCTATCTTTGCCCTTATAATAGAGCCTTCGCTTGGGGGGGAGCCAGTAGAAGGGATTGAGGTTACAAAACCGCCATGGATGTTCCTGTGGCTATATTCATTAGAAAATATCTGGGTATATTCTCTGATATTTGCCCCTTTTATAATATTTACACCACTAATCCTTTTACCTTTTTTTGACAGAAACAGTTCAATAAAGCTCGGGGAAAGAAAGACAGCGATTGCAGTATTTATTATAATATTCCTGATAATGATTGGACTTATAATAAATGGAATGATTACATCAGCAGGGCATCACATGGGATAGGTGTGTGTGGGGTTACATGCCGATTATATTATATCCTGCATCAACATATATAATCTCGCCAGTTACACCACTTGAGAGGTCACTGCATAGATAGAGTGCTGTCTTACCAACTTCTTCGGCTGTAATATTCCTTTTTAATGGTGATTTTTCACCGCAATGTTCCAGCATAGTTCTAAGCCCTGCAATACCTGATGCGGCAAGTGTCTTTATTGGTCCTGCAGATATTGCATTTACCCTGATGCCATTCTGTCCCATATCGGATGACAGATAGCGGACACTCGCCTCAAGCCCTGCCTTTGCCACCCCCATAACATTATAATTTGGTATTACCTTTTCTGCCCCATAATATGTCAATGTAACAATGCTCCCATTTCTTCCATTCATAAGAGGTTCGGCATGCCTGCACAATAGAGTGAGGGAATAGACACTCACATCCATTGCCAGTAAAAACCCTTCTCTGCTTGTATTAATATATCTCCCTGAAAGTTCATCTTTATTTGCAAATGCAAGGGAATGTATCATGAAATCAAGCCCCTGAAAACTATCGCTGATTTTTTTAAAAACTGACTCAACCTGCTCATTTTTGCTTACATCACACGGCTCAATAATTTTTGCACCAACACTCTCTGCCAATGGTCTTACCCTTTTTTCTAAGATTTCATTTTGATATGTAAATGCAACCTCAGCCCCTGCATCTGCCAATTGTTTGGCACATGCCCATGCAATACTCCTCTCATTTGCCACACCAAATACAATACCCTTTTTACCATCCATTAATCCCATATATCCTCCAATAATTATAGTAATGAGAGATTGGGTTGCCTATTGTTATTTAATACGCCTGTTATATCGCCGAATATAACAGCATCTTCAACTGTTGCTGTTATAGGAAGCAGGTCTTTGGTAAACCATATCCAGACAATCCCTTTTGATTTGAATATCGCTCTGGGGATTTTTACCAGAAGCATATAACCGTCCTCTTTTTCTATACCCAATCTTTTCCTTACAGGAATCTCCTCTCCATGTGAGGACACATGAATGGAATAGTTCACAATCCCCTTATCAGGAATTCCTTTAACAATATAATCTTTTCCTTTCTCAATATTCCCGAGGAATCCAAATCTGAAATTAAATAGTGCAGAAAGAATATCATCATAGATTGTATCAGAAGGTATCTCTTCAACAGTCTCCTTTAAGAGTTTTTGCATGAAAGAAGACTTCCAGTTTATCTTATTGCTTTCATAGTCTATAAGAGTGGCAGACTGCCATATCTTATTTCCTACAATCTCAATCCTTTCAAATTTTGTGGATATTAATCTATTAAGATTCTCATCATATCTGAGATGTGAGATGTATAAATATTTGCGATAACTTGTGATGAAGCCTATAAACCCAAGTGTCTCCGCCTCTAATACAGCAGTATAATTACTATCATTATTATTTTTCTTAAATGTTATTTTTCCTTCAGCAGCCTTTTTAAACCACAAAAAACTAATATCGTAATAGAGAGATTCCTCCGGCAGGTCAACCCCCACACCTATTCCTGCGGAAGTTGAGTCGTTTCGAATGGGCATCGGTAACCGTTGGAAATAGGTGTGGGGGTAAACTGAATCTGCAAGGTAGAAGATTGATAAAAAGAGGAATGTTGTGATTTTAAATAGATATTTCATTGGATTTTTTGAATTGTATCAAATGATTCATTATTAAGCAAGTTGGCTTAAGTTGGGTAAAATCGGATTGAATTTAGGGTTGAAGTTGTGTGGCATGATTGGGGTATATTACAGAAGTTCAATTCCACTTATCCCCTTTACCTTTTCATAGAGTTTTCTGTCGGCAGTAATGAATCTGCATTTCAATCTCTGTGCAAGTTCTATATAAGATGCATCATAGAGGGTTATGCCATAACGCTTTGAAAGGTATATTGAGCTAAGATATTCATTTTGTCCGAAACCAAAGACATCAAAATCAAAATCCCATATAAGGGAAAAGGCATCGGAAGCGTCATTATAACTCAGCCTTGTTTTAGTTGAAAAGACATTTGCTATCTCATAGAAAAAGAGATTATGGACAGCTATGGTATCTTTGCCTGAAGTGTGGTTTTCCCTGAAAAGCCTTGCCTTTTCTTCCCTGTCTTCATCTCCAAATATCCACTTAAGGACAACGGAGGCATCAAGGACTATCATCTGCCCTCTCTGATTTTCCTGATGGCTTTTACAGTATCTATCCTGGTTTCTTTAAGATGCTTCTTTTTCCATCTGTCCATTTCTGCCGCTACATCAACGAGTTTTTTCTCCCTGTGTTTTTTCTGGACTTTTTCCTCATATTCTTCTATGGAGATTATTACGGCAAGGGGCTTATTTGCCCTTGATATGATTACCTCCTCGCCTTTCATTGATACATCGTCAAGAACAGAGCCGAGTTTTTTCCTTAAATCAAGTGCCGTTAAAGTTTTCATGCCGCCCTCCTTTCGCTATAATATAGACTATAATAGTAACTATGTCAATTGGAAAAATGGACATAAGAAAGAATTGACAGTTTTTACTGGGAGGTGTAGATTTAACCATCTGTTTTGTCATAGGGAAGCTTGTGTTTTTTATTGGAGAGAACTTGATGGGGGATTATCGGATGCGGGGAGTGGGTATATCTGGCGAGGTTGAGGTATGATTTGGGAAAGTATATTTCTTATCTATATAAGGTGTTCCATGCGCCTAAAATTTTGGTAAAAAAATAAGGACGAAAAATGACCTTGCCTTGAGATTATTTTAAGGCTAAACTGTTTTTGGGGCTGAATGTCAGTATTCTGCAGATAAGGAGGAGATGTTATGGATGATAGAGACAGGGATTTGATATTCGAAATTAAAAGAAGACTCACATCGGATTTAGCAGACCATGTGAAGCGTCTCATAGTTTTTGGTTCAAGGGTGAGAGGTGAAGCAGCAGAGGATTCAGACCTTGATGCTATTGCATTAGTAGATGAAAAAACCCCTGAAATTGAAAAACATCTTGAAGATATAGTGTATCAGGTTATGTGGGATCATGATTTTAAGCCTATCATATCCCTCAAGGTATTCTCTGAATCTCACTTTTACAACGCCCTTAAAAGGGGTTTTTCCTTTTATAGGCATGTTGAAAAAGAGGGGATTTCAGCATGACCGAGGAAGTAAAAAAACTGATTGAAAAGGCTGAACATGCGCTTGAAGTGGCGGAGAAACTGATGGATGACAGCTATCCGTCAGATGCCGCAAGCAAAATCTATTATTCAATGTATTATGCAGCGCAGGCGCTTTTGAAATCAGAAGGGATTGATGTTATCAAGCATTCAGCCGTTGAATCAGCATTTGGATATTACTTTGCAAAGCCCGGAAAAATTAATTCAAAATACCACAGGATGCTTATAGATGCAAGGAAGATACGCGAGATAGCTGATTATGATATTCAGGAAGAAATCGTTGAGCCAACTGCATCGCTGAAAATTGAAGAGGGAAAAGCTTTTTTAGCTGAAATCAAGAGGCTTCTTGGAAGCCTGTAGCCTGTAATCAGACCGCCTATCTTATAAAAATAACATTCTATTAAATATTTTTTGAAAAATGTTGCAAAAATTTTACGCACATAGCGTTAAAGGAAAGCCATTAGACAAATGGCATACTCTTGAGGAGCATCTAAAGGGGACTGCTGAACTGGCTGGGTCTTTTGCCGCGGAATTCGGGTGCGGGGAATGGGGAAGGCTGGCGGGATTGTGGCATGATTTAAAATCAGATTAATTATCGAAAGGAGGATAATAAATGAAACCATATCCTATTTCATTAGAAATATCCGGAGCTACTGCTATGTGGACGAGACCGGATACGGGCGATGCACCCGTAAGTTATCCTTTGCCGACATGGTCGGCTACAAAGGGGATATTTGAA